>Ga0207985_1000242_pt1 | contig 14682 bp, 13 predicted proteins | sample ETNtaG_3_FD_185761 | JGI IMG/M metagenome (GOLD analysis project Ga0207985, IMG submission 185761) | Marine microbial and viral communities from oxygen minimum zone, Eastern Pacific Ocean - ETNP201302SV84 (SPAdes) (version 2) | ecosystem: Environmental > Aquatic > Marine > Unclassified ...
AGAGATCAATCATATTCTCCTTTCTCGTTGGATCGGGAGGGTGATTAGGGAATTTATTGTCCCAAGTACAGTGAACAGGGACCACATCAACACCGATGCCTTCCAGTACCGTGATCGCTAGAGGGCCAGGAACGGCGTTGCCACAGTCTATCGCAACACGTATCTTTCTGATCGGTTTTCCGACATTTTCAATCACTCTTTCGATATACTGTCTCTGGAACTCTTGCGCATCGATTAATTTCCCCGTTCCTTTGACGAAATCTCCTCTTTCCATAGTTTCACGAAGCTCCTGAAGCTCCTCTCCAGCCATCGGAAGTGTTCCCTTGCATATCTTGAATCCATTGTATTCTGGAGGATTATGACTGGCAGTGATCATCACAGACACATCGACATCCAAGTCCTTAGATGCACGGTACAGTACGCCGGTAGTGGTTATTCCCAGGTCCATAACGTTACATCCTGAAACAATTACCCCTTCTATGAAAGAGTCATGTAAGTCAGGACCAGACTCTCTGATGTCCCTAGCCACAGCAATACATCTCGCATTCAAGTGGGCAACTATTGATTTACCCAGTCTGCAGGCGAATTGAGGAGTAAGCTCCTCTCCGGCTATGCCCCGGATGTCGTACGCCTTGAACACACTCACAAGGTCTGCTGGATGACGATACACGTAAGCATTACCAATCTCAGTTGGCTTGGAACTTCAGTCTAGGCTCCTCTCTAACGGGCAGGTGTATCAAAGATGAGAAAACTCCTACGGCAATTCCAATCCACCAAACAGTCGTATAGCTCCCATACATGTCGTAAAGGACCCCTCCAAGGTAGACTCCTACGAAGCTCCCCAGTTGATGCGAGAAGAACACTATCCCGTACAGTGTGGCCATATATCTGACTCCATAGATATGAGCTACCAGGCCACTCGTAAGAGGAACTGTTGCTAACCACAAGAAACCCATCGAGAAGGAGAATATTAGTACAGAGTCGGCAGTAATTGGAGTCAATATGAACCATGCAGCAGCAATCGATCTACCGGCATATATCCCAGACAAAAGCCATTTTTTCCCAAATCTCTTTCCTGCCCATCCAGCTAATAAGGTTCCAATGATATTAGCTGCGCCAATAACTGAAATCGCAAAACCCCCTAGGGCTGCCGTTGTTTCTATACCAAGGTCCCCACACCACCCCAATGGATCAATGGGAGCACTCATTTCTGTGATGAGTGCCGGAAAATGAGCCGTGATGAAGGCCAACTGATAACCGCATGAGAAGAATCCAACGAAAATCATCATGTAAGAAGGGTCCCTCACTGCCAGCCTAAGAATCTCTCCAAGACTCTCCTCGATTTCTTCTTTGGAAGCCCTCTCAGGGGCCCTCATGAATGGAAGGAGTAGAAGGACCAAGAGAATAGATATGGCGAATATCAGAAACACTGACTGCCATTCCATAGACTCGAGTAGGAACACTGCGACTACAGGACCCACTATCTGACCAGCGGATCCAGAGGCTGTAGCAATCGCCAAGCTCATGGCTCGGTGCTCAGGTGCACTAGCTCGGCCAACAACAGCGAGTATAACTCCAAATCCAGTCCCTGCCACTCCAAAGCCAACCAAGATCTCGTAGAACTGAATAGCGAATGCACTACTTGCACCTGCTGTGAGGACAAGTCCAAGAGAATATAGAACCGCTCCCAGAACTATCGCCTTCCGGTCACCTAGCTTTTCGGAGAAGGCACCAAAGAAGGGAGAGCCAAAGCCCCATGCCAAGTTCTGTATGGCGATCGCAAGACTGAACTCCGATCTAGGCCACCCGAATTCCTCCTCGATGGGGATCTGAAATACGCCAAAGGATGCCCTGATTGCGAATCCTACGAGGACTATTACGCAACCAACTAGTAGTACTGGGGTGAACAGGGATGGTCCCCTGTTTCTGACATCCTCAGTCACTAGATCCACTTCCGCGGAAAGCCTCACAGACTATCTCGACCAGTGCCCCAAGGGGAAGATCACTGACCGCATAGGCAGCCCTGGAAGGAGCAATGGAGTCACCGAGCCAATCTCCATAAATCTCGTTAATCTTGGAGTAAAAAGCAATATCCGACATTAGAACAGTGACCTTTACTAAATCTCTCTTGGAACTATTTGCCGCTTCCAGTAAATCGTCTATTTTAGCCAATGTTCCTTTAGTTTGAGACTCAATGTCACTCTCAGTGACGTCTATCTGGCCAGATAGCCAGATGTGGTCTCTGACACTAATTCCCGGACTGTATGGTGCGTAGCTCTTCCCACCGGTATCGATCCTCAGCTTCCTATCCATGGCGAGGGGATTGGGAAGGGGCTGATAGAATTATTCTCTAATCTTGTCAATAATGAAGATATGATCTCCAGCAATTTCATTCTCGGTAACTGCGTTTAGAGGGACCCAATACGCCTCCGATGCATCATCACCTGCAGTAGGTATTGACTCTGGATTCACATCTACCAAGTAGAACAGGGCTATGACGTGCTTCCTGGGATCCCTACTCGGATCTCCATGGACCGCTATAGAAATTGGATTACTCCCCTCAACCCCTGTCTCCTCCTTCAGTTCTCTAATAACAGCATCCTCTGGGTCTTCACCATAGTCCACAAATCCTCCCGGGAATGCGAGCATTCCTTTGCAGGGTTCATGCCCCCTCCTGATTAGAAGGACTTCCTTTGATCCACCAGACCCTCTAGTGACCACAGCGTCCACAACCACAGAAGGACTACGATAACTGTCTCGTCCACAATGGTGGCAGGAATCACTCACCATATCTCCTCCTTCTATTTTGGTACGATTCAATTGCCTCGTATAGGTCAGACTTAGAGAAAGACGGCCAGAAAACATCTGTGAAGTGAAGCTCAGAGTAGGCGATCTGCCAAAGTAAGAAGTTGGATATTCTCTCTTCTCCACTGGTCCTAATTACCAAGTCAGGATCTGGTAATTCTGAGGCGTACATTCTCTTTGTTATCTCTGATGAATTTATAGAATTGATATCCAAGGTCCCGGAGGCGTAATCTGTGGCAACCGACTTCACTGCATCGACTATCTCCTCCCTCCCTCCGTATGCAAGGCAGACTGTGAATGTGAAATCAGAGTAATGAGAGGTTAAATTTTCTGCATTTTCAATAGACTTCCTTACCTTACTAGGGAGCATATCCAACCTCCCAACGACCTGTACCTTCACCCCCCTATCATGAATTCTAGGATCCATGGAAATCTCATCAAGACCCGAAACATACAGGTCATAAAGAATTTCCAACTCTTCACTGTCTCTTTCTGAGATATTCTCTGTGGACAGGGCATACACTGTGAAGTAAGGAACTCCCAGATCAAGAACCCAATCCATCACCTCCTTCAGCTTCTCCTTCCCCTCAGAATGGCCCACTGCTGTTTTCGAGCTCTTATTCCAGGCGAACCTCCGGTTTCCATCCATAATAATCGAAACATGTTTCGGAATCTCCCCTGAAACCAGTCGTTCTCTGAGTCTATTGGCCCTAACCCTATCAGATCTGGAGATTAGACTCCATGCTAACTTGGAATTGGCAACACTCCTAGCTGGAATAGATATCAATCTAAATTTGAGTAGCCATTTTGCTAGCGCGTCCAAGCTCTTCCCGAGCCGTCTCCGCTGGTTGACCATGCATTAACCAAAAGCTCCTAGTGATAAAGTAAGTAGCTCATCAAGGTTTTACTCGAATACGATATCAACAGAGTTTCCAACCCTGTCCAGTACACCAGAATCTGGATTAACCACGATAACTTGGGCCGCCTTTTCCCAAACAGCTACGTCATGATGACTATTCCCAGCGTATCCAAAACCACCCTCACCATATCTGGCTACTAGCGCTTCTGCCTTCTTCTTATCTCTGAGATTGTAATCATTGTCAGAGGCCATCACATCTGAAAACATCCCCACATGAGCGGCTACTTGCTCAGCCACAATCCTGTCTGAAGCAGTAGCCAAGATAATCACTCTCCCTCTGGAATGCTCACCAGTCAGCCACTCCAAGAAACCCTCATGATATTCCAACTCTGATGGATTGAAAACTAGAATCCTGCCCAAGTCTCTCTTCCATCCTGCTCTTTTCCCAGTCATCTCCTTGAATATGACGGAGGGAATTAGCCATGGTTTCCTGAATAGAACTTTCCTGATGCTAATTCTAGACATGTCTGAGAGTATTAGGGTACCATCCATATCGACGGCCAAAGGTAAGTCAGAGACCTTGGTTGCCATGCCTCCCGCTCGGCACACACCGAATCAAGCCTTCGCTACCGATTCTATGAATACAGAAACCCTCTCCTCACACCGATAAGGATGTCTGGCGAGATACCAGTGTGGAGGCCTCAGGCCTTGAGGCAGGTAACACCCAACTTCGAAGCTCCACCCGGATTTCATCCTGTCAAAGTAGTAGGAATGCATGGTCTCACTGGGATAAAGGCAGAACTAATCGAGCCAATTTCCATGAAATCATCAGAGGATTGGAGAGAGATTGTCAATGAACTCCAATCGTGGGGAGAGGTCCCTTTGCCCGAATCAGTGACAAGACTGACTTCAGAAAACTCTGAAAGAGGAATGGTCGTTACAATCGAGGCCGAGGAGGATTGGATTGGGGAGTTCCTCCCTTGGGGTTCGGACGGCTTGCTGAAGGTAAGATCGAAGAACGCCCCAAATGGTTCCGATGTTCCTCTGGGGGGCTACTCTTGGAACGATAGAGATGTCATCATCCTGAGAAGATCGATTTCCGAAGGTGAAAACTCTGAGGATGCACTAGTAAATGCACTCCAAGAAAATGACTTAGAGTCCTGTCAAGGGATACTTGGTGGCATGGGAAGGTGCTTAGGTACATTCCACTCCTCAATGAGGACTCTGAGGGAATTGCCACCCGACCAAAGAAGATGGAATTCCAGGAACGAGAAAATTGAGGGCTTACTTCGAGCCCAGTTTATTTGGAGAGCACCTTACACCAAAGAGCAACCTTGCACTGTTACCCTACTTGATGTAAGGGTTTCAGATTTTTCTGGAGACACGGTTAGGATAGGCCCTCCCAGATTATCAGATGCACTAATCCCCCATGACTCCGAAAAGCCAGCCATGAGAGATTTGGCATCCCTAGTGCACGATCTATCCAGAATACATCACAAAGTATCAACCAAACTCCACTTGAAGGAACTTAGGATTGCTTTGATTGGAGGATGGAGAGAAACCGCACCAGAGGAGTGGGCTTCAGACAAAGCCTTCTACTCTCACAGGGGAGGGATGGCAATTTGGGAGTACGAACAGTGCCTGATGGATGTTCTTGAAGCGTCCTCGAATCAATCTGGTGCTCCAAAGCCAGCCATAGATACTCTTCAATACGTCAAGATGTATCAGAAGAAGATGTTCAACAACAGGACTTTTGCTGCACTATCCTTCATGGCCTTCTTCTTTGGAGTCAGCACCCTGATCAATCAGTTCCCTCCCTCACCAACTGAGATTATACCACCACTCGGGTTCTTCGTGGCTGGATACCTCTGCCTCAAAACGTACAGAGGGATGTCCCCCTCACCTGAGATGCCATTTAGGGAGATATGACTTTTTTTAGCCATTTTAAGCCGTTTTGCTACAGCCATTTTTTATACTCAAAACAGGTGGCAACCCCCATGGGATTCAACAAGCCCTATTCAAATGCAACAAGAACGAAAGTAGCGCTCAGTGCGTTGCTAGCTCTGCTAGTGGTCGGTACACAGACCGTGAGCGCAGCTACAACAGCACTTGCTAATGATGACTGGGTCGGGATAAGCTTCTGGATCGCAACAGCGATGATGTTAGCTTTCACCGTTTTCTTCCTCATAGAGAGGCAGAACGTCCCAGACAAGTGGAAGACATCCATGACAGTGGCCGCATTGGTCACTGGTGTGGCGTGGTACCACTACACATACATGAGAGAAGTATGGGCAATGGGAGACGGGTCTCCACTAGTCTACAGGTACATCGACTGGCTGATTACAGTACCACTGCAAGTCGTTGAATTCTACCTAATCCTCGCTGCTATCGGTGTAGGAACCTTCGTCATGTTCAGGAACCTTATGGTAGCATCCATCATCATGCTAGTAGCTGGATTCTTCGGTGAGTCCGGAGCAATGGACAGCGTCATCGACCTGTCCGCTGAGATCTGGTGGGTCATTGGAATGGCTGGATGGGGATACATCCTATACGAGCTATGGTCAGGAGATGTCAAAGCCGCATCAGAGACTGGTAGCCCAAGCGTTCAGTACGCATTCAACTCAATGAGGTTGATCGTAACTGTCGGGTGGGCAATCTACCCGCTAGGATACCTAATGGGAGCTGGAACCATCGATGGAATGGGAACAGACGACATGAACATACTGTACAACATTGCTGACTTAGTCAACAAGGGCGCGTTCGGTATGATGATCTGGTACGCTGCAAAAATGGAATAATCGGTAAAACGATAATTGTAGAAACTAATGTAAAAACGTAATCCGGACGGTCGGTAACACCGGCCGTCCGGACACACACAAATCTAAATCTCAACACCCTTTCTAACTTCCATGAGAGGGTGGCCATTTTACGCTGAGAACTCAGTAGTCATAGACGCTCCGAAGTCAGAGGTCTGGAAATCGATAAGCTCGCCAGGTAATCTAAACGACTGTCACCCCTTCTGTCAAGAGAACACGGTCCAAAACTGGCCCGGTGAGGAATCAGTAGATACCCTGAAATATCTCAACGGATTTGAGGTAGTCAGAAAGTTCCAGACATGGGATGAGGGCGAGGGGTATTCCCTAATGATTGGTAGAGACGGTGGAAGGCAGTCATTCGTTGAGTGGTCAATCTCAGAGATTAGTGAGGAAAAATCGACTTTAAAGATAAGAGTCCATCCACACCTTCTCTCTGATTGGAATAGAATTACCGCTTCTCTGGCTTATTTATTCTACATCAGACCTAAATTGAGGAAGTACCTGTTCTCAGTCACCAGGGGATTCAAATGGCAAATCAAGAATAAGAAGAAGATCCCAAGGAATCACTTCGGGAAGCACCCATGGTTCTCATAGTTCTTCTCGAATGATTTGACCATCTTTGAACCTGTAGAAGAGCGGCTTTCCAGTAGGGATCTCAACTGAGACAATGTCCTCCGGACTTATCGACTCGATATGCATGACAATAGATCTCAGAGAGTTACCGTGGGCCGAAATTAGAACATTCTTACCCGCTTCCAAATCTCTCATTATAGTCTCCTCAAAGTAGGGGACAGTTCTCGCGGCATTCATCTTCAGACTCTCGCCGCCAGGAGGAGGTGTATCGAAAGACCTCCTCCAGATACGCACCTGCTCTGCGCCATGTATCTCAGCCGTCTCTGCCTTGTTCAGTCCTTGCAGGTCACCATAGTGCCTCTCGTTCAGTAGCTCATTCTTGATTACTGGGATATCTCCCGAGAAAGAGCTCCTGCTAATGATAATCTCTGCTGTCCTCTGCGCCCTCTTGAGTCCACTGGTGTGGACCACATCGAATGGTATCTCAGAAAGAAGATCCCCCGCTTCCTTTGCTTCCTCTTCCCCCCTTTCAGAAAGGTCGACGTCGGTCCATCCGGTGAATCTATTCTCAGCATTCCACAATGACTGACCGTGCCTGATAAGAACGAGCCTTCCCATTCGATTACCTCATACTGCGTGACTTTCCCTGAATCTTGGCTCATGGAACTTCAATCCAAACTCGCTCGCTCTGGATTTTGCCATCAAGGCAACATCCTCCTTCATCTCCCTCTCAGACTTAGCAGAGGAATCACAGTAGAAGTTGGTCTGTACAATAATCTTAGAAGGCCCCACTGAGCTTATCCTCACCCAGGAGTCATCCTCCTTCATCGACCTGGGATCAGACGTCACCTGCTCCAAAAGAGAACTGCAAAAGCTCTTTATCGACTCCTGGTCACTACTGGCCTCAAATTCGTATGAAGGCCTTATTCTCCTGAACCTCCTCTGGCTAAAATTCTCGACAGAGGAGTTAGTGATGTTAGAGTTGGGAACGGTGACTAGGGTATCAGCGCTGGTTCTGATCAGAGTAGTCCTCAGGGCTATGGTCACTACCTCTCCCTCCACCCCATCTACAATAATCCAGTCCCCCACATTGAACGGCTGGTCAATCAGGATGCTTATGGCTCCAAATATATTCGCCACTGTGTCCTTAGCAGCCAGAGCTAGAGCTAGACCGGTAATTCCCAGTCCGGCGATGAGCCCGCTCAGATTTACTCCTGCGAGTCCAGCCATCATGAAGACACCAGTTACGACGACCGCCACCCTTCCAACCGACTCCGCTACGCTGGCAAGCGATCTCCTAGCAGCTAGATTCTCCCCCTCTACCACAATGAAAGCGTCCAAGTAGTCGACTAACCGGTAGGCGGCCACAAGCATAAGCAACACGAAACCGGCGTAAACGTAAGAATTCAGACGTTCAACAGAGCCCTCATCCCATATCGGATTGGTGTTAGACACCAGCCAATCTATCACTAGCGTGAAGACCAAGAAACCAATCATCCAGCCCAGAGAAGCAGGAGCCAATAGTGACCTCCCGTCAATCCTTTCTGTCTTCGATATCAGATTCATCAGCCTAGGAAAAAGTATCCTCCTAGAGGCAAAACCAGCAATTGCGCTGACGGCAATCACTCCAGCCATGACTATCATTGTCCCAGCAGAGAAACCCGCCAAAACCGCTTCTCCCGACATGAACTCATCCAGTTGTTCCATGATTTGGGCGACAGGCATCCACTCATAAACCCAGCCCGGTCCTTAGGACCGCCCAACGAGGGATTCAATACGTGGCCTCCTTTCGGAGTAACATATATGACGACTCGAAAGCAGAGGATGGGGGCGAGAAAAAGCCAGACTACCACCTTGATGGCCATGCTCTTACCACTTCTCCTTTCCTTACTTGCCCCAGTATCGCTCATCACCCCTGTTGCCGCTCAGGATGCCGAGACAGGACTAGCTCCACAAGATATCTGGTCTGACGAATACACATTCCAGATCTTCCCATGGGGAGGCGACAGTAGAGTTCAGTTCAGGGAATACCACGACTACTTTACAATGAAACAGCGAATGCAGAATCTAGCCGACCAAAACTCCGAGATAATGACCTTTCACGATGGGATGAACGGTGGTATGAATGCTCGTGGCGAGGAGACAAACCGAGGGACTTACCAGGGATGGCACTACAACCACGATAGCCCCTGGATCAAAATTACTGCAGATGTACACGGGGGCGAATGTAATGCATTTGTCGGCGACTGTGGAAACTATGAAGACAGACCAGATGTCATGCTAGCAGGTAATTTCCATGCTAGGGAATGGATGTCCTACGAGGTACCAATGCTATTCTTGGAGACCATCGCGTATTACTACGGCATGGCAGGAGTGGACAATGACGGCGACGGGCTGGTAGACGAAGATGGATGGGATGGAATTGATAATGATGGGGATTGCTTGATGCTAAATTCCTCCTTCCAGGATAGCAATGGTGATGGAAATCCATGTGGTCCCGGAGACCTGGGAGTCGATGAGGACTTCTCAGAACAGTTCATCACCGATATGGTAAACACAAGAGAGATGTATCTTATACCAATGCTAAACGTAGATGGCAACAGATATGACCGAGAGGTATTTTGCGGGCCAACCGCATGGGAGAATTGTCCTACTTCTGGATGGAGAAAGAATCTAAGAGACAACACAGTCACAGGTGTTACCCCAATTCCAGATGTCGACGAAGAACCCGATCCCAGTTGTGACGGTGTAGATCTAAATCGTAATTTCCAGTACGAATGGGGAGCTCCGTTGGGTGCCACAGGGCCCCTCTTTCCAGGTATGTGCTATGCTGGAGATGCCGGACCCAATAATGACGTCTACAACGGACCGGTAGATACTGTTGACCAAGACGGTGATAACCGACTCAATGAGGATCACGTAGATGGGAATGATGATGATGCAGACGGGCTAATTGATGAGGACTGGATGGGTGGAAACAGTGAGCCTGAGACAAAGTTAATCCAGGACATGACCGAGATGAATGATGATGATAATGACGGATTTTCGGACTTCAAGGCCACACTCAGCTGGCACTCATTCTCAGAGCTAGTTCTCTGGCCATGGGGGCACTGCACAGGTTGTTACACCCCCGATGACGAATTCTTGGTCTACCATGGCGTCAAGATGGGAGAGATGACGGACTATGCCCCCATGCAGTCTTCTGACCTCTACCCCACCACCGGCGACTTCTGCGACTGGCACTATGGCGTACACAACTCGTACTGCTACACCATGGAGATCGGAACCGCCTTCCACCAACATCCCGATGACATAGCTCACATCGCTGTGAGAAACCTCGGAGTCCCGTTCTACATGGTAGAGATGGCCGACGATCCCAGATACCGAGCTATAGTCGGACTCGAGAACACCACTGTAAGTCAATGGTTGCAAGAGCCATCAGAGGTTGAAGTAGGTAACGGAGATATCCCGATATCTCTCTGCCTAGACGAATCATTCCCTTACTCCACAGACATCAACATGACTCATCTCATGTGGAGACTGGTACAACCCAACAGGCAGCAAGATGACTTCGGTCCGACGGAGTGGATCGATGTCCCTTGGAAGATGTCTGGCTTCGCCGTACCTGCCGAGGGGCAAGAAACTCAGTGCATCTTACTGGATGGATCCAACGGAACCGTCCTCTACTCCCAGATTCCCCTACCCGACACCTCAGTTGGCAAGATACAGTACAAGGCGATGCTAGGAACGACTAACGGGGCGTTCCCGTTCACTTACCCAACGCTGGAGATGGGCAACTACTACGAGCTAGCAATACCATACAGGGCCTCTTTCGGCTCAAGCGTTCTATCAGTCATGATGTTCATCGTTATTGCCAGCTTCGTATGGGGCGGACTCGGGCTGACCCTCAGAGCGATGTTCGACGAGGAAGGTGGCGTTATCGGGCTACCAGATGATTATGATCTGGAGGACCCCTGATGACTGAAGGAGGGTCAGACGAGTTCAGTGGTCGTCTGGGGCTGATTTTCGCGACTATTGGTGCAGCAATCGGAACCGGTAACATCTGGAGATTCCCCAGAATGGTAGGAGCGAACGGAGGGGGTTCCTTCCTAGTTCCTTGGCTAATCTTCCTCTTCATTTGGTCAGTTCCCCTAATTATCGCGGAGTTCGCTCTAGGGAAGAGAAGTAGGACTGGAACTGTTGGAACTTTCCGAATATTCGCCGGAAAGAACTTCGCCTGGATGGGCCTTTGGACCGCCTGGATATCCACAGCAATAGGGTTCTACTACGCTGTAGTCACTGGATGGTGCCTGAATTACTTCCAGACTGCAGTCAGAGGAGGACTGGGAAGCGAGGTGGATACCACCGAGGTTTGGAACTCATTCCTACAATCACCAACTGATGTGATAATGTTCCAAGCTATTGCGGTTATAATTACCATGGCAGCCATATGGAGGGGGGCCAAGGCTATCGAGAAGGTAAACGTCATTCTGATGGTTTCTCTATTCATCCTTCTCTTCTCCGCACTTTTCCTCGCCTTCGTCATGGATCTCAATGATGGAACACTGGACGGTTTCGTCTACATGTTCAGCATCCAACCTGAGTACTTGATGGAACCAGAGACATGGATTAGCGGACTGTCTCAATCAGCGTGGTCTTGCTCAGCAGGAATGGGCATGGCAATCACTTACTCTGTCTACATGAGAAAAGACGAGGATACTACCCTCAACGCCGCAACCATGTGCCTAGCGAACAACAGCATCAGCATCATCGCCGGACTGACAGTTATGATGGCAGTTTTCGCGGTTGTCGACGACCCTCTGAGCGCAGTTGGAGCTGGGAGCTCCGCTATCACATTCCTCGTCCTGCCCGAAGTTTTTGCACAGGCCCCAGGAGGACCAGTAGTGCAGGTAGTGATGGTAACCGTCTTCTTCCTCGCATTGTCATTCGCTGCCTTGACATCAATGATCTCCACTGTTGAGCTATGTGTAAGAAACTTCGTCGATCACGGTGTCGATAGGTCGCAGGCCGTAGGTTTCACGAGCGTAGCGATCTTCCTCTTCGGGCTCCCAAGTGCGGCACTTTGGATCAAGATGGACACCGCGACAGGAGTCGCATTCCCTCAGTTCCTGGAGGTCCAAGACCACATCTGGGGCTACGGACTCATGTTCAGTGGCCTGTTCATAGCCTACAGTATCTGGAAATACGGTTGGAGCAGATACAGACACTGGCAGTCTGAGAATGGAATTGAGGGATTCAGCTTCAGGGATTACTTGGACAATGGAGTTTCCTCGTTCCGTGATGACTTCATCAACACCGGTGATAACGACTGGTGGATAGGTAAGTGGTGGGACTACATCATGTACCTGGGATTCCCGATAATGTTCTCCGTTCTCATGGGATCGTACTTCATCGATTTGTTGGTTAATGTAGACGATCCATGGAACCCATCCAACCCCAACGGAATCTCGATTATCTTGCTGTTCTGGGGAGTTACCGCGTCCTTATTCATAGGAATGAACAGATACGTCCTCGTAAATCGCATGGTACGAACCAGCTCTGAGGCAGGTCCGTGGCCACTTTACATTCTCTCTGGTGACTTCGAACTAGAACCACGACCACTTTACAGGAACGTACCCGAGGGTGCAGAAGCACCAATTGATACGCTACCTGGAGGGGAGGACGAATTCATCGTCCAGCTTGGTGATGAACTGCCCTCCTCATTCACCGATGAATATGGAGAAACAAGATCACATACACTCGCGACCATCGAAGCTGAGCTCGTTGGCACATACACTCGTAACCCTTGAAGCAGAGCTCAGATAGCCAGCACCATGCTGGAACAAGTCGCAGCCACTGTGGCTATCCTCATTATCACCCCAGGATGGGCGGTTGCAATCATAGCCATGGCCTACTGGCTTTGGAGAAGGCTGAACCCCTCAGTAAAGGAATGATGCGCCTCCCTGGAGCCATAGGTCTTGAAGTGGTCAAGTTCGTGGCGATGTCATGGCACAGGGCGTACGCGGAACCCGGGACTTCTATCCCGAGGACATGCGACTGAGGAACTGGCTGTTCAACAGGTTCCATGAGGCATCCCTATCCCACGGCTTCGAGGAGTATGACGCTCCCATCATAGAGCACGAGGACCTCTACACCAGGAAACAGGGCGAGGACATAACCCAGCAACTGTACAACTTCGAGGACAAGGGAGGAAGGAGAGTATCGCTTAGACCAGAGATGACTCCCTCTCTAGCGAGGATGGTAATGGCCAGATCAGGAGCACTGCCCCTGCCGATAAAGTGGTACTCAATTCCCCAGTGCTGGAGGTATGAGAGGACCCAGAGGGGCAGGGGAAGGGAGCACTACCAGTGGAACGTCGACATATGGGGGATGGATGGCATCGAGGCTGATGCAGAGCTCCTTTCGGTAATGGTAAGCCTGTTCAAGAGCGTGGGTCTGACCTCCGAAGACGTGGTCATAAAGATCAGTAGCCGAAAGGTCCTCGAGGAGGTTTTGGGATCGTTGGGAATAGTGGGAGAGTCCTTCGCCAAGACTTGCGTCATCGTGGACAAGATGGACAAGCTACCCGCCGAAGCCATCGCCACTCAGCTCTTGGATTTGGGATTGGAAGACGACTCCATTTCCACTATCCAGGCAGTCCTTGGTATCTCCAACCTCTCCGATCTCGGCGGTTCCCTCGACGCAGGAAGCACCGCGTCCACCGAGCTAGAGGCACTCTTCTCGCTGATTGACTCATACGGGATACTCGATTGGGTTCAGTTCGACGCATCAATCGTGAGGGGCTTGGCATACTACACCGGTCCTGTGTTCGAGGCTCATGACAGATCTGGTAATCTCAGGGCCATTTGCGGAGGGGGAAGGTACGACAAGCTGATCGGCACCCTAGGTGGAAGGGACCTCCCTGCCACTGGCTTCGGCTTCGGAGACATGGTCATCATGGAGCTCCTATCGGACAAGGGACTCCTCCCAGATATCTCATCAAGGGTCTCGGATGTGGTCTTCTGCATGGACGAGTCCCTCAGGGGAGCCGCGATGTCGGTTTCCTCGAGGCTCAGGGAGAGTGGGAGGAAGGTGGACTTGGTTCTCGAGGGCAAGAAGATGAAGTGGGTATTCAAGCACGCCGAGAGGACCGGAGCCGAGAGGCTGGTCATGCTGATGCCTGACGAGTGGTCATCGGGTAAGGTCAGGATCAAGGATCTGGAGACAGGCGATGAGAGCGATGTCGCTTTCGAATCCCTCTAGTCATCACGAGAATACCTACTCGCCGCTACTGCCGCCATGGCAAGAGAACCGACTCCTGCTAGAAGGCCGAATCCTGGAACAGAGTCGGTCACGCCTCCGATGAGGCCTCCTGAATCTTCGTCACCACTACCTGGCATTGTCTGGTTTACCACTGGGAATTCGATCTCTGCTGAGCCATTTCCAGGTGTATGGTAGTACATCCTGAAGAATCCTCCGCAATAGAAGAAAGCACAACCAGTAAACGGATCATTCGTCCCTGGATGTGAGAACTGAACCTGTATTTGAGGCTCCTCGCTCTTGTTGAATCTGGTCATGTTTCTATCTATTGGAATTTCCCAATCCACAGAATTAGTAGCCCCATTGAGT
>Ga0207985_1000243_pt1 | contig 14672 bp, 13 predicted proteins | sample ETNtaG_3_FD_185761 | JGI IMG/M metagenome (GOLD analysis project Ga0207985, IMG submission 185761) | Marine microbial and viral communities from oxygen minimum zone, Eastern Pacific Ocean - ETNP201302SV84 (SPAdes) (version 2) | ecosystem: Environmental > Aquatic > Marine > Unclassified ...
TCATTGATATCCTCTAGGAGAATATCCAACTCAAATCCCTCTTCTATGAGGTAAGAACTACCACTATATAGCATTTGATTTGTCAAATGTGGTTTCTCTTCAGCGAGCATGACTGTGTTTAGATCACTGGGAACGTCATCCTCATCAAATGAAAATGGTATACCATTTATAAAGTATACCTTACAAACTCCTATTCCGTCAATAGTACGAAACTCTTTGTATAACTGAGTTATCTCTTCCATAAAAAATCAAAAGGGCATTTGTTTTCTTCCTCCTCTTCCTTCCTCAATCTGTCTTTGATGAGGTTCCATGAGAAGTTTTTGTGCCAGTCTTTGAGCCACAAGCTTTGTAGTTGTCGCTTAAGCACTTCTTTAGGGATGGATCGCTTTTCAAGAGTGAATTTGACATCTCTTGTTCTTTGGCTAGAGAATCTAACATAGCAAAGCGGGGATCCTTTTTCGATCCAGATGTTTTGGTCATAGTTCTTTACCGTAAATCCTAAGTTGATAGGTCGTTGCCAAACAGATATAGGAAATGTACCAGACACTACGTCTAGACCCTTCCTTGTCATATCGGGGTGTTGAAACTGTTCAATCCATACGTCACTGTCCTCTGTCCAAAAACAGTAACCTTGTTTAAACTGTACCTCTGGGTGTGTACCGTCCAACCAACCATCGCCTAGCATGAAATACTCATCGAACGTATCTTGTCCAAGATTAGTTTCTAAAAGTTTCTCAGTAGATTTATATATGATACCAAGTGGGAAGCATTGCTTCATGACCCATGTGTTCTTATAGTATTCTTTGAACGCAGGGCACTTGGAATGCCTATAGTCAGGGTCGTATTCTTTGAGAGCAGGAGTTGGTTCCTCAAAATAATCCTCTGGAAAGAAATCGAGTTCCCCTTCATCAAGGAAACTCTCTTCACTTCCACCCATCACATAGTTGTAAAATATTTTTTTAGTCTTCATCTAACGCTTTGTCGATGTCAGCATCAAGTTGTGCTTGCTTGGATGCTCTCGCTTCTGTTTGTTGAGCGAATGACTTGCTGACCTTACGTTTGTCCACCTTACGTGGTTTTCCTGCTTTGTTTTCCTTGACGACAGTAATAGCATCACCAACGGTGACTATCTCTCCTGCTTGCTCGTCTCGTATTTCTACGCTGAAGCATTCCTCAAGAAACATGACTAACTCAACCATGTCGAGTGAGTCTAGCATAAGGTCATCCATAATTTTGCTGTCCCATTTAATAGGTTCAACATTTCTTTCACCCAATGTCTCAGCAATAGCAAGTGACGCTACTTCAAGTAGCACCTCATCTGTTACTGGTTTGGGGGCAGCACGTAAGATGTCTTTGATCTTATAATACGTTGCCGAATGTGACATAATTAATACTTGTAAGTTACTTCATTTACTTGGCACGTTGCTCTAACGAATCCCAATACCCTTTGGAATTGGTCTGAGTCCTCACATACAAGTTGCTCTACCTCAGAGGTATCACTAATGAGTGTGAAGGTACGTGCGGGGATGTCCACTACGCATTGTTTTAGAAAGTCTGTTTCCATGGGTCATCATATAAATCACTATCCTTAGTATAGGGTAGTGGGTACGCATTTGGAGTGGACATTGTGCCACTATGACATCTGGCATACTGAATGATGTCATTAGCATAGTGCTTGATGTCCTCCAGATTAGCATGGATCTCCTTATAGATCTCCATAGCATTCTTCTGGTTGGGCACTCCTTTAACTTTCTCCTCTATGTAGTTTGCTTTCTCAGCGTCAATAAAATCAACGAGAGTCTTAGCTTGACTAGAAGATATGGTCATACCAAACATTTAGTCTGTTCCTTTACTATAGTACATTCACGTCAGAATGTCAATTAAGGTATATACCGTTATTACATGTAATTCTATATTCGGAAGATGCAGACATATTCGCAGAGCCTGAGGCACTCATTGTAAAATCATTTGTGTTTATCTTAGCGTCTGATCCCTTTGTATCGAGTTCCCATCCTGTTCCTGAACTCTTTGATACTTCCATACCATCGGGTGATCCACCCTCGATACATTCAATACTCTTGCCATGGGCAACTGTCTTGCAACTGCCTTGGACTTCTGTAAAACTGTTTCTACCAACGTTGTCGTACTGACAACCTTTGACGTTGAATCGGAGATCACCCGCTGATTCTAGAGCGAACGTTCCTCCTTCTTTATCCATCCTAATCACACGGTTACCGTTGATAACCTCTGTTAACTGTCCACCAGCTGCCATGTCTAGGCGTTTGAAGGTGCATCGTTCGTTAATAGAGTTGGCAATGAATCTGATTTCGTTATCGGCATTGACACCTATTCCAGATGCTGAATCTATGGCGATGTCGCCACATTTTAATTCATATCTACCGCTAACCTTATCAAATCTGTCACCCTCTACCTCTGTGTGTAAGTTTCCTTCCACGTTGAGGTGAGCATCACCGATCACTTGAATGATAAGTTTGTCCTCTTTTTTGTTTTTACCGACCTTGAGGGTGGTCGTTGCGTCACTATTTAGGTGTAAATCTCTTGCACTTATGATATATGTGTCTTCTTCTTCGTCCATTTCAATGATAGAACCAGTTTTACCATTGATTAATCTGATCCTTTCACCATCCTCTGTGTTGTCAAACTCCAGTACATGACCCGCTGAGGTCACTGTTACCCAGTTCTTTGGATAGTTCGTAATATGTTGAGGATTTTCATTCTCTTCACTACTACCATCAAATAGTTCTGTATTAGATGTGTCCTGTCTAGCCATTGTGTCCTACGCAGTCGATATATGATTGAGACTCGAAGATCTCAGTAAATTTAGTAGGTCCTACGTACTGATATGTAGGTACTATCTCAGCACCAAAACCTGTTGGATCTACGATCCGAGGTTTAACGAAACCAAGAGTCTTGGTTGTGATAGTAGGTGTCAATAGTTTACCCTTGTCATCAGTTGAGATATCACCTATCTCTTCCTGACCCACATAGATCTTAGGATCTGTGTAGTTGTCACCTACGTTGGTGATGTCGATGGTGTCGAGCACTGGTAGTATGTCATCGCAACTAGCATATAATGCTGTAGCAGTAGAAGGAATAGCGAGGTCATAGAACTCCTTGAGTGGGTTGAGTGTAAACTTATATGTGCCACCAAGTGTCTGTAGTTTCAAACCAGGTGGAACGTAATCAGTCTTGTCTAGTGTTGCTAGAGCAGCAAATCCAGTGCCTTCCCAATCATAGTCTATCACCTGTAGTATTGCTTGGTTAGGATCACCGTCCTCCTCTTGATAGAAGAGTACATCTCCTACATCAGCATAGTCACCCAGTCCTTGAACATCTACAAGGAAGTGCTTCTGTTCTTTAGGGCAGTATGTATTGTCTGGGTCTAGACCATAACCAACGCCAGGCTTATCGACTCTGATTTTCTCTACTTTACCATCTTTGATGATAGGTGTGAGTTTAGCACCTGTTCCTTCTGGGTCATTACATGTGAACATCGCTCTGACTTTAGCAGTCGTGTCGATATTAGATCCCTTCTTCCTCATGAGCACACCAACCATAGCACCTATGTCATCAATGATAGGTAGTGCCTTCAAAAGGGTAGTGCTCTGTGCATTGTCAAAAATTAATTCTGGGAAACATGGTTTCTTACGTGTGTTTTCTGGTGAGCAGTTGATAGTATCATAGTTGATCTTACCCTCTGAGTCACGGATAGGATAGACACTATCAAACTTCTCTACTAAACTCTTACCCTTCTCGAATGTCTTGTCTGTGACACCTGTACCCGCTGCACCAACCTCTGCGAACTCACCGTTCTTAGTGTTGAATGCTTTCTTAACAAATTTACCACCGATCAGTGTCGTAACAGGAACCCAACCACGTGAGTTAGGTATTGCTGTACCAACCAGAGTAGTCTTACCATCCTTGAGAGCACCCTTCGCTGCATCACTGTACTGACTCATCTGTTTCATCTGCTTATCTGCTTCACTCTCCTTAGCACCTGATCCTGTCTCGAATGTTGATAGTCCAAGGGCACAAGATAGATCGCCTTCGCAAACCATGTCGATTAGATCAAGAATCTTACTAGCAATGCCTTGAATGATAGCAGCGTTGTTCTTGATAGCACCGAGTGCACCGTTGAGGATACTAAGAGCAGCATCAATACCAGCCATCAGTTTGTCGATGATACCACCGAACAGTTCTTGGAAGATATCCTTTGCCAAACACAATGCAGCGTCTAGTGCTTGTTCAAGTAGATCTTTCAATAAACCACCGATCACATCAGCCAACTCATTGAAGATTTGTTTGAAGAGACAGTTAACAAGATCTCCTATGTTCTTGAGTTGATCAACAGCAGGATCCAATAGTGAAGGATCAGGGATCTTGATGTCGTTGATGACCTTCTGGATCTCCTTCTGTGCCTCCTTCATTACTGTACCCTTGACGTTGGAGAGCACACCACCCATGAAACCTTGTATTCTGCTCTGTATCTTCTCTATCTCTTCTGCTACGTCCTCTATCTTACCAGTCTTTTTGTTGATGAACTCACCTATATCATTCTTCTCTATACCTCTAGCAAACTTTAGGAACTCAGCAGTAGCACCTTTGATCTTAACATCTGCGGGTGTACCACACTTACCATTACCTACATGTATAGTATATTTCTTTCTGTCATCTGCGGCTTTCATCGCTTCTGTTTGAGCTGATGCTTCACCACGTGGGTTGATAGTTGATACTGTGTTCTCTTCTTGTGTTGTTGTCTCTGTCTTCTTGTTAGTTCCTGTCTTTACATCTGACTCTGCTGTGTCAGCAGTACCACCAACGATACCACCACCATCACCATGCTTCTTAGGTTTATAATCTGGTGCATGTACCTGTTGGTAACCCTTACTACTTTGTTCTGGTAGTTTAGTGTATATGTCCTTGGGGTTCTGGTCACTGATGCTACCCATGATCACTGGTATCTGGGCTGAGGATCCATCCATGAAGAAACCAACTACCCATGAGCTAACCTGTAACTGTTGGATAGAACCCATACCACTCTTCATGGCATAGACTACTGGCATGACACACGAAGCCCATGGTAGGTCTCTAGTGGGTAGTATCTCTTTGTCTGGGTTATGATACCCTACAATTCTTACCTTAACCTTACCTGTATAATCGTAATCTTTAGACTGCGTACCATCATGCTCTGGATCTGACCCGTCGTTCTCGACCTGTCCTATCCACCAGTTGAATCCATCTTTACCGATGGCATGTGCAGCACTTTCTAAATTCATCCTAAACTATCTCTGTATAATGTCACACGTGTAGACATAGCGTCTCTCTCTGTCAAAAACTGACGATAGATCTTGCCTACTATGTATCGACCACTTGCTTCGGCATCTAGTTCTCCTGACCTAGCACTATATTTATTGACACGTACAACCTGTCCAATATATAAGTCTTGCTTCCCTTCATACTCAAAACTAGCTGATTGATTGAAGAAGAATTGATTCCTTATCATAGACTGACTTAACTGTCGTGTCAAGTCTTGTGTGTATGTACCCTCGGTGTACATAGCGGTGTCAAGAACCTTTGACATGACCCTTGTGGGTGATCCACCAGTCTCTATACTACCAAATCTTCTGTAGAACTCTGGTAGTTCTGAGGTTGGGTTGAGTTTCTTCATCTCAGCATAGAAATCAGTGACAAAGAATGGCACCTCCTCATACTTAAAGTCTTTCATGTCTAGTGTAAACGTGGTACTAGCATAACTTCCAAGATTTAAACCACGGAAGATATCACTCGTACCTGACTGTGTGAACCCCTGTACATCTATCTCGGTGTCATCGTCACTATCTAAATTTACGTTAATTATTCTATCAGTATCCTGTAGCACTAGACCATCCATTGACTTGAAATGATATCCATTTCTATCCTCATAGAATAAGAATCCCGCACTAGCCTTACCACTTGATGACTGTAGGATAGATCTCCATGCTAACCATGAGATAATAGTATATGGATCCCAGTATGGGCTGACGAATGATATCTGTGTTGATGACAGGTCAGTATCAACTGCCTTGTCTGACTGTAGTTCTTCTGTAATCAGTTCCGTTACTATATCATGGGTGAACTTACCACCACCTTTACCAAACCTTCTTGATATCTTTGTCGCACCGTTCTTTACAGCATCTGGGCTGACACAGTATAAGGTTGCCTGTGACTTGTTACCATCGACAACCACACGATCTTTAATGTCATAGACCACCATACTATATGTGATGACATTATCCTCATTGTCTGTCCAACTTATATCAATAGGTTCCATACCCATCAAGTTTGATAGCATACCATCACCAGAGTCATTCATCTTGAGTATGAGTACTACATTTGATTTTGTAATATCCTCGATGTAGTGTAACTCTAGTAGATGATTGCTACTAAAAGGTTGCACCACGATTCCATCCTGATCAGTCTCCTTGTCATATACTGAGATACCGATCTTGAGGTCTAGTAGTGTAAAGTTTCCCTTTGGTGCTTCCTTCATAATATATCGTTAGGTGTCTCCCCTCCATGTGCTGAGGTTATACTAGCAATTAGATACTTACTAACCTTGAGTGGTGCAGGAGGTAATGCATCTGATTCAGTAATACCTACGCCACCATATTGAATCTTTGCTATCTCTGCCAACATAGCTTCTGTCGCTTCCTCTTGACTCTTTGGGTTGTAACCCATAGGATGCTTAGTTTTCTGAGCCGCAGCTGATTCACTAGCAAGGGTGACATTATCAGTGAGTTCATTAATATTTTGAGTGTTGTATTGACTACCCTTACTAGCTGGTTGTATACCACTTAGAAGTTTACTTACAAATCCTGTAGCACCTTTAATCTGAGTAACTGCCTTGGAGTTCATAAACATATTCTTCGCACCCTGTGTGATATTGCGAATAGAACTCTTCATCGCATCTATCCTAGTATCACCTTGATTTGATAACTGATCAGGTGCTACCTTCTCATGTGTTGCACCACCTTTACCTAATGAAGGTCCTCCCTTCATCATTTCCTGCATCTTGAGGACTGCTAGTTGTGTCTCAGTGGGATTATCAGGGTCATAAGGTTCACCTGCAACCAGTACCTGACTTGAACTCTCAGTGCCAGATGATTGAGTAACCTTTGTTTCTGTCTGTTGCTTCTGTTTCTTCTTCTTGCCACCACCAAGCATTCTACCCAAGGCACCGAATATACCGCCACCCTGTACAAAGTCCATGAGTTTATTTTCCTTCTTCTTTTTCTTGACGGGTACATCAAATGCTTTTCCTATGCTAGATATTTGTCCTTCAAGTGCTGCTGTCTCACCACCTGGCACATCAATCTTGTCCATCAATCCTGCTAATCCTGCTGCCACTGCCTTGAGTGGTAGTGCCATAGCATCTGCTAGTGCTTTCTTATACTCATCTAATCCTAAATCTTCAGTCAGTTCACTGGCGACGTTCTTCTTACCCACCAGTCCTAAACTCTCTAGTGACTTGACACCTGATTTTGTTTCAGGTCTCTGAGCACCAGGATTCAGGAAGTTCTGCATAGGAGACGGTGTAGCAACACCACCCTCTTTCAGTGCCATCCTAGCTTTCTGTGATGTAGCACCACCATCAGCTATGAATGGGAATGGAGATTTCGTCTTTGGTGCATCCACATTAAGAGTTACATCACCAGGATCACCCTTGTCACCTTTCTCTCCCTTCTCTGGTTCTTGCTTCTCTTCTTTTTCTTCTACAACTTCTTCTTCTTCCTCTTCTGCTTCAGGTTCCTCAAAGTCTCCCGTATCACTCAAGTCAAGTGTTTGTAGTGAACCAGGTGAAATAAAGTTAGCAAACTTCCTCATGGTAGTTTGTGCCTTTAAGACCTCGTATCCATCTGCTAGGTCTCTCTTAATCTTACCACCAGCTGCGTCATCTCTCTTGTCTGCTTCAACAAGACTCTGTATATTTTCTGCTAATAAAAATTCTTTATACTTGTCCTCCTTGAACATAGCCTTCAACAGGGCGTTACGATCCTCGAACAACCCATTAAGATCACTTAGTACCTCATGTACATTGTCTATTGAAGGAAACTTATCCATTTAGCACACCATATTTACCAGAGAAGGGATCTATACCATACGCTTTCACGTCCTTCTCCACTACTGTCACAATTTGTCTGACGGGAACTGGGAAAGGTTTGACTATCGGCATAGGATAAGGAACGAATTGTATCTCTTTCTTTCCACCAAAGAAAGATCCCACCATGCTGCCTATGTTAGATAGAAGACTAGGTCCTCCCATAGAACCACCACTGGTAGGCCACTTGACTGTCTGTGATAGAGGGTGACCATAAGATACACCACCTTTGCCACCCTCACCTGACGGTGGTTCGACAGCAGTGAATGATAGTAGAGGAGCATAAGGCATAGGATTTCCTGCTCCACCATATCTAGTAGAGTTCTTCTTATTATCTGCCTCGAAGTGTAAATGAGGACCTGTGGAACTACCTGCACCAGGATCACCGACTGCTCCACCAGTCTCAGCAAGTTTCTCTCCTGCTATGAACTCACCAGTTCTCTTGATGAACTTACTTAGGTGTGCTATACGCATCTGTATCTTAGTCTGTGGTAACCAGACATCCATCATGTTTCCATATCCACCAAATTTACCAGCCGCGAGAATTTTACCTGGCTCAGTAAATCCTACTGGTGTACCCACTGGTGTCCCTATGTCGACACCACCATGAGGTCTTGATCTTCCTTCAGTTGAACCAAAGGTATCAGTGATTGGGAAGTTCCCGTATGACGTAGCGGTATCTGAATCCCATGATGAAGAAGTCATTACACCATTGACTTCTGATATCTTATTGATTACATTTCTCTTTCTAAATGTTTCTTTCTTACCATCTGCCTTAGCTGGTCTATTAAGCATACCCATTGCCATACCCACAGGAGTCATACTAAATGCTCCCTTGGCTAGATTGAGTGCTCCTCCACCCATCTTCTTAAGGAATCCCATCGCTGCTGACTTTATCTTACTGCCCTTGAATACTGACATAGGCATTGACATACCACCAAATACCGCTGCTAGTTTAGCTGACTCACCGAGCACAGCTGAGGATGCAGCAGTTGGTACGGGAAGTGTCTGTAGGAACCCAGTGGTCACATCTGTCAATGTAGTACCAACTTGTTTTAGTAGACTCTGGAACACAGGACCTAACTTAGAGTGTGGTATAACAAGTTCAGGTTCACCACCCTCAGCGATCAGTGCTTGTGTAGGTGAACTAACTTCACCCCCGTCTTTCATACCCGTGATATCTTTAGCGATCAGGGTAGCATCTAATCCTGCTGATATAGCACTACCTGGACCTGGTATTGTAGATGCGATACCTGATGCTGTCTCCAAGAGAGCACCTTTGATATCACCCTTCATCAATCTTTGTATACCAAATCCTATTCCAAATAGAGCACTCACACCAAATGGTATCTTCTTCAATCCTATTTTGATCGCTGCCTTTGTACCAATCTTTGCTGCTGTCTTTGATGCTGTTTTGGCAACTGTCTTCTGTACTGCTTTCTTTGATGCTTTCTCTACTAACTTCTCTACTACCTTTTTCTTAGCAGATTTGGGTATCAGCTTACTTACATTCTTCTTTATTGCTTTCGGTGCTGATACTACCTTATCGAGAGCTTGTTTCTTTACATTCTTGAGTCCTTGCCCAACCTTCTTGCCCTGAGCACCGAGAAATTTCTTTGCTTTACCGAACGGTGAACGCTGAAACTTTCTGTTTGTTCTTAGACCCTTAGCTCTTAGGTTACGTCTAAACCTACCAAGTTTAGTCTTCTTATTTAATTTCTTATTACCAAGTGCCTTCTTTATCTTCCTTGCCTTGTTTAAGGTGCCTAATAAACTACCACTTCTACTTTTCTTATCCTTTTTCTCTTCTTCCTTCTGTGACTTACCTCTTACTACTACTCTGGTCTGTTGTACCTGAGTCATAAAGAAGAACTTCCTTCTATTCCTGAGATACTCGATGTACTCCATCTCAGTATCTAACATCTCCTTGGCTGTAGAAGTTACCTTACCCGCAACAGGTAAGATCTTAACCCCAAAGATTTTAGATAGACGAGTGTTCATTACTTACGTTTTTGACGTTCCTTTTCTATACGTTCCCTCTCATCCTTTAACCACTTAGCAAGCATATTGACGTAAATGTCACGCTCCCAAGGGATCATATTTTCTATGTCACTCAGAGTATATTTATGGTGTTGCACCAAGGCAAAATTCGTTTGATAGAATCTAGCTAAGCCCTCTTGGAACAGGGCTATCCGAAAAAATTAATCAGTCCTTCGATACTTGCACTAGTTTTAACACCCGTGTTAGGATTTGTAACTGTAATATCATGGCGAAGAGTAGGCATAGTGTCAAAGAAGTTTTGGATACTTTCAAACTGATCGTTAGTAAGCTTCTCAAGCCACGAATGAGCTTCTTTAGGTGTAAATGATCCACAATCTTCTCCTTTATTATATACTCTGTCGATACATGAGGATACCAGTTCGTATGGATCCACATCCTCTTCAGTAAAGTTGACCTTAGTGAAGTAGTCTAGGTTAGGATACTTCATGACGACCATGATGTCATCATTCAGTTTAATCTCTGAGGTATGTCCCTCTGGGAAGTTAACCTTAACTGCGTCGACGGGGAAAGTCACGGGGACTTTAGTCTCCTTGTCGTCGTCACATGGTATCTCTACCTCAATAGTTTCTTGGATAGATCTACCACGTAGTTGTAGGAAAATATATTCAACATCAAAGATGGCAAGGTCGTCCATCTTAAATCTACTGGTGATACAGCTTTTGAATATAGCTTTGATTGCTTCTAGTATCTGAGCACCGTCGTTCTCTTCCAGTGCTAGGATCAGGATCTTCTGTTCTTTAACGAGGAAGGGGCGATATTTTAGTTTCTTCTTAGACGAAGGTACAACCAACTCATAGGTTGGGGTAATTATATCAGGTAATGGCATAATAAATTAGTCCGTATATATTATATATCAGCCTTCTACTTGAACTACTTTTGGTACAGCGAAGGGTACATACTCAGCATATTCGTAGTACATACCTATGCTCAACTTAACAACTCCAGATCCAGATGAACTATATGGTATAGATGACATCATGTAGGGATATGAGTTAATTAGTTTGATGGTGAACACGTGGTACTGATCATCCTTGAATGAGTTACTACCCGCAGCTGGATACTTCTCATACTTCTTGATGATAGTATCAGCAACATAGTCTGAGTAATAGTTCTGTGTCAATGCTCTCTGTAACTTACCGAAGTTTCCTTGTTCAGCACCTTGTATAAAGTCTTGCCATCCTCTAAAAAATCTATATGCTTCAGATGATACATCAAGTATGAACGACAGATCCATCTCATTATATACCTTTGCCATTGCTGGCTTCATATTAATTCCTTTGTGTACAGACTTGACATCCTGACTTGTTAATGAGGTGCCAGGTATCTGGATCTCGTTTGCGAGATCTACCATGAGTTTATTGAAAGAGAGTTGCTCTATGCCATACTCTACTAATCGTGCCTTTAAAATATCACTGACACCACCAAACTCCAGATCATACTGGTTGGTAGAACTAGGTCCTCCACTGTTCTGTAGATCTGCTAAAAATGATGTAACGCTTTTGAGAGTCATAAATACCCATATGGGGTGGTATTTTTATTTATGTCTCTAAAACAAGGAAAGTTCAGACCCAAGCACTATAAGAAGTACAAGGGAGATCCCACTGATATATTTTACAGGTCAGGATGGGAACTTAAGTTCATGAACTGGTGCGATATGGATAGTAAGGTTGTAAGTTGGTCGTCGGAAGAGATAGTTATCCCATACAAGTGCCCTACAGATAACAGGGTACACAGGTATTTCCCAGACTTCTGGGTCAAAGTCAAAGAACCCAAGGGGGTCAAAGAGTATCTAGTGGAAGTGAAACCATTGAAACAAACAATGGAACCCAAACCACAGAAACGTCAAACCAAACGATACATCACGGAGGTGTTGACCTATGCTAAAAACGATGCAAAGTGGAGGGCAGCTAAGGAATACTGCCTCGACAGAGGAATCGAGTTCAGAATCATCACAGAACGAGAGCTCAGGATTAACTACCCTGCTCCAAGAACTAAGGGGAAGCAAGGTAAGCAAAGCTCAACTAAGAGAAAAAATATTTGAAGCACTCTATGATAATGCTACTGAGAACCCAGAGGTAGGTAAGTTCTACTTCTTTGAATATGACCCGAAGTATAGAGATAGTTTAAAGAAATGGGATGAGTACCCACTAATAAAACTCATGGAAATTAATAAGAATAGGATGCTAGGTATGAACATCCACTTCCTCAGACCAAAAGCTAGACTTGGGGCACTAAATAAAGAGGAAGCACCTATGTCGACGCTTCGCTACTACATACCTAAGAATGCCGATAACTTGTTCTTCGAGATACCAGAGGAAGATATGCAGGCAATGAGTCAACTACCACTAGAACAATTCCATACAAATAGATGACAACTGGAAATAAAGTATTATATGGAGATTATAAGGAGTATCCTAAAGGAATTAAGGATATACCTTTTGCTTCGTATTTGAAAATTACAAGGTATCAGTACAACGAAGGTATCAAGAAAGCGAGAGCAAGTGGGCAACAGGGTGTGGGAGCAGCTCTGGGTAACGAAGGAGCTCAGAAGTTAATAGATAAGGTAAGAGGAGCATCAGCATTTACTTTTGGTGGACTAGACATGCAGTCTGGTGAACTGAATAGATTTAATGCGGAAGTCCAAGCGATAGCTAGGAGTCAGATGTCCAAGGGAGCAGATAAAGATAAAAGAAACGGAACTCTCAAGAAGATTAAAGAAGGAGACTATAGTAATATCAACTTCCCCATCAAATTACAAGATGGAACTGAAGTAGAGACCAGTGCTGAGTTAGCATCAATAAAGAATAAAGCGATAGAGGTTGCCAACAGCACATCTTCAATATATTTCTTACCCATGCCTAATGAATTTCAGTATTCATATGGAGCAGAGTGGGGAAATACATTCAAGTTGGGCACCATGGCAAGATTACTTGATGACCCAGCTGGCACCGTAGGTCAGATGGCACTCACAGGTACACTAGGAGCTGGTGGTGAAGCGATCAAACAACTTGGTGGTGAAGCACTAGAAGCAGCGGGTGGTGATATAAGTAACCTTCTTGGTGCTGCGTTTAAATCAGCAACAGATCCATTTAAAGTAAGTGGTGAGTTAAATGCTACTAATGTGTTAGGTTTAGCAGGGTTAGCACCTAATGAGAATGCTATCATGATGTTCAGTAAAATGTCTATGAGAGAATTTAGTCTATCATTTGAGTTCTTCTCACGTGACGAGAATGAAGCGAACGACATAGATAGAATCATTAACGGATTCAAGACGGGTATGCACCCAACAGCGAACACCAACGCAACGGGAGGTGTACTGGGGTTCCCAGATGTGTTCCTATTGGAACCATGGTTCGGTATAACTGATGAAGATGGTAATGTTAAGGACGGTGGTATACCACACCCAATGATGCCACGTTCTAAGATGTGTGCTCTTACAAGTCTGTCAGTTAACTCTTCACCATCTAATAATTTTATAACTACCAAAGATGGTAAGTTACCACTACAGACTGTACAAATGTCCTTCGCAGAGACAACAGCACTAACACGTTCAGATCTAGATACAGGTAAGTTCTAATGAGTTTATTTTCAAACGCACCGAATGTAGTATACAACTATACTGATCAAATTTTAGATCCGAAAGTTTATACTGCGAAAAATTTATGGAGAAGAAATGATATCAGAGACGACTATCTCTCTAACGTCGTGCTGTTTGATGATTTCTTTATTAATCCTGGTGATACACCAGAGTCCATAGCATTTAATTACTATGAGAGAGCAGATTTTGGGTGGACTATTCTAATAGTAAATGACATCACTAACTACCATGAACAGTGGCCAAGATCAGCGACAGCATTAAAAGATTATGTGTACAATAAGTATGATAACCCTGAGTATGTGATGATGTATGAGACAACAGAGGTTATAGATGCTTTAGGTCGTAGGATCATTGAAGCAGGGAAGAGAGTTCCAAGTAACTTCCAAGTCACATACTATGATGGTACAGCGTCTGCGGGTGTAACTGTTAACCCAGTATCAGCAGTGACATACTATCAATATGAAGAGAGATTGAATAATGAGAAGGAGAAGATACAATTAATAAAACCCACCTATATCCAAGAGTTCGTAAATATATACGTATCCTCCCTTCATCAAGGTGGGTCTTTAGTTGTAGGTCAGTCTAAGACTGAAATTAAAATAGATTAAGGATTAAATCCTACACCAGGATCAAAGTCACCAAAGTCGACAGTTCCCTGTGTCTCAGGTGTGTCGATGGTATAACTAAATCCATCGTCTGTAAAATTATATTGTATACCATCACCAAGAGCATCTAAATCGCCACCGACTCTTTCATTAGAGAAGGTGGTTTTGTGGTCTTCATCGAAGATTTTTAATCCTGCGTCTGTTAACACATGGTTGTACATCTTCTCGAATACACCTGGTGGTATGGTAC
>Ga0207985_1000247_pt1 | contig 14650 bp, 15 predicted proteins | sample ETNtaG_3_FD_185761 | JGI IMG/M metagenome (GOLD analysis project Ga0207985, IMG submission 185761) | Marine microbial and viral communities from oxygen minimum zone, Eastern Pacific Ocean - ETNP201302SV84 (SPAdes) (version 2) | ecosystem: Environmental > Aquatic > Marine > Unclassified ...
CCTTCAGGAGATGATATGGAAGAAGGGAAATCTGACGAATGGTGGGACGGCTCAGAGAATAACGAGCAGAAAGGAGTTCTTACCGGGACGCCAAATCAAGTTTCCAGTGGTGAGCAGGGGCAATCTGGGCCTTACGTTCAACCGATGATGATGATGCAACCAAGCAATGATGAGGCGACTTGGAGCATGGTACTCGGACTGGTTACCTGGTTCTCACACATCTCCTCCCCCGTATTGTGTTTCACTGCGTGTCTAGCTCCGTTTTCCACAATCGGAGGAATCATACTTGGCCACATGGGAATGAGGAAAGCCTCAGAGATGAACGGACTTAACAAGGGCATGGCCATAGCTGGTCTAGTTATGAATTACCTATCGATTGGACTCTATGGACTAGCCGTGGCCGGTTTCGGAATTATCGGGTCCGTAGGCCTATAGATGCCTGACATGGAAAACGGCATGCTGTTCTTGATATTGTTCGATGTCGATCCTTTCGATGAAATCCAATGATGATTTTCTCAGGAGTGACTCAGCCCTAGCGAATCTGCTCTCATCCTCTCCTTCGATGGACCTCTCACTGGCCGCCTTCAGGCTTAGTAGCCCTGTCCCACCCTTGGATAGAGTTTTCTCAGCTATGGAAATGAAATTCTGAGCCTGATCTGCTATGGAAAGATCTTGATGAATCCATTGTGCCTTGCTCCTCATCATTGTGGCATAACCATTGACGTCCCTTGCGTCTGTCAGGACTGGGATTAATCCCTTTCTCTGTTCGGCCAGAGTTTGGAGATCCCTCATCATCCTGGGAGATATTTCAATTGCCATTAACTGGCCATTGTGATGGTTTTTCGCCCCGCACACATGGTCATGAATATGGCTGACAGTGGTTCCTGAAGACGCGCCTAGGTATAAGCAGACTGACCCTGGATCCGGGAGTATTTGCGAGGGGTCTCCATTTGTCTTCAACAGAGCCGCCGCAACCTTCGATTTGTAGGGGTCCCATCTCCTCCATTCGATCTTACCAGATCTCTTCCTCCTCTCTCCCCTGACTGAAACGCCTTTGTTCGCATTTCTTGTCCATAATGACTTACCCTCCTTCTTTACGCCCCAACCAAGAGCTATTGGTTTCCTCGGCATAGGCTAACCTCTCTTAGGCGGGATGGGAAACCTATCCCTTATGGACTCGGCCTCTCTATGGATTTTCTTGATTTCTTCATCGTCCCAAGTCTGACCTCCGAAATGGTCGATCCTGACAGCAATTGAGCACTTTCCTGCCAAGAAACGGGCTATCTTGCCCCGAACCCATCTCGGAGATCTGCTGACAAGAGGCATTGAGAACAGGACAGGAGAGTGTTTAGGAGGAGGGGCTCCTCTTCTGTGTGCCGCCATAGCTCCTGATGCTCCTAGGACCTGTAAGCTACCGCTGGGCATTCTTGCTAGTCTCTCCCTTCCACCAGCCAGTACTACCATTCTGGCTGCTCCCAGCGGCCCGATTAGAGAAGAGAGAGAAGGGACGTAAGAGTTTGCAAGCTCCTTGGTGGCTTGCTCATTTAGAAGAAGCCTCTCAGACAGAGAGACCACCCCCCGAGCTTGAGATTTCATTGCAGACCACTCCAATTCTGACGGAGGGTGTTCCGGAATAGAAACTCCCAAGTCTGTTGCTAGATTCTCAATATCTTTTGACTTGGACACATACAGGGGAATATCGGCCCTTCTCTCATCCAAATTTAAGTCCGGAAGGAATAAGCCCGCCCACTCAACTGATCTCGCCTCTTGAGTTGTCCAAGAAGCCCTGAGTTCAATGGAAGATGATGATAGCATGTCCAGCCTTCGATCTGGATCCGAAGCAGACGCCGCTACACCCTTCCTTGCAAGTGCTATCGATGCCTCTGAAAGCATCTCTGACTCCTCTTTACTTAGTTCGGGCCATGATTCATCGGAAATCGCGCCCAGGGGATTTGAAACTGCCTCAGGGAACCTATTAGCCAGAACTCTAGCCTCTGGACTCAGCCTTCCTGATTGGAGTACAGACAGTCTTTCCACCAGAGCACTTACCGAACTCGATGCAGTCCAATTTACCTGATCCAAGACGTTTCCTTCGGCATCAACTACTCTTGATAGTCTCCAGTCGTACCATATCTCCATGGTTGTCGCATTGGGCCTTCACGCTTCAACGGTCCGATTGTAAAATCTTCAGAAGGAGTCAAACGTCATATGCCTATCTCGTTGCATGGATATTCGACTATTGGCATTAGTCGCGGCGGGGGGCGCCATAGGCGCTTCACTGAGATATTCGATACAAAGCTCATTCGATCCTGACTCAGGACCATATGCAACCGCGGGGGTAAATCTTCTAGGTTCACTATTGCTGGGCTCTATTTTTGGTGCTATCGCGGCTGGTACTGCATTAAGCGAGGGGGCTATGGCTATTTTTGCTACAGGGGTCCTTGGTTCATTCACAACTATGTCGGCCTTCGCCATGGACTTTCTCGAGTTCTCAGAAGAGTCTAATTCTACTGCTTTAGCATACGCATTGGTTACCATTGTCGGAAGTATTGGCCTTGCATGGGCTGGTTATCGAACCACTCTAGAACTGATGTCTTGAGTGTTTTTTTCACTCCTTTTGTAGAATAGTTGAATAGTCAGTTGGTACAGCACTGCTATGTCTGTACTATACTGTCAGGAGAGGAAGAGATGTTTTGCCCAGAATGTGGAACTCTTGGATTTATGGAGCCCAATGGAAATATCAGGTGTACTAACTACACATGCGGTTACGAAGGACCCCTAACGGGAAAGGATGGCAAGGGTGCTGAATTTACAGACCCTATGACTGGCGAGACTATAGATTTAAGCAAAGCCAGATCTTCTGGTGAGACGAAGAATCTCAAACATCTAACCGAGGTTGTCGAAGACGAGGGTGGAAAAGGAGTTCTGAGAGTTGGGGACATTAGATGTCCAAGGTGTGACAAGAACGAGATTTTCGTCATTCTTATGCAAACCAGAAGCTCGGATGAGCCTGAAACTAAGGTGTGTACTTGTAAAAACTGTGGTAAGAAGTTCAGGGAGTATCAGTAGCCAGCCCAATGGGCCTTCCGAAGGATGAAAGACCCCCAACTGTGGGACTATGCGTGATAAGATGCTTAGAGTGACTGCGAACACCCAATTGATGAGGGAAATTATCGACCTGCTTTCTGTTTTGGCAGAGGAGGCGAAACTGGTCTGGGGAGAAAAGGGACTGCACACCATCGTAGTGGATGGCTCACATGTGGCCCTTCTATCGGCAACCATTGGGGATGAGTGCTTCGAGACATATGAGGTGGAGCCCGTAGAGATAGGAATAGAGCTGAGTAAGATGAGGGATCTGCTGAGTCTGGCTGGACCAGGGGATTTGGTTGAGATTGATTATGATGACGCAGTTGGAGCAATTAATGTCAGAGTTGGAGAGGTACATAGGATTCTTAGAGGCCTGGATGTCGGCACTATGACTCAACCTAAAATGCCTGAGCTGAATTTCAATAATAGTGCTACAATAGGCTCCGATAAGATATCCAGAGCACTCCGAGCAGCGAAGATGGTGAATGAGCTGGTTAACCTGAGTCTTGATAGTACAAAGATGACTATTTCTGCAGATCAGGAAGCTGGAGAGAGCGTAACTGTGTCTTTCGAATCTGGCGAATTGAGTGAATTGAGCTCTCCCACTCCTACTAGCTCGACTTATTCTCTGCAATTCCTAGATCCACTTACAAGGAAGCTTGCAGGCGGACTTACGGAACAAGTGGTAGTCGAATTCCAGGAGAAATATCCACTTAGGATGTCATGGAACAGTAACGAGGGTGGTGCAAGTTGGACTTATTTCCTAGCTCCAAGAGTAACCAATGATCCTTGATTTGTTAGCGCTGTTTTGAATACGAGTACTCCAGTCGCATGTCGTGCGCGGTTCGGTTTGTGTCATTATCCCGTCCGTAGGTAATTCCACAGAGCTAGGTGTAGCTATTGATGGCCTCCTAGCCCAGACGTACAGTGATATATCGATTGTAATTGTTGGTCCAGAGAGCGATCTTGGAAAAGATGTGGCGGATTTGAAAGGAGTTCGCTTCATCGATGACAGGGGCTCAAAAACTAGAGCCGATGCATGTAATATCGCTTTGGAACAGACAGAGTCGGAGTTTGTTTTCTTCACAGATGATGATGTAATTGTTCCCAGGAATTGGGTTGCCAATCTAGTTAGGTGGTTTGAAAGAGAGGAAGTTTCAGGAGTGGGGGGGCCGAACTTTGCTCCACCAGAAGAGTCGACGTTGTGGCAACGGGTTATCGATGTCACATTCTGCAGTACTATCTTCACTACGGGAACAAATTACGGTAAAGTGGGAGGTTCGGATTTAGATGAAGTGGATCAGTTGCCTGGGGTTAACTCGGCATATCGTAGATCCGTCCTGAATGAGGTTGGTGGATTCGACAAAGGGGCAATAGGCGCTGAAGACGTACTACTTGATTACCGAATAAGGGAAGCGGGGCACAAGATATGGACCGATAGGACTGCTGTAATATGGCATCGAAGACGTAATCTCTCAAGGGTTAGAAAGCAAATCGGAAACTATGGGCTAGTCAGGACCCTTGCGAGTAAGAAACATCCCGAGCTTCATGAGTTTACCCATACTCTGGTAGCCTTATTCCCCCCACTTGTCTTGGGGGCTTTTGCATTCTTTTTTTGGGGACTAGCAAATGGAGGAATAGCATGGCCAGATTTCTGGGACGTAAGGCTTTCAGCAGTACCTATGGGGCTGCCTAGGGCAGGGGCACACTTACTACCATCCTTAGCTGGCATATACAACCTAATTGCCTGGTATGGATCTTTCAAGGGAGCCTCCCCAAATAGAGATTTTTTGACTGTATTCTTATCTCCTATAGTTGCCTTTAGTCTACATTGGAATTATGGAATAGGCGTCATAAGAGGCAATTTGAGAATTCTTAATGGTAGATCCGGACTTCAGATAGACGACCGTTCGCGAAGCTAGCTTGGATTCTCCACCAAGTGGTCAATAAAATCCATGACCTCCTGAATTCTTTCGTCTGGAATTTCCTTGTAAGACTGGCCGAATCTCCCCTTTACACATATGGCCACATGAGCATAAGGATTCCTTCCTTTAGGGTGATAGCTAGAGGGTGGCAACTTTCCGATTAACTTATCACCAGCATCTTGGATATGTGTCCATATTATTCTGGAGTTTTCTCGGTTCAAGTTTTTCACCTTCTTGGGAACATTTTTGATCCTTTCACCCACCATGTTGGCTGTTTAGGCCTCCATAATAAGCCAGACAATATCCCTAGGATTACTCCTCCTAAAATCAAACCTGGCCATCCAGTCTCAATATATCCGGGACTTGCATTGAAATATGCCCAGAGAAATGAAGGAATAATTCCTAGTATGATAATAATTGATATTTCCTCCAATAAGATTCTTGATGTTGGGGGACTTTTAGGGAGTCGTGGCGAAATTGGATTCTTATCCCTGCTCCCCCTTCTGACTATTCTTGCGAGCTTTCCGACCGATGATGTTAGAGGCAGATACCTAGGTGTGGCTTTATCCCGGGCCCATTCCCTGCATACCTCCAAGCTAGAGCCGTCAGGTAGGAATGCTCTACCATCACAAACTTTCCCCCAATATGATGATGAGATGCGGTCCTCTAAGACCTCAATCCCTTTTCCTTCTCGAATTAATCCCCTGTCATAGGCAAGTTGCCACTCTGATTCAGATGATATTGATAGTTCTGATGCCTCGCACAGAGCTAAGGCGTCCGAAAGTGGAATGGCTTCCTTGGAAATATCATAAGAGTGCTGAATAGAAACCTCGTGTCTTGGCCCGGGTGCGCCAAAGATAATCGCGCGATTATTAGAACCTAAGTAAGTTGAACCCGGATCGACCCTGGTCCATTCGATATCGTCCAATGCCTCACCTGTCAGTCTAGTTCCCCTGTCTGAATAGACCACTGTGATGCATATACATTTTCATTAGCGATTAGTCCCTCATGCTTTCCTCTCTCAACAATTGCACCATCTACCATTGCGATTATCTCATCAGCATTCCTGATTGTGGCGAGACGATGAGCAACTGCAATTGTTATCCTCTTCTTCGAACCACTTGAGCCGTCAAACAATGACTGTTGGATTCTCTTCTCGGTTTCAGCATCAAGAGCCGCACTGGCCTCATCTAGAATCAATAAATCTGGGTTCTTCAGCAGTGCTCTAGCTAAACTAATCCTTGCCCTCTGTCCTCCAGACAGCATTACCCCTCTGTCTCCTACCATTGTATCTAGGCCGTTTGATAGTTGGGAGATGAATTCCGAAGCACCAGCCAATTCCAAGGCATTTAGAATCTCACTCTCATCCGCATCTCTTGCATAGCAGACATTGTCTCTGATTGTCCCATAAAACAGGAATGGGTCCTGTGACACAAAACCAATTCTTGCCCTAACTGATTCAATGGAGAATTCATTTATGTCCCTGCCATTAATCAGTACTTTTCCTGTTTGTGGCTCGTAAAATCTTTCGATTAATTTTAGAATCGTACTTTTTCCAGCTCCCGTGTGCCCCATCACTCCGAGAAATTGTCCTGACGAAGCATCAAGATTTATTCCACTAAGGACGTTTGAACTTGAGGATGGGTATGCAAATGAGACGTCTTCAAATGACACACTATCAATCGGATCCTGTAAGGGGATGGAATCCTCTCTGTCGAAGATGGAAGGCTCCAGATCGATAACTGCGAATACCCTTCTAGATGCTGCTTCGCCCTTCTGAAGCTGATTCAAGAGCATCCCTAAAATCCACAATGGCATCGTCATTCTTGTGGATATAAGGAGAAAGGTCACAAATTGCCCAACGCTTATCTGTCCCGAATTCATGAGCCAGCCTCCTGCAGAGACTAGAAGTCCAAATGAGATCCCTGCGACGATATGGAACCCAGGAATGAATCTATTTCTGATGAATGCGGCCTGGACAGCTTGATCTCTGTAATTACCGCTCTGATTCTCAACCCTATCTCTCTCGAAGCCAGTCGCATTGTATGCTTGAACAATGGTTATTCCAGATAGGACATTCTCAAGGATAGCAATTATTCCACCTGTACTCTCCCTCTGTTTACGATATTTTCGTTGTACTCTTGTTGAGAACCAAATAACCATTGGTACTATCATTAACAGTGGCCCGAACAGAATCATACAGAGCAACGGAGACATCCAGTACAAGATTACGAATGCAGTGCACAAAGTCGTGAATATCCTGATTATACTGGTGCTAGAATCTGAAATTATATCCTCGAGTTGGGCTACATCCGCGGATAAGACGGACATTAGATTTCCAGTTTGACGGGTCTCGAAATAGGATGCTTCCATGTTCAGTAGTGACCTCGTAGCATCCATCCTAATGTCGTGCTGGGCCTTGTATGCTATAGATTGCCAAAGTTGATTGCTAAATCCTTGGAATATTGCCAGAATCACAAATGATGCGAATATAAGCAGGCCGAAGCCAAGCTCAGTTGAGCTTATTGGACCCAAATCTGGTATTGATTCTATAGTGACAAAACTCTCTATCCTAGAATTTGTGAATTGAGGATTATCAGGGTTGTAATAATCAGCGGCCATACCGATAGCAATGAATGGAATCAAATCGAAGACTCTTGCACCCATATTGGCCAGAAGACCTCCGAGGGCCCTCTGCCAGTATCTCATGACATATGGGAAAATCCTCCATATCTTGCGTCCGACAACTTGTCTTTCTTCTAGAAGGTCCGAGTTGTCCTTACTGATCGATGTGACAGCTATTGATTCGCCGCCTTTGGATTTCCCATCACCTGACATGATACAACGCAGAGAGAGGAGCGTTTCAATGCTTCACTCAAAGTTTCTCTAATGGTGCGCCCGCCGGGATTTGAACCCGGGACAAGAGGTTGGAAACCTCTTGTGATAACCCCTTCACTACAGGCGCTCTGGCTGGCCGAGCGTATGTTATCTCTAAACCGATTCGGTCATGGAGAAGTTGTTACTTCGTAGTTGAAAAGTAATGGCGTTGTCGGGAACATGTGCTCCTAAGGCAGCGAATGGGTATAGCCTCGATGATATTGTTCATGCCGGTTAACAGTCCTGTTTGGAAAATGGGAATTGAGCGGATGGGATTTGACATTGGTTTTTCTGAATTTGGATTTTTCGCGACTTCTGTACTGATTTTCATTATTGGAGCAATCTTAACTTTCACTCCCAAGACTATATTCGACTAGAAGTAGGTTGAGGAAATCCAATTCTCGTGGATATCTAGGATGTACTGCTCTATCTTCTCATCATCCCATTCCATCAATCTAAGAGCTTTGCAAAGTTGGTTTGTTCTCTTGGGAATAGTCCGGGGACCAAGTACGGCTCCCGGCCTCTTTGGATCGTCAAGAAAATCCGTCTCCATTCCCCAATGTGACTTACATTGTTCTATTGAGGAGCATATTCCTTCGATGCTTCCCTTTCCCATACTTACAGTGACAGGGAGTCCTGAAGTATTCCTCTGGCTTAAATCGGAAGACGCAAAATGTCTGACGGCCCTATTTCTGGGGAGGCCTGCTTTGTCACATAAGGAGGCCATATCTGCACATGTCTGATGACCATTATCTTCGACATGTAACTGTATGGGGGAGTTTGCGGATGAGGCCATTCTCATTATTTCCAGTAGCATTTCGTTTGCCTTCTCCCATCTTTCCTCTGAAACCTGATAGTGTGGTCTTCCAACCTCGCCAAGGCATATCGCATCTCCATCCTCTATCATTTCTAGTGCTAGTCCCACTGCGGAAATATGTAGTTCAGTAGACTCTTCGATGCCCATAGTATTTGCTTGGATATCCCAAGTGACGGGATGAGGCCCGAGTACGACTTGAACATCCAGTCCTATCTTTCTCCTAACTTTCGAGGCCATATTCAATGTCCCTTGGTATGCATCCCTGTAGTCGTTGATATTTCTCGGAAGAGACGTTGAAAATGATGGTTTATGAACCAGAAAGATTCCTGTACCTCCAGCATTTGAGAATTCTTCGGCGGCGCTAAGGAATCTGTTGGTCTTATCCAGATGCATGTGCTGGTCCACAATAGGCCCTTCCCATCCGTCATTAACCAGCATTATCTCACGTCAATGCTTCTTCATTATGCAGTTTTTCGGCCCAATGCCTAACTGCCATCTCGGATACCTTTCTCGAAGATTGTCCTAAAACCACTCCTCTGCCATTATCGTATAGTATGATTGTGGCTTTGTGTAGTGATGCTGAAATCCTGATAGCATCAATTCGTTCGTCCATCTCAATATCTGAAAATCTTTTTTCAGCTATTTCTAGAAGTACATTCTTACCAAGAGAGAAGCTAACTATGATCTCTCCGGAGTCCATTGAAAGGCCTTCAAGTGGGAGTCCAAGATTGAGGAGTAATTCCTGGACGGCCAACTCAGCAACTTCGCTTCTGGACAGGCCATGTACTAGAATTGAGCCATTTGGCTCAATAACATATGTGGCTCTGGGCTCTTCATGTGAGACTACAACGTAATCTCCCGCCTTGGTACCTGAAGCTAGATTTATGGCCTCAGAATGATCTATCGGTACTGTAGGTATGAATCTGAAAGTTTGAGTTTCAATGTTAAATTCGGGCGAGATAGACATTATTCCATACTCCTGATTGTCTCTGGTTCGGGCCAAGCTAAAATTGATTCCTCTATCGAAGGCAGTCTGGCTTGATGTACTGGCACCATCAATAGTGGCTGTGAAGATTCATCAACATCAACCCTGCTGACCCTCAAGTCAGCCAATGCACCCCTTATCCTAGAGGCGAATCTCGTGTCTCTTTCCTGTGATAGATTTCCACCAATCACTCTTTCTTCCTCGGCATTCCATGAAAAACAGGTAGCGGAAGCCGCCCCCATCTCAGTATCAATAACTCTATCCTGCTGTATTTTTGAGACTGCTTTAGCAGAGTCTTTCTTCCATCTGCTGTTAGACGAAAGTCTTGATACTAGAGATGATATTCTTACCTGCATATCCGCACTTCTAGACAGCCAGTCTACCCATTTTTCTTCGCTTATATCGGGCTCTATCAGATATATCGGAAGGCCCCCTCTGGCATTCTGTGCATGTTTGACGAGTCGCATAGGTTCTGGATCGGGAATATATGGGCCATCAATTTCTAACTCTCTGAGTTCCTTCAATAATTTTCCGAACTGAGTGCCTGAGGATATTGCCGCCTCAACGTTGGCTCCAGGACTTTTTCTCTCATTCATATAATCATCCTTCATCGATAAAAAATCATTAGTCGAGAGGAGTAGGGCCAGCCCGTCCCAGATTTGTCTGGGTCTGATTTGGTTGGGCATTAGGATACAGGGTAGATGTGGCCAAAGGATTATTTTTCCGCCATCTGGATCTTCAATTACTACCTCTCTCCAGATGAGTTTGCCTCCATCCATGGTCATGCTAGGAGGTTTTTTCTGTTCAACTAAGCGGTTGAATTGAACATTTTTCTCGATTTTCTAGTGTAGTATTGAAGGGGGGCAAGCGACGGGGTTGTTTTGAGGGACATGGGAGAGCCACGGTCTACCGAGCCGGTAATTCTCTTGGATGAGGTGTTTCCAGGAGACACAAATGCCCTGGATACGTTGTTTGGAGGACATTTAATGTCCATCATGGATAGAGCTGCAGGAATGGCGGCTAGTAAGTTTGCACATGAGGAGTTCGTTACGGTTTCTGTAGATGCCTTGAAATTTCAGAGACCAGCATATCAAGGCGACATAATTAGGACCATTGGAAGGGTAGTTTGGACATCTCCTCGAACAGTTGGAGTACTAGTTAGATCTTGTAGGATGACAAGGTCTGATTGGGAGCCAGAACAAATTTGTTCTGGGTACTTTTTCATGGTAGCTATTGATGATGAGATGCGTCCTATATCGGTACCTCAGTTCACACCTATTTCCGATGAAGAAATGAGTCTTTGGAACGATGCTAAGGCGGCTCGCGACGCAATGCGAAGTTAATCTAGAGAGACTCTGGAGGTATTATGTCAGTCCTAAACGTAGCCTTCTATGGGTCTGACGAGATGGCAAGTAATATCGCTAAGAAAGGAGATTCCAGGGACGTCGTTTCATACATATTCAAAGAAACCAAAGATGAGAAGGTAAGGATTCTTTCTCTTCTTAGGCCGTTGAAGCATCCTGAAAGTATCAGACCTCTTCTGTCAGTGCTGAATGTTTCTAGAGTCGGGTTTGTGGAAGTCAAACAAATAGACGCGTCCCTTGGAGAATTATTAGTGGCCATGAAATGCTCGGAAATTGGAGTCGGGTTAGCAGTTATTAACCCTGATTCTGGAGAATGGGTAGATCCAGAACAGGTAAGAATTCTCTTCAAACAAGCTAAACTTAACTGGAAAATTTTGGAGGATATTCCTGAGGCACATGAGATTAGAGAGGAGTTGTTTTCACTAGGGCAATCTGAAGATGAAAGTGACGAATTGGTCGTACCACTTGATCAGAAATTCAATGTTCAGGGCATAGGAGTGGTCGGGATAGGATACGTTCAATCAGGCAACATAAAGAAGCATGATCATATTGAAATTATCCCGGGCAGAAAACCTGGAGTTGTAAGGAGTCTTCAAGTGATGGATGACGATGTAGAGGAGGCTGGTTCTGGGGATAGGGTAGGGGTTGCACTCAGAGGAGTGGATGAAGACGACATTGGGAAGGGCTCAGTGATTGTTATCAAGGAGTCAGATGTATTAATAGAGGTAATCTCCACTGTCTCTAAATTGAATGAGGCTCCGTTCCAGAGGAGGCGTGCCATGATTGGCGATATTGTTCATGCTTCTACTAATATGCAATTCAAGGTTGGCAGGGTTATTGCGATACAGGGGAGTATGATCTCTATCGAATGGGAAAGTCCACTAGTTATCAGAAAGGATGGGCGCGGAGTAGTTATTTTAGTTCAGCTCGATGCTGTTCCAATGAGGATTCTTGGGACTATCACAGAGACCAGTTCGGCATGATTATAATTGTGCATTAAGCATCATATTTTTCGATGCAATTCCCCGAGAACTTATACCATGAATCCGACACTGGCACATTGGGATGTACTCAGTCGGGCATAAGCCTGACCGAACTGAAGGTGACTCCGAGTTAATCGGAGGCCTAAGTTTGGTTGGGATGAGAGGGAGTTTCGTAGGTATTCTAAATCAGCATCAGTTGACTATAGAGAATAGGATTGGTCGGGGGCTCAGGATTGATCTCGGATCAATCTCAAAAATGCGACACATGAATTTGCCTATACTTCCTAGTGGAACCCCGATAATAGGCGGGATAACAGCAGTTATCGGGTACTCCATATTAATCCCCCCACTTGGATGGGCAGTATCTGCAGCTGGAATTATTGTATCGATGTCCTACTTCAGATTGAGAAGTTCGGTTCTAGTTATTGAGGATGGAGATAAGTCTAGGCATATGATAGGGGGACGAGAAGGATCTCTAATGCGACTTTGTTTGATGACTGATAGACTGAGAAGAGGGTCGAGCATAGAAGACGCTCGTTCAGGACTTGAAAAAATTGAGAATGAGGTACCCATATTTCCTGCATTCCAAGATGCTCGAGGGATGCCTGCAATGAAGTCTCTACCCTGGCCTCCTTCTCCTCCCGAAATTGAGTTGGATAGTATTCAAACAAATCTAGCAGGTAACTCAATTGACATGGAAGAGGAAAAATCCGAGTTTGATGGCTTCTCCGATTTTGGTTTCGGAGGATTTGGCAGCATTAATGAAGAGGCTCCAATTAGTTATGGAATGTCTGAAATATCGCCAGAGTTTCCTACTACAAATCCTCCAGAAAATGGTATTTCTGCTTATGAGAGAGCATGGGGTCGGGAGGAGACCCCCTCTTGGTACAGGGAAAAGGAACCCGTGACAGAAGTCTCCAGTAGGGAAGTCAGCGACTATTCCGAGACTACGGATATTTTTGGTTTCGGAGGAATGTTTGATTCTGAGAATAAAGATGAGCAGGAAACTGTATCTCAATTTGGATTTGAGAGTTCGTTTGATGTGACGCCTGCCGAGGAGATTACACAGATGCCGCCTTCTAGCTCGCAAATGATTAAGAGGGCGTATAATCAACATGGATTTCCAAAATCTGATTATCAGGGCCAGCTGTTACCGACCCCTACTGAAGAAGCGGTAAGAGAGGAGTGTGTGCCCGGGATAGTAAGACAGGCAAGAGCAAAGAAAGCCGATTCCGTAAAATATCTTACAGGGCCAAATAGTGAGTCAAACGATCTTAATGATTATCCGGGAGTTTCGAGTTTGGTCGCCTCAATGAATGGTGGACTTTTCAAAAAGGATCTCGCAGTAAGGGAGAGGAGAAAGCCCAGCTGGATTGAGTCACTACTTAGGCCAAAGAGCAGAACAAGATATCGCAGAGATGATAGTTATGTCTCTCAATATGGGGATATTGATGGAACTGTTGATAATGGTCATTCAAGATTCCAAAGCTCTCAGCATATCAGGCTCAGAAGTGATCAGGATCATCAAGCAGATATCGCTAGTAGGCCCGCTCCACCCTCGGAACAGATTCCTGTTTCAGCCAAGGCAGCATTGGATTCTGTTGTGGAAAGGGTTTCGTCAGGAAAGAACAGGACTCCCAAGCAACTTACTGTGCCTTCAGGGGGACTGAAGTTTTCACAACTGAGAAAGGCGCCATCCAAGGGAGAGAAGCATCATATCCCAGGTGTACGGAAATTAGAATGATTATATCCCAACTATTCTCCTATATCTATCAGCCCTAGCGTGATACTTCCCCCTTCCTAGGGTCCTGATTCCTTTGGTACCTATTCCCTCAACACAATACGAAGATGTCACAGTAGCATGGACCATGGCCTTCCTCATCACTTCAGCATCATTGAGAGATCCATCGTGCCCAACCAATGAGGAGAACAAGGCACCTACAAAAGTATCTCCACGGCCGGTCGGGTCAATCGGATTTTCCGTTGGATATGAGGGGAGTGCTATAGTCCCGCAGGGGAGATACGCGAGAATCCCACTGCTTCCTCTCTTAACGATGATGCTCCTTGGTCCACGTCCGGCGCCGGATCCTCCGTGAAGAGCTTCTCCTGAGATGATCGAAGATATTGACTGGGTTAGTACTGTCTCTCCTGAGATGGAATTCGCATCCTCTTCTTCTAAGACTACAACGTCCACCATTCTCATAGCCCTTGAAAGATCTTCAAACTCTTTCTCGATCCAAATCTTACTGGTATCCAGAGCGTTAATTTTAGCATCTGGACACTGCTTAAGAACTTCAATTTGCATACTTGGCTTTGAGTTTGCACATAGAAGTACGTCTGGCGCGGCCCAGGCCTTTGGAAGAATCGGGATAAACTCCTCAAGTACATTCATGTCATTATTTGTGATTTCTGATCCGCCCATGGATTCAGTAAATCTCACTGACCTAGTTGATGTCTCTCCCTCTCTCAGAGCAACCCCTGCGAGATTCATTCCAGCATCCTCCAAAACCATCTGGTGATATGTCGAGAAATCTTCTCCAACCGCACTAACAACTCCTATCCTAGGTGGATGTCCGGGAGGGGGCCTTAGATGGAACGAGGAAGCTAGTCCT
>Ga0207985_1000254_pt1 | contig 14452 bp, 16 predicted proteins | sample ETNtaG_3_FD_185761 | JGI IMG/M metagenome (GOLD analysis project Ga0207985, IMG submission 185761) | Marine microbial and viral communities from oxygen minimum zone, Eastern Pacific Ocean - ETNP201302SV84 (SPAdes) (version 2) | ecosystem: Environmental > Aquatic > Marine > Unclassified ...
AATGGAGAATATCACCTTGGCTCCAATGAAGGTCAAGGGAATGTCCAAGTCTGACTCAGAATCAAGAGCTCTTGAGCTTCTGGAGAGAGTAGGTATACCCGAGCAGGCTTACAAGTACCCATCAGAGCTTTCAGGTGGTCAGCAGCAGAGGGTAGCCATAGCTCGTGCTTTGGCCATGGATCCCAAGATTATGCTATTCGATGAGCCCACCTCAGCTCTCGACCCGGAGATGATTAAGGAGGTTCTAGATGTAATGGTAGATCTCGCGAAGGAGGATGTGACCATGGTAGTGGTAACCCATGAGATGGGCTTTGCCAAGGAAGTGGCAGACAGAGTCATACTCTTTGATGAGGGGCTCCTAATAGAGGAGAACACTCCCGAGGAGTTCTTCGATAACCCTCAGCACGACAGGACAAAGCTATTCTTGGAGCAGATTCTGTGATCGAGTTAGTATAATGACTGTTTATCGCTGATCAACCCAGTGGGCTAATCTGTCATGTATGGTGCTACGGAAGGTTAGGAGCTGTAGTGTGGGGCCATTTAGGTCTACTGTCACTGTAGCTCCTCTCGTGAAGTGAAACTCGTCCCAGCCATCCGCCACAACATAGCCCCTGTGCATGTCACTAGTCATGACTGTCGGTTCTCCCGTCCAAGCCCAGTAAGAGCCGTCATCAACGCGATCATCTCTTGGTAGATCTCTAGCCACGAACAGGTACTTGCTATCCATCTCCTTCAACGGAAAGACCGCTCCCTCAATGTTCGCCACATGCCTGAACCAAGCTCCCTGTCCCAGGAACGTCGAGAAAAGACACCCAGAAGAGTGCTGGACGACGTCGATTCCCTCAGACAGCCTCTGTAGCCTGTACTTCGAGGGCTGGTATTGGTGAGTGTTCGCTACTAGCAAGTCGTTCAGAGCCGGATCAGTGACAATCGTGTTGCCACTGGTAGTTACAATCTCTGCCTGTAAACGTGGGAGTACATTGATGATTCCCCTGCCTTCCATTACAGCATGGATATCATCCTTGAAATTCTCGGGGTCACTTCCCATATAGAAGCCATAGGAACCATCGGAATCATTCATCCTAGGATGGCTGTTGACGCCCATTATCGGAGTCGATTCATCTATGGAATGGGCTATTGAAGTAAGAGTGCCATCCCCTCCTAAAACGATAACCAGGTCGGGGCCATCGAAGTCGGCCCTCCTTACGGTCTCTCTAGCCGTGTAATCAACACGTACTCTGTTCTCTGAGACGAGCTCATCCAAGGCTTGCCTAATGGTTGCTAGAGCCATATCATGTACCTCTTCGAAGTTCTTCTTGTAAACGACAAGTATGTTGGTGTGCATGGAATCCCTCCTAAACATTACGTCCCAAGGTATTGTCCCATATAGGGGGCTCGCATACCTCATTTCTTACTAATGACCATATTTGCATACCCTCATCTATGTAATCCGCCCCCCAACATCATGGCTCGCGTGGGAATAGTAGTAGTTCTCATGCTGCTCTCCGGCGTAACAGGTTGCATCTCAGGTCAAGTCAATGAATGTCCGGAAGAAGATTGCTTTCCCATGACATCAGATATGCTTAATGAGATTCTATCTGACAAGGATTCATTCAATGTTATCAATTATGCGAACTACTATGATAGACTCAGTATCGAAACAACATCTTCTTCAACATTACAAGGTCAATTTGGAGAAATATACTGGGGCGTCTCCAAAGACGATAACAAGGAATTGAGATCCATCTCCACTAGGGTCACTATTGGCTCTTACACTTCCAACAATGAGGTTATTGATGGAGGGCACATCACTAACATCAGAGTTGGCAGTGTCTGGTTTGAGGGAAGGGATGCGAACCCGGAATATATCGACCCCTTTGCTGAGTTCGCCATTCTATCCTCACAAGGTCAAACGGATAATATCCCTCCATTCGGTTTCGATACAACTACAATTTCTGATCTAGAGTGGAGAATTACAGGTGATGAGGACTCTAGACAGCAAGTTGCCACTAGCTCAAATTCCACACACTCAATAGTTATCGAACTAAGGGGAACTCCTCCAATGATAATGGCGATTGAGACCTATTCCGGAGAGGAAGAGCAATTCGTTTTGACGGTCAGGATTGGGGATGATGTTGATTTGCAGATCAATCAGGGGATGACTAGAGCCCCTGTTGGTTTCAATCCATATCGGGAGCCAACAGATTTCGGCGAAATATGCGTGTGGGCAGGAGAGGTCCCCAACAATCTGGTATCCGAGGCGTTTCCAGAAGAGATTGAGATTAGGGGCCTTTCCAGTAACGATGAGGGGGCAATCACAATGGCCTCTCTGAGGATGGACTCAGATTACTCCAACATCACCGCATCGGATGGAGCATGGTGGGAATTCCAATGGGACGATAGGGACGAAGACAATCTAGTTTCAGCGGGGGATCTGTATGCAGTAAGGACCAACTCAACCGGCGACCCCTCCATAGCTGCCTTCGACCTATGGGCTGACTCTTGGACGGGCGGCCCCCTCGCATCTGTATGAGTTCGGCATCTTCATACTCCTAGTTGCAGGGGCGGGGTTATGTCAGAAGTGAGGCACCCGCTGGCTAGGCTTCTTTCCCAGCTTGAGGAACATAGGTCAGTAGTTATCCTAGCATCCCTCTGCTCAGTATTGAACAAGGTTTGGGATCTGGCACCTCCCGTTTTAATCGGCATGGCAATAGATGTAGTTTCAGCAAGAGAGAACTCATTTCTAGCCGATATGGGTTACGAAGATGTCCATCTTCAGCTATACATCCTGACTGGTATAACAGTCATAATATGGGTTCTTGAGTCACTTTTCCAGTACTTCTATGCAGTTCTTTGGAGAAATCTTGCACAGACGGCCCAGCATGAGCTACGTATGTCTGCTTACTCTCACATTCAAGATCTTGAGATGCAGTGGTTCTCTCAGCAATCAACAGGTGGACTAATGGCAATAATGAATGATGATGTCAACCAACTTGAAAGATTTCTCGATCAGGGTGCAACGGATCTCCTTCAGGTAGCCACCACAATAATAGTCGTAGGAGGAATCATGTTTTCCGTGGCTCCTGAAGTCGCATTATGGGCCATTGTACCAATACCTGTTATTGTAGCTGGGTCATTTATGTATCAGAGGAGAATAGGAGTTAGGTATTCCAAAGTCAGGACACAAGTAGCAGATTTGAACGCTCTCCTTAATAACAATCTGCAAGGAATAACCACAATCAAATCCTTCACTGCTGAAGGTAGAGAGGCTGCTAGGGTCAGTGAGGCATCGGAGTCTTACAGGGAGGCAAATAAGGAGGCAATCAGACTGTCTGCATCCTTCGTTCCAATAATCAGGATGGCTATCTTGTTCGCATTCTCTGCCAATATGCTGGTAGGGGGATGGATGGCACTTGACGGCAGGATAAGCTTGGGGGCATATTCAGTTATCGTATTTATTACCCAAAGACTTCTATGGCCACTCACTAGACTTGGTGAGACATTCGACCTCTACCAGAGGGCCATGGCATCAACTACCCGAGTATTAGATCTACTGGACACAGAAGTTGGAATAGTGGAGGGGGATGTAATACTCAAAGATGTCAGCGGAGAGCTAGAATTTAGAGATGTTGAGTTCTCATATCCAGACAGGGAAGAAGTCCTCAAAGGCCTCAATCTACTAGTTCCAGCTGGTCGAACTGTAGGCTTGGTAGGTCCAACTGGCTCGGGAAAGACCACATTGATCAGGCTATTGATGAGATTCCATGACCCTCAATCAGGGACCGTCTCCTTGGATGGTCACCATGTATGCGATTTGACTCTCAACTCACTCCGAGGATCTATTTCCTTAGTGAGTCAGAACACCACGCTATTCCCGGGGTCCGTTCTTGAAAATATCAGATATGGAAATCCCGAAGCCTCCCTCGACTCTGTAGAAGAGGCGGCTCGTGTAGCAGAGGCTACTGAATTCATCGAATTGCTGCCCAATGGTTGGCATACTGATATCGGTGAAGGAGGACACAGGCTTTCAGGAGGTCAGAGACAGAGAATTGCAATAGCCAGAGCCGTTCTTAAAGACGCCCCGGTATTAGTCCTAGACGAGGCTACGAGTAATGTGGATAACGAGACAGAGGCCGCATTAAAGAGGTCGATTTCCCAGATATCGAAAGGTAGGACAACACTGATCATAGCTCATAGACTTTCAACGGTACGAAATGCAGATATCATTGCTGTACTGCACAAGGGAGAAATCTCAGAAACAGGTACTCATGAATCTCTGTTGGAGGAAGACGGAATTTACTCCCGACTCTGGGCCGTCCAGACAGGTGAATGATGAAACTCACCTTAGGAGTAATTAGAAGAAACTCTCTCGCAAGCTCATGGAAGAAGGGCAAGAATTTCCACCAACGTTTCCTGGATTTGGAAAGACGATAGGACTTACCCCAGTATCTTTTGGAGAGGGAAAGTGTGTAGTGAAGGTCAATGTTCTGAAAACTCATCTGAATGCTGGAGGGGTCGCTCATGGAGGATTACATGCATCAATCCTAGATACTGCTCTTGGTGGTGCACTTCTATCACTGATATCCCCAGATGAGTGGTGCGCCACTGCTGAAATCATAATCTCATACATCAGACCCGCTCATGAGGGGATGATACTAACTGCCAATGGGCGGGTCGTGAAAAGAGGGAAGAATATGGCTCATATGGAAGGGGAACTAAAGGACTCCTCAGGGATCCTAATAGCCACGGCTAAGGGCACTTGGGCAATCTGGGATAACCATACCAGGTCCGTTTAGCGTGACACCGCCGGGAACACCTTGATGAATCACTCCCCCCTCCCTTTACCATGGCAAGAGTTGACTCGTTGCTCTGGTTCATGCTAGGAATAGGACAATTACTGATAGGATCGCAACTGGGATCATCAGGTGCCTTGCTTGAGTTACTCAGTATCCTCCTCAATGTTTCGGGAGGGAGTTCTCTAATGCTTGGCATATACTTTCTGTTATTCCTAGCACGACATGAGAAAGAGTTCACCGAAGTATATTCAAAAATGGAAAAGACTGAGTTCGTCAGGGACGAGACTGGAAAAATTATTGATGTTGCAGATAAGACTCCTAAGGCGGTTAGGGCATTTTGGTACGCAATTCCGGCACTTATGACATTCCTAGGCTTTCTAGCGTGGCTAATAGGCTGAGAATCATGTCAGCCAAGAATCCCGGTCTCGATGATATGATAGACCGTATTATCGATAACCCGGCCTATGATCAAATGGGGGGTTACCAGATTTTCCTCAGAAGATTCGCCATCCCTGTGATAATGATCCTAATCGCACTTTTTGTTTACACCAGTCTTGATCAACATATCAGTAGCAGTTGGAATCTTGTAATCACGTCAATTGTGACTGGATCATCACTAGGCCCTATTCTAGCCGCAGAGAGATATCTTGCTATTAGGAACAACAGAAAGTAGGAAAAAACACCGAGAAGAATAAATCCTAGTTCCGTCTTTCGTTTTTCATGGACTCTGACCACTGTAAATCGATGAGTTGCATCTGTGGTTTCAAGGGAGATGCGGTTCCTAGGAGGCAACACATGGAATGCCCCAGGTGCCATAGAGTGGTCGAGGCGTGTTGTGAAGGAGTTCCCAACTATTAGTTTGAAACCAAATACGCCGAATGTGTCAAATGCCCCGTCCCCTAGGAAAGGCTATGGTGGATATCAATGATTTCAACCTCTTTGACCTCGTAGGGCTAGGAGATGCAACTGGATTAGAGTGGATTTTTGGGATTTCTGCCCTCCTAGGGGGCATTCTATTTCTTCTATGGTTCGTACTTATGCTTGTAGGTGGCGTTGCAGAGGGAGTTTTCGAAGGCCTATTCGGAATGGAAATAGATGTTATGAGCTCAGATGCCTCATTCAAGGCTCTGACTTTCCAAGGTGTGATGGCATTCCTCATGTTCTTCGGCCTGGCCGGACTTTGGGTATTGAAGTCAGACGGGACAGATCCAGTCGCTGTGGCAGCAGGAGGAATAGCTGGAACTGCATCGATGTACGGAACGGCAAAATTATTTGAGTTATTTATGGCCATGCAATCTTCCGGAAATGTGGATATTGCAGATACTATTGGTTGTAAAGGCCAGGTATATCTGGTGATACCTCATGAGGGCGTTGGTCAAGTTCAGATTGAGACCAATGGTTCTCTCAGTACATACAACGCAAGGGCAGAAGACAAGCAAGAAATTGGAACAGGAAGGCTAATTGAAGTGGTCGATACAATGGGCGAAGTTCTGCTAGTAAAGAGAATATGATTTAGCATCCCGCCCTGTTTTTTCTCAATTTTCGGGAAAGAGTTCATGACCTGTGCCTACCTCATAGAGTCAGGAGTGAACAGGATGTTAATGACAACGCTCAGACAATCAGATGGAGCAGATGGTGGAACTATAGGAACAATAATGATTTTCGCAATCATATTGGTTTTGGTGGCCGCAGTGATATTTTTTGCTCAGAGATACAAGAGATGTCCTCCAGATCAGGTGATGGTGATATATGGAAGAACTGCCAAAGCAGCGGATGGAAGGGCTAAACCTTCCCGCGTAGTCCATGGTGGAGCGGCATTAGTTTGGCCATTAATTCAGGATTATGCATACATATCCCTAAAGCCAATGCCAATTAATATCGATCTAAAAGGGGCACTCTCCCTTCAGAATATCAGAATTAACGTTCCAAGTACATTTACAGTTGGTGTTAGCAAGGAACCCACCATTATGGCCAATGCAGCCGAGAGACTTCTAGGATTTAAGATTCCAGAGATTGAGAAACTAGCCGAGGAGATAATTCTCGGTCAGTTGCGTCTCACTGTAGCCTCCCTAACAATTGAGCAAATCAATCAAGATCGAGATGCTTTCCTGTCGCTCATAACTCAGAACGTTGATCAGGAGCTTAGGAAGTTCGGATTAACCCAGCTAAACGTTAACATTGTTGATATTACTGATGAGTCTGACTATATCGAGAGTATTGGTAAGAAGGCCGCGGCAACGGCTGTTGAGAATGCTAGAGTGGACGTGGCCAACGCCGAGAGGGACGGAGCAATAGGCGCCGCCATCGCAAGCAAGGAGAGAGAAATCACTGTAGCAGAGAATATGGCCGCGGCAGAGAAGGGAAGAAAAGCCGCAGAGGCCGATCAGCGTGTTTTCGTAGAACAGCAGGAGGCTATGGCAATTTCTGGAGAGAACTCAGCCCAAGCCGAAATAGCCAGGGCAAATGCAGATTTGGCGGAAGCAGAAGCGTCTGCAAAACAAAGGGCTGACGTAGCCAAGGCTAAAGCCGAAGCAGAGATTCAGAAGGCTTTCTACTCCGAGGAAGAGGAGAGATTGAAGGCGAGTGAGATCGTACAGGTCACTATCCAGAAACAGCAAATAGAGATACAGGCAGATGCAGAAGCTGAGAGGCAGCGGAGAGTCGCTCAGGGAGAGGCAGATGCAATTCTTGCCAAGTACGAAGCTGAAGCTGAAGGAATACAGAAGGTTCTCGATGCAAAGGCCCAAGGTTACAGCAATCTGGTTAACAGCGCTTCAGGAGATCCAAAGGCGGCTGCTACTCTACTAATGGTCGAGAAAATCGAGAATATGGTAGCTGCTCAGACCGAGGCTATCAGGAACCTGAAGATTGACAAGATTACGGTCTGGGACAGTGGAAATAACTCCGAGGGATCGTCAGCTACCAGTAACTTTGTGAGTAGCCTAGTACAGAGTTTACCTCCGATACACGACGTTGCAAAGATGTCAGGTGTGGAGTTGCCAGACTATCTTGGCTCCATGACTGAGGATGATCAGCCATAAACCTGCTAATCGTCAGACTCTTGAGCAGTATCCCCGTGCGTTATGCATGAGGGATAACGATGTAGTCATTGTAGGAGGGGCTAGGACGCCTTTCTGTGAGTGGCTAGGTGGAAAAAGAGGAGACGGAGGACAAGGGGGAAGACTGGCTTCCATAAGTGCGGAGGAATTGGGGTCAATAGCAATTAAAGGAGCTCTTGAGAAGACCGGTACCGAACCGTCCGAAGTAGATCATGTGATTATGGGACACGCCCTTCAAACCTCGTCACAAGCTATTTTCGGAGCCAGAAGAGCTGGAATACTGTCCGGAATTCCTCATCATGTTCCCATGCTGACCATAAACAGACTCTGTGGAAGCGGTGCTCAATCTGTGGTTTCAGCGGCACAGATGATAATGCTTGGAGAGGCGGAGACGGTAGTTGCCGGAGGAATGGAGAACCTAAGCCAATCTCCACATGTCCTCAGGGATGAGAGAACCACATACAAGCTTGGAAGATCTCCGAGAAAAGGTGAGGAGATTCCCCGCGACATGGAGGATTACTTCTTCACAAATTTGAGGGATGATGTGTGTGGATATTTCATGGCTCAGACCAGTGATGAGCTATGTAAGTTGCTTGATGTTTCTAGAGAAGACGCGGATAGTTTCGCTGCCTTGAGTCATCAGAGGGCTGAGAATAGCATCAGAAACGGTATTTGGGAAGATGAAATCGTGGAGGTAATCACCCCCGATGGAGTCTTGGGCTCGGCCCATGATGATCACGTTGTCATAGGAACTACCATCGAGTCACTTTCAGGACTAAGGACGCACTTTGGCCCTGACTCCCTTGTGACTGCTGGGAATGCATCCGGGGTAGTCGATGGGGCAGCTGCAATTGTCGTTAAGTCGGGCGCGAGAGCTAAGTCAGACGGGGATTCGCCACTTTCACGAATAATATCTTGGGGAATTGTAGGGTTGGACCCAAAAATAATGGCTCATGGACCTGTTCCCAGTAGTAATCTGGCTCTCCAGAAAGCCGGTCTAAAAGTCGAAGATATCGATCTTTGGGAGATTAACGAGGCCTTTGCCGGACAGTGTGTAGCCTGTATCAAGGATCTAGGTATCGACCCATCGAAAGTAAATGTTAACGGAGGAGCAGTAGGACTCGGACATCCTCTTGCAGCGACTGGAACTAGGCTTCTATTGACTCTCTCATTAGAGCTCAGGAGGAGAGGCGGAAAGTACGGCGTTGCAACTGCGTGTATAGGAGGAGGCCAAGGTATTGCAGTTGTCATTGAGGCAATCTGACCTGTTTAGATATAATGGAGGATTAAAATGGTCGCAAGTAAAAGGCGTAGTTTGGTCAAGACCATTACGTGGAGAGTTATAGCAACTACCGATACCTTCATTCTAGCTTGGTTATTCACCTCTGATGAAGTAATTGCAGCATCAATAGCAGGGTTAGAGGTAGTGACCAAGTTGGTACTTTACTATCTGCATGAAAGAGGATGGAGCTCCCTTGAATGGGGTCAAGATGATTAGCCGAAAAGTTGCATGAAAATAGCCCCGCCAGCCAACCAAGCTCCTATGGAGGAGCCCATGTTGCCCATGATGGTGACCATCAGAACCTTTCCAACCCGATTTTTCCACAATAGTGAGAAATCATCTAGGATGAGAAACTCTTGTGCATCGCCCCCTGTTGGAGCGTCTACCTTAATCTGAGCATATCCAGCGAACCATCCAGCAGCTAGCGCTGGGTTGAGGGAGGTAATTGGTGAAGCCAAAGCTCCTGCTAAAATAGACAAAGGATGACCTCTGACTATCAATACCCCCAGTCCCGCGAGTACCGCATTGAGCACCAGCCATGTCTCCGCAGTCTGCCATATTTCTTCCATATCCCCATTGTATGCCATGTAGCCTATCGATCCAAACAGGAAAAGTGGCACTGCTGCCATTATTACCTTCGGCCATATCTTCTTCGGTGGTTCCGTGCTAAGATCAGCCAGTCTTGAAGTAATATCCATTGGTGGATCATTGAGATTATTTACAATTCCTTCCAGGTGTCCAGCACCAACCACAGCCAGTACCTTTCCATTGCCACCTATTTGTTGGAGTCTTCCAGCCAGGAAAGCGTCTCTCTCATCGATGAGAACCTCTCCCGCACCCGGTGCAACGTCTCTTGCATCCTCCATCATCTTACTCAACATATCTGAATCTCCCAATATCTCATCTATGGAAAGCTCCCCTTCTTCCTCCTCTTCCAAGAGGAGAGTGGTTAGAACTCTCCACTTCTCAATAATTCCCATCCCGCGCCAGGCTCTTCTGAGAGTAACCACTACATCTCTGTCTATCATTTCAACAGGGATATTAGATTCCTCTGCACTTTGTACTGCTTCTAGAAGCTCAGCTCCGGGCTTCTCCCCGGTGGTCAGCCCCATTCTTCTCTGCTGAGCGGCTAAGGCTGATTGGAGAAGAATCATTGGAGATTTTCCTTCTTTGATTATCTTCAATAAATCTTCAGAATCCAGAGATTCTGGCTCTTTTAGAGATGAAAGCCTAGATTTGCATAGTTCAACTGCAACGATATCTGGTTCATATTCAGAAATCTCCTTCCTGACCATCTCTACTGATTTGCTACTGACATGTGCAGTCCCTACCAATCTAAGGTTAGGGGAGAAGTCAACAATGTTATCCGAATCTATGGTCAATACTTCACCTCAGGGAGTTGATGGTAGAAAACAGGTCCTCATGCTCTGCGACATCATGGACCCTGATAATATCAACACCATAGCTATGAGCTTTTGAAGCAACTCCAAGACTTCCTGCAAGCCTGTCCTCAGTAGAATCTCTACCAAGAAGATCAGCAAACATACTCTTTCTGCTGACCCCCCACATCAAGCCCATATCTTCCTCGGGTAAAACATCTCTTCCGGATGATAATAAGGACAGATTATGTTGCAAGAGCTTCCCAAAACCAATCCCCGGATCAACAATAATCCTGGAATTATCCACTCCTAGAAGATTTAATTTTGTAGTAGAATCTGACAAACTCTTCCTTACTTCAGATACTACATCAGAGTATTGTGGATTTTTTTGCATATTTTCTGGAATTCCTTTCATGTGCATGAGACAAACAGGACATCCGTATTCAACTATCACGCCTGCCATACCGGAATCTCCGAGAGATGAAACATCGTTAATCATGTCCGCACCAGCATCTAGTGATGCCGATGCCACAGTGGACCTCCTAGTATCTATTGAGATGCCTATATCTGGCAACTCGTCTCTGATGGATTGGACCACAGGTACTACTCGAGCCTCTTCCTCCCGTGGAGGAACGGCACGCGATCCTGGTCTTGTCGACTCCCCGCCTATATCTATCCAATCTGCACCATTCTCAGCCATAGCAATTGCCTCTCCAGTTGCAGACTCTACTGTCTCGTATCTAGATTGACCATAAAATGAATCTGGAGTAATATTGAGAATACCCATAATCCTCGGATTTCCATCGGCGCGGCTCCTGAGTTTAGGTCGCCAGTCGGGCATGTTCGGCATGCCATCCGACGCATGCTTTATGATGTGACCGAGGCGCATTATAGCGATGGTGATGGGAGACCAGGGTTCTGAAGAGCCTCTAAACGCCCATATGGGCAATATGAATCAATCCAGTGGGCTCGACGGTCCAACTAGCGAATCTCTTGAACTGATGGAGTCCATAATCCAGAGACTCCAGCCCTCAGATCGGCATGATATCAGGGAAATGATAAGCTTCAGGGGATTAGTATCCGGAGCTCTAGCCTCGATGACTGCGGTTTTCTGGTGGATATCTGTGGATAAAGGAGGCTCTTCACTTGGAGATGCCGATATCCCAATATCTCTAATCGGGGAATTCACCTTCAGAGAGATAAGTATCATTATTCCTGTTTTAGCTCTAATGGCTACTTTCATAATGTCGGTGGGGAGGGAGACTGGAAATGCTATTCTGAATAATATTGGCGGCATCCTAATTGTAATAATCATGTTCTACATCTTAGAGCCTTTGGGCAACGCAATCATGGGTCCAGAAATAGAGATGCAGGTGGCAATATTCGCCTCAGGCCGACTTGTTGCGATGGCGATAATGGTCGGCATGGCAACAACTTTCTTTTGGGATGCCATCCTTCTTCAATGGGTCAGAAGCACGATGATGAACATGGGAGTGGATTTATTTTCTCAGACTACTATTCAAGATAACCCAATTGTAAATGAAGAAGGAACTCCTCCTCTGGGGTGACTATGACGAATGAATCTGCTCTGAAAGTCTCGGTCTTGAGGCTTGGACATAGGGTAGAGAGAGATAAGAGAATGACTTCTCACCTCGGACTGACTGCCAGAGCATTTGGTGCAGATGAGGTAATACTCTCTGGAGATGAAGACCCTACTCCTATTGAAACTTGGAGATCGGTCACGTCCAGATTCGGTGGTCAGTTTAGATGCAGATATGAGGGTAAGCCGATGAAGTGGCTCCGGTCATTTTCAAAATCAGGAGGGACTATAGTCCATCTCACAATGTATGGCAAACCTTGGAATGAAATTACAGATAAAATCCCAATAAAAGGGGAGATAGCAATTGTTGTAGGGGGAACTAAAGTCCCGGGAGAACTATTCGGTTTAGCCAACTACAATGTCGCAGTAGGGAATCAACCTCATTCAGAGGTGGCAGCACTTGCCGTATTCCTAAATTCATACCTAGGGCCACGGAAACCCAGTGACTTTCCAGGAGGATCAGTTTCAGTAGTCCCCAGTGATGATGGAAAGATACTCCTTTCTAACGAGGACCAGTGAGTGAAAGGGCTAAATTCTTCATCAATGATTAAGTGACGTATTTGCGCAGCTTCGCTGATGTCGGGGTCGGGACTGCAACGCGGATTCATTCCCGGAGAAGGTATTCCGGGAGTTTCAGACGCACCAACCTTCCCAGATGCTGCAGATGGACTCGTAGGTTCACAGAGCAGAAATCCTCCTAGTGAGGCTCCTGGATTATTGATTCTGGCAGACGGTACCAGTTACAAAGGAGTTCTATTTGGAGCTGAAACTATAGCTCAGGGAGAACTAGTTTTCACAACTGGGATGGCTGGATATCAAGAGAGCTTGACAGATCCATCGTTCGCAGGACAAGTACTAACATTCACCTGGCCTCTGTTGGGAAATTATGGCATAATTCCTCAAATCTCAGAGTCATCAAAGGTCCACCCAAGGGGAGTAGTATGTAAACAAATGATGCATATTCCCGATCACAGGAATTCTGTCGGTAGCGTTCATGATTTACTTTTATCACATGGCGTTCCAGGAATTCAAGGAGTCGACACAAGAGACCTGACCAGGAGAGTGAGGGAATATGGTACTCTCTTGTGTGTTTTCGGACCTGTCGATAAGGCGAGAGAGATGGAAAGAATATTGTCAAAAATGACTCCTCCGGATCACGAAGATCTGGTAAAATCAGTTACTGTAGACAAGCCTGTTATTGCTAACCCGGGGGCTATCGGGGAGAATGGCCAGAAACTTCCCAGATTAGCAGTTTTAGACTGTGGGATAAAGTATAATATCATCAGAGAGCTTTGTAGTAGATTTGAGGTGGTCTGGTGCCCTGCTTCAATGCCCTTCCAAGAAATAATGGACGATTGGAAGCCTGACGCTCTTTTCGCATCTAATGGTCCCGGAGACCCAGCTCACCCTGGCACGGCCACAACAGCCCGTGACACTCTCGCAGCTGCCGTTAGATCAAATATGCCTGTAATGGGGATATGTCTGGGACATCAACTAATGGGTCTCGCCGCGGGACTCAGAACATACAAGCTCAAGTACGGCCATAGGGGATCAAACCAACCCGTTCTTGATCTAATAACTGGCAAGGTTGACATTACAAGCCAGAATCATGGGTTTGCAGTAGAAGACCCCAGTAAAGGAATGCTCGCCCCCCATCCCTCGGGCGCATGCTCCGTTGCAGGAAGTAATATTTTAGAGGCTAAATTTACAGTCAGGCATGTAAATGCCAATGATAGGACTGTCGAGGGTCTAGATCTAGTTGGGAAGCCAGCATTCACGATCCAGTTCCATCCCGAGGCTTGTCCCGGACCACACGACGCTTCCCCACTATTCGATAGATTTGCTGACATAGTTGCTGACCATCTGTCAGGAGACCCACAACCAGCCATCATAGGAGGAGGTGGTAATTAGTGCCTCGAAGGAATGATCTCTCAAGAATAGTAATACTTGGAAGTGGACCTATTAGAATTGGCCAGGCGGCCGAGTTTGATTTTTCAGGTTCTCAGGCATGCAGGGCTTTGAGAGACGATGGATACGAAGTAATATTGATTAATTCTAATCCTGCTACAATACAGAATGACCCAGAAATGGCAGATAGGATATACATTGAGCCTCTTCTCCCCGAGGTTGTCAAGAGAATACTAGAGTTAGAAAAACCAGATGCTATTCTAGCAGGAATGGGTGGTCAAACGGCTCTAAATATCGCCTCCGCTCTGGCCAAGGATGGCTCACTGGATGAGTTAGGAGTAGAATTGATAGGTTGTGATTTAGCCTCTATAGACGAGGCCGAAGATAGAGATCTCTTCAAAAGAGTCTGCGAGGGTATTGATCTTCCA
>Ga0207985_1000257_pt1 | contig 14326 bp, 13 predicted proteins | sample ETNtaG_3_FD_185761 | JGI IMG/M metagenome (GOLD analysis project Ga0207985, IMG submission 185761) | Marine microbial and viral communities from oxygen minimum zone, Eastern Pacific Ocean - ETNP201302SV84 (SPAdes) (version 2) | ecosystem: Environmental > Aquatic > Marine > Unclassified ...
TCTTCTTCCTCTTCTTCCTCTTCTTCCTCTTCTTCCTCTTCTTCCTCTTCTTCCTCTTCTTCCTCTTCTTCCTCTTCTTCCTCTTCTTCCTCTTCTTCTTCTTCTTCTTCTTCTTCCTCTTCTTCCTCTTCTTCCTCTTCTTCCTCTTCTTCCTCTTCTTCCTCTTCTTCCTCTTCTTCCTCTTCTTCTACAACCTCTTCAATTTCCTCGACTTCTTCAACTTCTTCAACTTCCTCGACTTCTTTGACTTCTTTGACTTCCTGAACTTCTTTGACTTCCTGAACTTCTTTGACTTCCTCAATATTCTCAACCTTCTCTACAGTTTCTTTTTTCTCTGATGTAACGTTTTTATCTTTTTTATCTTTTTTTAGAGCAGCTTTTTTCTTTGTGTCTTTTTTAGGCTTCTCCTTAGTTTTTATGGATTCTTCTTTTTCTTTTTTTGATGGAAGAATAGCATCCTTTATTTTACTTAAGATTCCTTTTTTTTCTTCTTTTTTGACCTCTATCTTCTTAGGAGGTTTCGGTTTGGCAACATCTTTCTTTACCTTTTTCTTAACTGGCTTAGTAGCTTTTTGACTAACCTTTGGGGTCTTCTTTTTCTCTAACTTTTTTTCTGGAGCTTTTTTAGAATCCTCAGCCTTCTTACTCTTACCGAAGAGTTTCTTTTTTATAAAATCAAATAGACCCATTATTTTTTTTTTGAAATATACTAAAAACTGTACTAAAGAATTAGTTAATTAATTTATATCGGTAGATAAACAACGGTATTTGTTGAAAGAATCATGATAAATATTAAACATGTAATAACAGGACCCAAATAAATTCTTCCAGTCATCTCAAAGAATACTCTATTGAAGTAAGGCAAAAAAAACATCATGGGGACTATTCCAAAAAGTAGATTTACACTTAACCAATTTGTTGTCCAAAAAACAGATCCCGTGTAAAGGAAAACAAAGTACTGGATTACAATAATCATAATTAACCCTGATGAGTTTGCTAATCCTGCAACTAACCTTGAAATCCATTCTGGTTGATTTTCAAATCTCATAGCTCCGTTTACTCTCAGGGAATTTGATAAGAAGAATACAAAAAAGAATGGAAAGTACATTGCTAGAACTAGTAGCATCTGAGGTTGAAATATTCTTACACCCATAAACCAAAATCTATAATCTACATGAAAAATAAAGTGAATAACATTGAGGGTTCCATAATAAATAAGGAATACCAAAAGACCCAACAAAAATGTTTTTACAATTTCTATATTAGTTATTTTAATACCCCAAGAATCTTTATTAATTCCAGCTTCTCTTCCAAATAAATGGTAAGAGCCAAAAAATAAAATAGCACCAAAAACACCATTAAATGTGGCCCACAACATAACAGAATTATTCATCCTTTGAGGGAAAAACCAAGTTAATTCTCTATTGGAAGCTTTCTGGAAAATAATTTTTGCTATATCAACCATTGGGATAAAGGTCAGACATGCAACTGTTGCACCAATTATAAATATTGACCAAAAAACAACTTTCCCTTTTCTATTTTGTACGGGTAACGGTTTGGGTACCTCTTTTACTAATTCACTAAAGAAATTTAATTTCAATAGGAATCTAGTTAGAGGAATAAGCATAATTAGAGAGGTAATCATACTTAGTAAAGTGAACAGTTCTTTCCATTGCCATATCTGATCGTAAGGATCAAGTTTTATATCAGAATTAAATACCTTATCAAAATAAATTAATTGATTGGCTGTTGCAATATTATTATAAGGCTGGAAGGGATGTAATAATCTCTCGTTATATATTACCCTAGCAGTATTTTTATCTATTTCTCCATAAAATTTTTCTAACTCAACAACATCTAGTTTTTGATTTTCATCAAGTATTGAATTTACAGTCCTTAAAGCCTCAGGTGCTATCTTCATGTTTCCTGCATCCCAACCCTGAAGCTCGTTTCTAAATGCTCCTTCATCATATAGAGCATAACTAACACCGACATTTGATCTTACATCTTCAAGAACTTTTTCGGTTAAAGTCAAAACATATCCTGAAACATAAACAGAATGTAGTTTACTTTTTTTGTTTTCTCTTATTGCCTCTCTTCCAAAATAATTTGCACCTCTGATAGCTGCATTTCCTCCCATTGAATGGCCAGTGGAGGCCATTTTATCTGTATCTATAAAGTCGAAAAGATTTCCCTTACTCACAGTATCAATCAATGCAAACATACCATAACCCTCAGTTGTGGCTGCTCTCCTACTCAATGAAGATGAAGACATTCCCTGTGCATAAGGATCTATTAGTGCAACTACGTTACCTCTCCTTGATAATTCTATTGCTATGTTAGATAGTGCCTCCTTTGACCTTTGGAATCCTGGAACAACAACAATAAATGGAGCCTTATTTTCTTTAGAGGCAGAGCTTGGCTTATATAAATCATATACAACGTACTGGTTATTTGATGAGTATAATGTGTGAGATTTTACATTAACATAACCAAAATCTGACTGAACCAAAAAAGAAAGAAATGCAAGAACAAAAAGTAAAGCGAGACAGTTTTTTAGACTCATAGCTAAAATTAATGGATTCTTTAATTTTTATAATTGTCATTTATAAACTTTTTGAATTCACCAAGTGCTTCAGGCATATTAACTCTTCCATATCCAATCCGAAAATGATTATCTGGAGATTTAGATAAACTTGAATCATAAATATTTGATGGTAATAGCAAAACACTCCTCCCTTTTATTAGCTTCTCACAAAAGATTTCAATTTTTTCATTTGCTTTAAATCTTGGAAATCCAATACATCCACCATCTGGCTGATTCCAATCAAATAAATATTTATATTCTTCAAAGAACTTATTAAGTTCCAACAAATTATTATTAATAATATTTCTAGTTCTCTCTAATATTATATCTCTGGAGTTTAGAGCCATAACAGACAATATCTCACTTGGCGCTGAATTGCAAATTGATAGATAATGTTTTTGTTTCTCCATCCTATCAATGAGTTTATGGTCCTTTGTTGATATCCAACCAATCCTCACACCTGGCATTCCATAGGACTTTGACATACCATTGAGTGAAATACCTCTCTCATATATATCTGAAATCTGAGTCAGTCTTGATGTTTTATCTCTCTCCATCATCCTGTAAATCTCATCGCTAAATAAATATATTCCTTTATCTCTACATATATTAACTAATTGATTCAACTCATCTTGTGAAATAATTTTACCTGTTGGATTGTGAGGGAAGTTTATTGATATAAGTTTTGTATTTGGTTTTATTGAATCTCTAAGAATACCCAAGTCCATATTCCAATTATTTTTTGAATCCAGATCCACATTAGTTACATCACAAATTGAACTTGGAATGGTTTGAGCCGATTGGTAGTTTGGAGTTATAACGATGCAATGGTCATCAGATGATAATATAGAATTCATTGATATATAAATCCCCTCTTCAGCACCAGCAAATGTCAAAATATCTTTTTTATCAACCTTATCATATGTTTTTGAAATAGAATCGATTAAGATATCCGAACCAAAAGTTTCTGTATAACCAAGTCTCATATCATCCCAAAGTTTTTTTTCATCTTTAGAACAGATAGATAATAAATATTTAAGATCTAATGACTCAGTATCTGAAGCGCAAAGGTTGAATTTTGTATTAAATTCCCACTTTGAAAAATAAGTTTCTAGTTTAAAGTCTGGTAGAAATGACATTTTAAAATAGATGAGATCTATTTCTTAGAATCTTCCTCTTTTGGAGTTTCCTCCTTAGGTGCCTCAACAGCAGGTGCTTCCTCTTTTGGAGCCTCTTCCTTTGGTGCCTCAGCAGCAGGTGCTTCCTCTTTTGGAGCCTCTTCCTTTGGTGCCTCAGCAGCAGGTGCTTCCTCTTTTGGAGTTTCCTCCTTAGGTGCCTCAGCAGCAGCTTCTAATTTTGCTTTTTCAGCCTCTTTCTCCTTAGCTCTCAACTCGTCAATAACTTCTTGTTGGGTTTTTCCTGCAAGAATATCTTTAACATAATCTTCAATTACAATCTCTTCTTTAAATACATAGGCTCCTGTTTTTTCTGACTTTACAGACTTTATTAGCTTAGCATATTTAACACCTGACTTATCCCTTAATGAAGCAACAACTTTTTTAGCCATTATTTAATTTCTTTATGTATTGTGTATTTTCTCATGATAGGATTGTACTTTTTTAATTCCATCCTGTCAGGAGTATTTTTTTTATTCTTAGTGGTGACATATCTTGAAGTACCCGGTAGTCCAGAATTCTTATGTTCTGTACACTCAAGTATAACCTGTATTCTATTTCCTTTTTTTGCCATGACTTATATAGATAATGTCCCTTTTTCTTTAGCTTTTTTAATAACTGCACTAATGCCATATTTATTGATAGATTTTAAAGCAGAGGAGCATACTTTAATTTGAATCCACTTGTCTTCTTCTGGTATATAAAACCTCTTAAGGTGTAGATTTGGTGAAAACATTCTCTTTGTCTTATTATTAGCCTTTGAGACATTGTTTCCAACTCTAGCTCTTTTACCTGTAATCTGACAAACTTTTGACATAGTTTTTTTTATTAGCACGCAAATATCGCAAAACTGAAAAAAATAACAAACCTGTTCAATATTTTTTATTTTTTGGTATTCTGCTATTTTTGGATAACAAAAATCCAAAAAATGATAGATAGCAGTAAACGAGCAATTGATTTAGAAAATAAATATGGAGCACACAACTACCATCCATTACCAGTTGTACTATCAAAAGGTGAAGGTATTTATGTCTGGGATGTAGAAGGAAAGAAATATTTTGATTATTTATCAGCTTACTCAGCAGTAAATCAGGGACATTGTCATCCAAAAATTATTAGCTGTCTTTCTGATCAAGCAAAAAAATTAACTTTAACATCTAGGGCTTTTTATAATGATACTTTAGGGGAGTATGAAAAGTTTATTACAGAATACTTTAAATACGATAAAGTACTTCCGATGAATACAGGAGTTGAAGGTGGAGAAACAGCAAATAAAATTGCAAGGAAATGGGGATATGAAGTTAAAGGAATAGAAGAAAATAAAGCAAAAATAATTTTTGTAAACGGAAATTTCTGGGGAAGAACTTTAGCAGCAATTTCGACGTCTGATGATCCATTGTCTTACAAAGGGTTTGGGCCTTATATGCCAGGATATGAGACAATACCTTATAATGACCTTGACGCTCTAGAAGAATCATTTAAAGATAAAAATGTTTGTGCATTTATGGTTGAACCCATACAAGGTGAGGCAGGAGTTGTGGTTCCAGATGAAGGTTATCTTTCTGGTGTTAGAACATTATGTGATAAATATAATGTCTTATTTATAGCCGATGAAGTACAAACTGGAATTGGAAGAACTGGTAAAATGTTGGCAACGGACTATGAGGATGCAAGACCTGATATACTTATACTAGGAAAAGCGCTATCGGGAGGTGTATTACCTGTTTCAGCTGTCCTTGCTGACGATGAGATAATGATGTGCATAAGGCCAGGTGAGCATGGCTCAACCTTTGGTGGTAATCCATTAGCATGCGTTGTGGCAAAATCTGCACTAGAAGTTGTAAAAGAAGAAAATTTAGTTGAAAATGCTTTTCTAAGAGGACATCAATTTAGAGATAGACTAAAAAACTTAGGTGAAGAAAGTGAGCTTGTAAAAAAAATTAGAGGAAAAGGCTTACTTAATGCAATTGTAATTGATGACGAGGAAGATAGTTCAACAGCTTGGGACATCTGTATGAAAATGAAAGATAATGGACTTATTGCAAAACCAACTCATGGAAATATTATTAGGTTTGCCCCTCCCCTTGTTATTTCAGAAACAGAGGTAGACGAATCTTGTGAAATAATTGAGCAAAGTATAAAAGAGTTTTCAAAATCTAATTAAATAAACTCTCGTCTCTTTCTATCATAAGAATTGAAGATTGAGGAACAATAAAGTACTTTTCTCCTTGGTACATTACCTCGTAAGCTCCACCTTGTAGAAATACAGCCAAATCTCCCTCCTTTACTTGAAGAGGTACATACTTAACTTTTTCATCCTCAGATTTCCATGGTTCATCATTATCCATAGGAAGAGGTATTGGATAGCCAGGACCAGATTTCACAATATATCCATACTGAATTTTTTCTTTCTCTTTAACTCCTGGTGGTAAATATAATCCGCTCTCGGATCTCTCTGATTCTTTTCTAGGTTTAACAAGAACCCTGTCTCCAACAACATTTATTTTATCAAGTGAATTCACGTCTTTTTCCATATTAACTATTTTGATCTGTCAACTAATTTTGGATTAATCTTTTTGCTTGTCTTTGCCCCTAACTCTCTCAGCCTCTCTGTCTTTCTAACTAAATTATCTTTACCATCGGTTAGTTTTTTCATCGCATCCTCATAAGTATTCTTTGTTGTATTTAAATTATTACCAACCTTAATTAAGTCTTCTGAAAAAGACTGGAATTTGTCATAAAGGGATCCGGCTTGTCGAGCAATTTCTATAGCATTTTTATTTGCCTTATCTTGTTTCCACATATATGCAACTGTTTTTAATGTAGCAAATAAGGTAGAATTTGTAACCATAACAATATTTTTATCAATTGCCTTATTGTATATACTTACGTCTTCCAAAACAGCAAGCTTAAATGCAGGTTCATTTGCCATAAACATTAAAACATAGTCAGGTTGATTAATGTCCAAATCCTGATAATTTTTATTTGATAAGGTAGTGATATGATTATTAATACTTTTTAAGTGTTCTTTCAGATGAATTTTTTTCTCCTCATCATCCTCTGCATTATAGTAATTTACATATGCTACCAATGAAACCTTAGAGTCAATTACAATACACTTATCTCCAGGAAGCTTTACAATATAATCTAGCCTTTGGTTGTCTAAATTTTCTGTTTTAATATTTTTCTCTTTTTCATAGTGAATATTTTTCTCTAAACCTGCAGCATTTAATATTGTTTCCATTTGCTGTTCCCCCCAGTTACCTTGGGTTTTACTCTCACCTTTAAGAGCATTTGCTAGATTATTAGCATCATCTCTCATCTTGAGCGTCTCACTCTTGAGATGATTAATTTCAGACTTTAGTATTGCATTAAACTCCAGGGCATCTTTATTTGACGTCTCTACTTTCCTTTCAAACCTTTCAATATTTTCTCTCAATGGATTCAAGATACTTGAGATGTTTTCTTTGTTTAGATCTGTAATTTTTTTTGTCTTTTCATCAAAAATCTCATTTGCTAGATTCTTGAATTCTAAACCTAAGATCTCTTTAATTTTATCTAACTCCTCTGTTGAGTCATTAGTCTTATCAGAATCATCAGTATTCATTTTATATATAATGAATGATAACCCGGCAAGAAGGAGGAGACCAATTAAAAGAAGAAGATATTCCATACCCAAAAATAAGAAAATATTTAAAAGGACCTACTCTGAATATTCCTCAACAGGTATACAGCTACAAAATAGATTTCTGTCACCATGAGCATTATCAATTCTACTGACTGAAGGCCAGAATTTATTTTGAGCAACAAAACTTAAAGGAAAGGCAGCTTTTTCTCTCGTATATGTATACACCCAAGATGATGAGGTTACTGATGCTAAAGTATGAGGTGCGTTTTTAAGTACATTATTATCTCTTTCATATGTTCCATTTCTTACTTCCTCAATTTCTTTTCTAATTTCAATCATAGCATCACAAAATCTATCAAGCTCGGCTTTATTTTCACTCTCAGTAGGTTCAATCATCATGGTACCAGGGACTGGAAAGGACACAGTTGGTGCGTGGTATCCATAATCCATTAGTCTTTTTGCAATGTCTTCTACCTCAATATCTAACTCTGCTTTGAATTCCCTACAATCAATAATGAACTCGTGAGCACTTGTTCCATTAACACCTTTATATAATATTGAGTAATGATTTTCAAGTCTTGACCTTATATAGTTTGCATTTAATATTGCTGTTTTTGTTGCATCTGTTAAACCTTTGGCTCCCATCATAGATATATAAGCATAGGAAATTGCAAGAATACTGGCGCTGCCGTAGGGTGCACTTGAAACTGGTGTTATAGTCTTTTCATCGTAGTCGGCAAAAATATTTCTTGGTAAATACTTAACTAACTTCTCAACAACTCCTATTGGTCCCATTCCTGGACCACCTCCTCCGTGTGGAATACAAAATGTCTTATGAAGGTTAAGGTGGCAGACATCAGCACCAATTTTCTGAGGATTAGTTAAACCAACTTGGGCGTTCATATTAGCACCATCCATGTAGACAAGACCACCATTATCGTGAATCAGTTTACAGACCTCAACAATATGATCCTCAAAAACTCCGTGAGTGGATGGATAGGTTATCATTAGACAACTTAAGTTTTCAGAATATTGTTCACACTTTTCTCTTAAATCATCTATATCAATATTTCCATGCTTATCACATTGAATTACTACAACTTTCATACCTGCCATTATTGCAGAGGCGGGATTGGTTCCGTGTGCTGAAGATGGAATTAGGGCAATATCTCTCTGATCATTTCCATTATCTAAATGATAAGCTCTTATTACCATAAGACCAGTATACTCACCCTGAGCACCAGAGTTTGGTTGGAAAGATAGAGATGAGAAACCTGTGATTTCTGACAACCATATATTTAAATCTTTAATCATTTTTTCGTAGCCTTGAGACTGATCTATTGGGACAAAGGGATGAAGGTTCATCTCTTCCCAAGTTACTGGAATCATTTCAGTGGTAGAGTTAAGCTTCATTGTACAGGAACCTAATGAGATCATGGAGTGAACTAAAGATAAATCCTTGTTCTCAAGTCTTTTCATGTATCTTAATATCTCATGTTCTGTCTGGTATTTATTAAATACCTCATGCTCTAGGAAGGTTGATTTTCTAATTAAGTTTTGATTTTCTTTATGGTTATAATTCTCTAGAGAATCTAGATCAATCTCTAAGTTTTTGTTTGACAGTTCAGAGAATATTTCTAATACATCCAAAACATCTTTATGGCCCTTTGTTTCATCAAGGGAGATACCAATATGATTTGATTCGAAGTATCTAAAATTAATTTTAGCATGCTCTGATAATTTCTTTAGAGTCTTTTTATCCTTATCGTCAATTTCAACTTTTAGTGTATCAAAAAAAGTTGCATTCACCTGATTAAAGCCGAGCTTTTGCAATCCAGTCTCTAGAGTTTTTGTGAGGTGGTTAATTTTTTTAGCAATATTTAACAGACCCTGCCTTCCATGGAAAACTGTGTACATACCAGCCATGACTGCAAGGAGGACTTGTGCAGTACAAATATTTGAGGTTGCTCTATCTCTCTTAATATGTTGTTCTCTCGTCTGAAGAGCCATCCTATATGCTGGATTTCCGGACTTATCAATACTAACTCCAATAATTCTCCCAGGAATATATCTCTTAAATTCTTCTTTAGTTGCAAAGAAAGCAGCGTGAGGGCCACCGAATCCCATCGGCACACCAAATCTTTGTGAATTACCTACTACAGCTGAGGCTCCAAACTCCCCAGGCGGTTTAAATAAAACTAAACTCATTAAATCAGAACACACACATGTAAAAATATTTTTCTCATTACATTTTTCAATAAGTGAGGAAGGGCTCTCAATATTTCCATCAGAATCAGGGTACTGAATTAATGCACCAAAAAAGTCATCGGAATAATCGAAATTACTTATGTCATCTATAACAAGCTCAATACCCAGAGGGACAGATCTTGTTTTTAATAACTCTACGGTCTGTGGGTATGTCTTATTAGAGACAAAAAATTTACTCGAAGATTTTTTAGGACCTTTCCTCACTCTATAGAACATAGTCATTGCCTCAGAAGCGGCTGTCCCCTCATCAAGAAGAGATGCATTTGCAAGATCCATGCCTGTAAGATCAGTTACCATAGTCTGATAATTAATCAGCGCTTCTAATCTTCCTTGAGCTATCTCAGCCTGATAAGGAGTATATGCGGTATACCAACCAGGATTCTCCAAAATATTTCTTTTTATTACTGAAGGAGTGATGGTATCATAATATCCCATACCGATGAAGCTCCTGAAATTTTTATTTCTGCCAACTAAGCTCTTGAAGGACTTTAGAAACTCTGTCTCTGTCTTAGGCTCATCAAGAGACATCTGTTCATTTAATTTAATTGAATCTGGAATGGTTCTATCTATCAAGCTATCAACTGAATCAAATCCAATCTGCTCAAGGATTTCCTGTTCTTCTTTAGGTGTGATAGAGTTGTGTCTTTTAGAGAATTCGTCAGAATTAAATAATGAAATATTCATAATATTATTGATGAAAAAATATACGCAAATGTATACAAGAAGTTTAAAAAGAAAATAGATTGGATTAAAGAAAATAGATTAATTCTAAAAAATTAAATTTGCATCAAAGAGATATTAAAAATGTCCACTATTCTTATCAAAAATGCTACGATCATTAACGAAGATTCTAGAACAATTTCAGATGTCTTAATTAGAGGTAAAAAGATAGAAAAAATTGATAGAAATATTAGTACCGATGAATCTCACGATACCATTGAAGCTGAAGGATTATTCTTAATCCCGGGACTGATTGATGATCAGGTACACTTTAGAGAACCTGGTCTTACATACAAAGCTGAAATATTTACTGAGTCCATGGCAGCTGTTGCTGGAGGTGTGACTACATACATGGAGATGCCCAATACTATCCCAAACGCAACGACCATCCATGAACTAGAAAAAAAATATGACATAGCAAAAAGAAAATCATTTGCCAATTATTCTTTTTATCTAGGCGCAACAAATAATAATATGCACGAGCTAAATAAATTAGATAAAAATAAAGTTTGCGGTTTAAAAATATTTATGGGATCCTCAACTGGAAATATGCTAGTAGATAACGAGAAAGCTTTAAATGAAATATTTAAAAACTCTGAAGTTATTATAACCACTCACTGTGAAGATGAGATTACAGTTCAAGAAAATCTTAGAAAAGCCGTAGAAAGATATGGAGAAAATATACCAATAGAAGAGCATCCAAGAATTAGATCAAGAGAGGCATGTTACAAATCTTCCTCAAGAGCAATTGAGCTTGCCAAAGAACATGGATCGAGACTTCACGTCCTTCACATATCAACTAAAGAAGAAATTGAGCTATTTGAAAATATTCCATTATCTGAAAAGAAAATAACTAGTGAGGCATGTCTTCACCACCTATGGTTCACAGATGAGGACTACCAAGATCTTGGTAGTCTAATTAAATGGAATCCAGCGGTCAAGAGCAATGAGGATAGGGATGCAATAATAGATGCTGTTAAAAATAATTTTATTGACGTAATTGCAACGGATCACGCACCACATACCATTGAAGAAAAATCCAATAATTATTTGAATGCACCTTCGGGCGGGCCACTAATACAATTTTCATTACCTCTTCTTCTTGAAATGAGCTTGAAAGGAAAAATTAAGATTGAAGAGATTGTGCAGAAGACATCTCACAATTTAGCTGAGTTATTCCAGATTAAGGATAGAGGTTACATAAAAGAAGGATACTATGCAGACCTGGTACTTTTTGATCTAAATTCAAAAACAGATGTATCAGGGGAAAGTATATATTCAAAATGTGGTTGGAGTCCACTAAAAAATGAAACTTTTAACTCGAGAGTAATCCACACTTTTGTTTCAGGAAATCATATACTTAAAGAGGGAAAATTAAATGGCGACCCTGACTCTATGCGACTAGAGTTTGATAGAGATTAAATAATTTAATTTGTCTTAGTTAGAACATTATTCTAGATTTGCTGATTCAAAATGGTGGTTGTAGTTCAGTTGGTTAGAACGCCTGATTGTGGTTCAGGAGGTCGCCGGTTCGAGTCCGGTCTTCCACCCTTTTTTTTTAATAGATATACCTCTTTACTCCATCTAATATAACAATAATGAACCCCATAAGTTGTTTAAACTAAACATTTCGGATTGGTTATATTTTTAATTATTTTAGTTTTATATAAACATTAAGATATTTAAGCATGAAAAAAATTATTCTATTTTACTCAATAATACTAATTGCATTTAGTTGTAAAAGTCCCAATCAAAACACAAATCCAATTGAAGAGTTTCAAAAAAATTTAGTTGATAAAGGCATCACAGGCTCAAATGTGACACAGGTATTTAAAGATGGAGAAATAGTATACAATAATATTGCTAATTCAGGTGCTTTGGGAGATAAAGATATTGATGAAAATACTATATTTCCTATATGGTCTATGACTAAAACTGTGACCACCGTAGCTATGATGATTTTGTTAGAAGAGGGTAAATACAATCTTAATGATAATTTATCTGATTACTTGCCTGAGTATGGTGATATTAAATGTAAAGGACCTGATGGAGTTTATCCTTGTGAGGAAAAATTAAAAGTAATTCATTTGTTAACACATAGATCCGGGTACACATACTATGCAAACAATTACACAAATTGGGTAGCATCTTTGCACACTGATTTACACCCTGCATTCACAAATCCAATTAGATTTAATAACCTCGACGATTACTCTAAGTTCGTTTCTAAAATACCTTTAGATTTTGAGCCAGGTACAATGTATACTTATGGTATAAATCAAGCAATCCTAGGAAGGTTCATAGAAGTTGTTACAAATCAGAGCTTTTATTCTTATTTAAAGGAAAATATTTTTGACAAATTGGAAATGAATGACACCAAATTTCATTTATCAGCTGATGACAGAGAAAGATTTCAGCCATTGAGAGTTAATATAAAACCTAATACTGCTTTTAATAATTCTGATTTTCATTTAGAAGGATATACAGGAGCCTTAGATGGATATACATATGATGAAAATAATAAAGCACATTTTGGCGGTGAAGGTTTAGTTTCTACAATGTCAGATTTCTCTAAATTTTGTGAAATGCTTGTTAACGGTGGTACATATGATAATAATAGAATTATATCTGAAGAAAGCATAAAAATAATGACTTCAAAATATTCGAATGGATATCCAGACCCTAATGAACCTAATGTTTTTCCATTAGAGGGACAGGCTTATGGGTTTACCTTTAGTGTACTAGAGGATAGTGATGCCTGGGGCTCAGGAGCTCCCAATGGAATATACGGATGGTCAGGATATCACAATACTTGGTTTTGGATTGATCCTACAAATAAATTATATGGTTTATTTATGTCAAATTCAATAGAACCTGATTTTGGTATTTTAAAAGATTTTCAAACAGCAACATATAAATTTATTGATTAAATAAAGTTAAGACCTTAACACATTTTAGATTTCTGTGATTAATCGATCTTTTTCAATTATTTAAAGATTTTCAAAGTGAGGTGATTTATTATTTTTGTTTTTATGAAACATCTAATATTACTAATATTTATTCCTTTAACATCATTTAGCCAGTCAATAGAACAAGAAGAAGAGTTACCTGCACTCAGACTTAGCAATAACTTTTCAAAACCATACAGAGTTTTAAAAACAACAATTTCTGATAAATCTTTGTTTCAACAATACTATAATAATACCAATTTAACCCTTGATTACGTTATCAGATATCATTTTTACACCTCAATTGATTTAAATTCAGAAAAAAATCAGTTAATTAGTATGGATGGTACTAAATTTAATCTATCATCTAAAAATGCAGTAGATATAACTGATGAAATAATATCACTAGTAAGCAAGATGTATTTTGGTGAAAAAGAGTTTAAAGAATTTAAAGAACTTAAAAAAAATTGAAAAAACACGTATTAAACTAACGGTTAATATTACTTACCTCTTATAATTTAAATATATAAATAATGATAAAAATACCTCCCCCACTTATAGTTTTAGTCTTAATTATTTCCATCTATTTTTCATCAAAAAAAATTGATCTAATCAATATACCGTTGCAACTGGAAATATCAATTTTTATACTTTCTGCTGGAATACTCGTTTTTGTAAATCCAGTGCTTCAATTCATAAAATCAAAAACTACTGTTAATCCAATCCAATTCGAGGAAGTCAATAAACTCGTAACCTCAGGGATTTTTAAATATTCAAGAAATCCTATGTACTTAGGTATGTTGATGATTGTTTTATCTACATCAATATTTTATTTAAATATTTACTCTATACTAACCCCTCTCTTATTTATACTATGGATAAATAAATTTCAAATAAAAAGAGAAGAGGAATTTCTTATAGAAAAATTTGGTGATGAATATTTATCATACAAGAAGAAAACTAGAAGGTGGATTTAGTTAGATAATATTCATTTTTATCC
>Ga0207985_1000261_pt1 | contig 14260 bp, 8 predicted proteins | sample ETNtaG_3_FD_185761 | JGI IMG/M metagenome (GOLD analysis project Ga0207985, IMG submission 185761) | Marine microbial and viral communities from oxygen minimum zone, Eastern Pacific Ocean - ETNP201302SV84 (SPAdes) (version 2) | ecosystem: Environmental > Aquatic > Marine > Unclassified ...
AGTTAGAATTATCACTAGATAAACAACCACTTGTTAAAAATAATATTGTGACAAGAATGCAGTTTATTTTAATCATTTCTGCCTCCAGGATATGCTCTAAATAACGAAACTACAAATAATATCATAAAAGAAAGAATAACAATTTGATTTCTTGGGCTAAATAAAACATCTAAAATAGATTCCTCATTAACATCATTATTAGAACTATCTTCATCACTATTCACTGTGGAATCGGCAATATTTTTAATCGCTAATTCTTTATATTCTGAAAAGTTACCATTTCCACTTGAATCTTCAGAATATACTCTAATCTTATAATTGCCTGAAGTCAAATTATCCAAGATATAAATATGATTTTTATTTACAGGTAAATCATTGTAATCTATTTCGCTAAGACTTCCATCTTTATCAATAATAATTTTCTCAGTAGCTTTTTCGTCCGTATACCAGCTAATTGATAAATATTCATTATCGTTATTGAATACTTCAAAATTCAACATTTGTGGAGGCGTAGTATCTATTAACGAATTTGTCAATATTTGATATTCTGCTGAAACTGAGCCTGAAATAATCTCAAGATTATACAAAGTGCTAGGTTCCAGATTGTCAATTAAAATAGAATGTTGAGTGTTTTTGGTATCTGACGATAACACATTCCAAATTTGACTATTATTAGCGGAATACCTAACTGAAGAATTAGCTGCTTGAGTAGTTGACCACTGAACCAGAGCTGTATTTCCGGTAACAACGCCAGTTGAAATTCCGTATATTTGCTGTTCAACATTTGGAATATCAAAACCAGTTAATTGAACATACTCTCTATTATCTATTGAATATGATGAAAGTAGAGCTTGTTGGTCAATGTCTTCTGGTAAGATCATGTCTAAAATATTAGAATCATAATTATTACCATCTTCAGCAGCATCATGTCCGCCTCCAAGTCTCCATGACTTAGATACTTCATCTACATCTCTCCATTTACCAGTCCCAAATCCATCTTGAGAACCTAAAATTAGGATATACTTGTACTGCCCAATATCACTTCCCACAATATTTTTAGAAGCGATAATTTCTATAGTGTTAGAATCTTTGGAACCTGAGGCATCTACTCCTTTTGCTGAAGTCTCACCTGTCGAGCCTATAACTGATTTAACAGCTCCAGGCTCACCAGTAGCGCTCAAAGCTATTTCCCATGCCCAATCTTGATGAATTTCTGCGTAAACTCCTTCAAGTGCGTCTGTCTCTCCGCTTCCTGTAACATTATCTTTATCAATATATATTTGAACAATTTGATGACTAAAACCGTTCTTCAACCCCCAGAAATTCGTCAGCTCTTTCATCTCAACCTCGAATTTAACATTCCATGGAGACTCGTAAACACGTAATGATTTTATGTCCCAGAGACCTGCTCCTGGGGTAAAATCCGACGAAAGTGGATAAACATAACTGCCGTCGCCATTCTCGTCACCCAACTGATCGCTCATATTTAGAAGTAAAATCCAGTCTTCTAAATCTGGAATAACCAATTCTGCTGGGGCTGAAGGAGCTACCTGTAAATCATTACCCTCACTAAAAGAAGTTGTTTCAGTAAATACCGCTTTTAACCTAGTTGAATATCTTGGAGATAACTCCAAATCTTCATAAGGAATTTGAAGCTCTATGGTAGAGTCTACAGCAAGTGTGCCTGGCAATGAGGTTCCTCTTGAGACCCAATTTTCCTCACCTATCGCTTCGAATCTAGTGTAAGAGCCCCTTCCATCAGAAAGTATCATGTCCCATTGAATTGCTAGCATCCATTTAGCTGGGAATCCTAAAACTGTATCATCGTAATAAGTTCTAAAATTAGTATTAACCTCATTAAAATTAATAGCATTGGGCTCCATAAAGTATAGTGCGAGGTCAACACTTGGATTAGAATTAGACGGATTCGAATTATAAGATTCTGCTAACTCTAATGGTGAAGTTAATGTATCTATTCTTACAAAAACTGATTGAGTATCGTAACCTACCCACAACTCTGTAATTTCATTGTCATCATCATAAAATGAGAATCTGGCCGCACCATCCCATTCACCAGGTAGTGCTGTACCATCTATTGATGGTTCAATCACTGAGCTATCTTGAATATCTGGAATAGCTGGTGAGGTCCAAATATCTTGTAAATAAACTGGTAAATCTAGGTCAATTGCTCGGTAAATATTAGACAAATGGGTTTTATAGAGCAAATCCCATAATTCATCGTAGCCTGAATCTTGGTCTAATCCATACCACCAAAACCAATCACTACCTTCTGCAATATACATACTTTCCCATGCAGTTGGTAAACCAGGATGTGTAGGGTTAGCAGATTCAAATTCTACGAGTGCCTTTCTAGCTTCAACAAGTCTCTTCCAGGCAAGAGACTCGTCTTCCTCTCCAGCCCAGGTAGAGAGAGTTCCGTCTATCCATGAACCGACAGCAATCTCAGAAAGCTCTGGTAAATTTTCGCTATCAGAAATAAACTCAGAAGGAGTTACTGTCACAACTGAAGGATGAGATTCTAACCTTTTATACCATTCATGTACAAATGGACGGGCATTATCATTATGTTGAAATTCTGACATGAACATCCAATTCTCGCCATCTAAAGCTACTGTAATCAAATGCTCAGAAGGATCCTCACCCATATCTAAAAGTTCTTGGCGAACATTGTCCATATATCCTAGAAAATCGTCAACAGCATCAACAGGCTCCATTGAACCATACTCGAATGCAATTCGGTCACTAATCACTCGATCTCTAAATATAACTGAAACTTCACCACCATCGTCGCCTGAAACTTTCCAAGGTGTAAACAATACACGTGGATCTTCGACATTGGGATTCAAACCATTTACATCTATGGATTGCTCTAAAATCATCTCATCGCTAACCATCCATTCTATTCCTACATTACTAACTGGTTGAACCATGGCCGGACTAACAGCTTGTTCGGATGGCCACATTCCTGAAGGTACTACACCCGTGTGCTGCTGGAATAATGAAACTCCTTTGTTAAGATGCATTTCTACATCTTCTGGCCATGAATCTTTAGCAACATATATTCCATCCTCAAAGGTCCAACCATCCATCATTAGTAAAGGCATTATAGGGTGATAATATGGAGTTGTAGTGAGCTCAATCTGGCCACGCTCTTCAAGTGCGGAGTACATGGGCAAAACATCAGCTAATCTTTCGTGTTGAGAATCTAAGACATATTCCAAGTCATCTCGTGTATAGTTCCCATTTTGATTAAATAAATCAACAAGCCTCTGGTCAAAATGCTCTAAATCATATTCACCAGTAATGTAAGATGGTGAGAACTGAAATAAAAACCATAAAACTTGCAGGTCCAAAAATTCTTGAGGAGGTAATAATTGATCATTCATTATAGTATCTGGCTTTAAATTATGAAGAGTTTTATCCCAAAGATACTTGTATCTTTTACTTGACTCAAGTGAACTATTGTAAATCCATCCTGAATTCCAAAAATATTCGAACTGCATAGTGTGCAACTCTAATTGAGTCATTTCAGGATATCCTGTTTCATTATTAAGTGGACGCTTTGCCCAATCAGTATGTCTATCTAGAGTTTCATTTTCATTGTAATCGATAAGTTGCTCTATGAGTGAAGGAACTATGTTGTACGTGATTTTCGTTCCAGGATATTGAGATAAAATTCCTGGTGAATCTACATACTCTACAAGTGCATGTGTTCTAACCCAAGGTAATTCATAGAAATTTGTAACTTTATTTTTGTAATAAGGTTGATGCTGATGAAAAATAATTGCTAAGTTAATGGCATCATCTAACTTAAGAGAATTACTTAAAATCTGTATTTCACTAGATGAAATATCTTCTTCTAAAGCTGTGCTATAATAATGAGTAAAATATTCCGCTCCAGTCTCTGAGGCCGAATTCAGCATTGGAAATGAAGACCATACATTTGCTTCATGCTGCCACTGAGCCCATGCCATCAAAGAAATATTAGAAGGATTTCCAAGATACGATAGAGGGAGTTTAATTTCTGAAGCTTTGTTACCGCTCCAACCTATGTACAACTCTATATCTTCTGATTCGATAACGTTCCACGAACTTCCATTCCACTCTACAAACTCATAATAGTTTGAATCTTCAATTGAAAGTCCATAATTAGCACTAAAAGGTAAATTATGCTCAACAAAGTTCCATGATTTTGATAGATTACTACCGCCATTAGATGTAGAAAAATATAGGAAAATATCAGCCCCCTCTATATCATTGTAAAAATCTGTCCCATTCCAATAGAAATACAGATTATCTTCACTCCATGTTAAGGCAAATCCAGCTCCATTTCTTTGTCCAAGGAAGTCCGAAGAGTCCCAATCTGATAAATTGCCGTCTATCTGAATATCTGAGTAGCTAGTGCCTGAAATGTTTGGAAATGTTGACACAAAGAGGGAAAAAATGATTACTATTGCTAATGCCTTATTACTATGCTTTTTCATAATTTATCTTCCTCTCGTGTATATGAATGTAATTAATAGTGATAAAAACGTTATAAATAGTAAACCCCTTAATAAAAGAAAACTTTCTGACTCTTGTCCACCACTATTTGCTGAACTACTTGACTTCTCTTTTTGGGTGCCTGAGTCTCCACTCTCGTCTTGATTAAGATCTAAATCGTCATCAAGCGATAAATCTAGAGTGGAATCTTCAACCTCAGTGTCATCTACATTATCATTTGTTTCGTTTGTTAATGGAACGGAGATATTATTTTCATCGTTAAAGGAAATATCTGTTAAATTGTTATCATTAGATTCGTTGGCATTTACCTCTTGGCTATTGTAGGTAAAGACTGAAAAGTCGTTTGAATCTACAGAAAAAGTTAAACTGTCGTCAACTGATGAAAATGTGACATTGTTACGAACATCCAAATAGCTATTGTAAAATATATCAAGACCATTGTTAAGAGTTACTTCTCTATTATTATCTCCAGAATTAATCAAAACTATAGTTTCAGAGGACGAAGTTTCTCTTGCGAAGACAAGTAAGTCATTATCTGAAAAAACAGAACGGTATAACCCTTTTTGTAAATCATTTGAATTTTTTCGAACCATCCCTAACTCTTGAATAGAATACAGTAATTCTTGCTCATTTAAATTTAATTCGTTGTATGTACGAAATGAATGTCTATTATCTGGATCTGATCCGCCATACTCACCATATTCATCACCCATGTATATTACAGGAAGGCCTGGAATAGTAAGTAACCATGAAAAAGCATTTTTTGATTTAATGTATGGAGATGAGGAGGTGGGTTGTTGAGGCAATGATTGTTCAGCCCATTTGTTATCTGGATTATTACCTCCGCTGTCTAACCTACTGATTAACCTAGAAGTATCGTGACTACCCAGGTATGGAGTCATTAATGAACCTTCTAAATAATTTTCTTGTGATTGAAGAGTCCAGTAATCTAAGTGATTATAATCTTTAAATCCAAACCTAAAAACATTATCAACAACTGCATGGTACAATACGAAATCTCCCTGTCCATCGAGTCCACCCTCGCCCATGTACTGATTAATTGCATTATACTGAGGCAAATTATCATTCAAATTATCACCGCTCCAACCCATTGCAGTTTCCCCAATTAAGTAATAGTCTGTCAGAGAGTTTTCTAGTTCCTCATCGAATTTTACAACTAAATTCGAAATAGCCGACGGTTCGACGTGCTTGACTGCATCAATTCTTGAGCCATCAAGATCGTATTCCTTTTGCCACCATATTGCATCATCCAAAAACTTTTCAGATGCTTCAGGATTTTGCCAATTTACATCAGGCATGTAACTACTGAAAACTCCATCAAGAGCCCTTTCAGTCCAATCGCAACCACTAGTTCCAAGAACGCATCCATCTCTAAACCAATCAGGATTATTTTGGTAATATTCATGGTCTTCGTGAACATGATTTATAACAAAATCATTTAAGATTCTAATGCCTTTAGAGTGAGCTAATGTAATTAATTCTTTAAGCTCACTTTCTGTTCCAAGTCTGCTATCCACCTCTCTGGCATTAACTGGCCAATATCCATGATAAGCGGAAACTCGGTGTTCATTATCTGAAGCAATAAAGGAACCTTCTGCACCGCCATTAAATGGTGTAAGCCACAGCGCAGAAACTCCAAGTTCTAGGAAATAATTTGACTCAAGCATTGATATTACGCCAGCGAAATCTCCACCGTACCAATCTGCACCCTGAGATACCTCTGAGATTGGAGCCGGATCATTTGATAAATTACCGTTTACAAATCGATCTGTCATAATCATGTAAATCAAAGCACCGTTCCAGTCGAATTTGGATTCTTCAAACCAGAATGGATAAGAAAGTTCATTAGATTTGCGACCCTCCGAGTCTAATGCTTGAACATTCAAAGTATATTTACCATATTCATACAAGCTAGCTGAAAAATTTACGTTAATATCGAAAGTCCAATCTTCTTCATTCCAAGAGTAAGAAATATTTTGCCTTTCAAAATTGTGTAAGAGATGCACATCAATTTGTGAAATCTCTGAACCATTAGTACCTGCTGTATAATCCAGTTTAAGATTCAAAACTTCCTGTGACTCCTCTACAATGCTGATCTTAGGGTTTGATAAATTTTCAATAATAATACCCGAATTTAAAACTCCATCACAATATTTGCGGTATCCGTTAGAAGGGTCTAAAATCCAATCCGTTTGGTCTATTATTATTTTATAGCAGTAAAAACCTGGATTTATCTCTAAGTCAATAGAAAAAATGCCATTAGAATATGTTAAATTATGGCGTAACCAATCATCCCACTCACCTACAACCTCAACAGTATCAACATTACTTGCAGCGTAATAAACAAATTCGGTTGAATTAGATTTAATCCGAGAGAAAGAAGAGGGGTCGTCCTCACCAACAACAATAAAGTTTGAAAAAATAACTACTTGACTGAGAATAATTACTACAGCAAAGAAAGTGGATTTCATATTTATTTTTTAATCGAGTTACCTTCAATATCAAATAGTCGTAAGCCAGCGTCATCAATTTTGATGTCAACCTTTGAATCACTGCCGACTAAGTCATGCCCAAAACTCGAGTCTGGTTTATGCATAATTGCTGAAATTGCAATGCCCATAAAATCTACGTGAATAACAGTTTCGGAACCTAGCGATTCGATGCCTGTAATTTTGAACTTACCTTTCTTTGAATCTAGTACTACAGAAGTATTTTCAGGCCTGAAACCCAATATGCAATTTCCCTCAAAGGATTTGATTCCGGTCGGAATTTTACTCTTGAAGGTTGTTTTAGATTTTCCATTGTTTTTTGCTTCAAATTTACCTTTAGAAACATGGCCTTTTACCATGTTCATGGGTGGAGTTCCTAAAAAGGAAGCAACAAATGTATTTGAAGGATAATGATAAGAATTAAGAGGATTATCAACTTGCTGAATTTCTCCATCGTTCATTACTACAATTCTATCTGCAAGAGTCATAGCCTCAACTTGATCATGAGTTACATATACTGTAGTCATGCCTAATTCATCATGCAACCTCCTAATTTCAATCCTCATCTGACTTCTTAGTTTAGCATCTAAATTAGAAAGAGGCTCATCCATGAGAATCACCTTTGGCCGTTTGGCTAGAGCTCTCCCTAGAGCTACTCTCTGACGCTGACCTCCTGAGAGAGATTTAGGCATTTTTTCTAGTATTTCATTTAGACCTAAAATTTCAGATAACTCAAATACTCTAGATTCAATTTCTAAATCATCAATCTTGTTTTGTCCTTGTTGAAGCTTTAACCCAAAACTCAAATTTTCTTTAACACTTAAATGAGGATAAAGTGCATATGATTGAAAAACCATACCTATGTCCCTGACACTAGGCGGTAAATCGTTAATTATTTTCTCATTAATTAATATATCTCCTGATGTGATTTTTTCCAATCCCGCTAACATTCTAAGTGTTGTTGATTTTCCACAACCAGAAGGGCCAACTAGGACTACAAATTCCTTCTCGTCAATTTCTAGATTAAAATTACTGACTGCTTGAGTACCGTCATCATATCTTTTGCTAACGCTATCGAATTTTACGTAGGTCAATTTTACACCAATTAAACCTGCAAACTATCTTAAAAAGTCAGAATAGTTTACTAGTGCAATGCATCATACACATTTATTTATATAACTATTTTACTTAAATTTAGTGCCAAAAAAAGGATTACTTTTGCATTTGTCTCATGTAAACAGAGACAATGAAATTGGACCATTTGAACTAAAAATAATAGATGCCTTAAATGAATATGACTATTCAGTCTGGCAGCATCTTCCAATTAATCCTCCAGGAAAATACAACTCACCTTATTCAGCGCTTTCAAGTTTTGCTGGAGATTTGACACTAATAAGCAAGAAAATCGAAATTAAAAAGGATAAGGAAGACTTCGAAACGTGGGTTAAAGATAATGATTTTTGGATTTTTGACTGGGCCCTTTTCATTATTTTAAAAAAGAAATTTAACGATAATGAATGGTTTAATTGGCCCAACAAATACAAATTTCGAGATGAAAAAGCTTTAGAAATTCTAAAAAGTAAAAATAATGAATATTTCAATAGATTAATACTAGACCAATTTACATTTGATATGAAATGGCAAATAATTAAGGAAAAAGCTAACTCAAACGGAATTAAGCTATTTGGAGATTTACCGTTTTATGTTGCTATGGACTCTGCTGATGTATGGGCCAATCCGGCTCTATTTGACTTAAACGAAAACCTAGAACCCTTAAAGATAGCTGGTGTCCCACCGGACTACTTTTCTGCTAAAGGACAAATATGGGAAAATCCAATTTACAACTGGAAAAAGCATCAGCTAAATAATTTTAAATGGTGGAAAGAAAGAATTAAAGTAAATGAAAAGAGATTTGATTTACTCAGAATTGATCACTTTAGAGCTATTGTCAGCGGATGGTGCATAGAGTACGGAAGTGCAGATGCAGTAAATGGATACTGGAAAAGAGGTCCTGGCAAGGCTTTATTGGAAGAAATTTTAGCTATAATGCCATCTCAAAGAATTATTGCTGAAGATTTAGGACATATAACCAGTTCTGTAAAAAAAATGATAAGGCATTATAAGTTAAAAGGAATGCGAGTATTGCAATTTGGATACGGAAACGGAACGAGAAACGAACATCATCATACAAATATAGATAAGAATACCGTATGCTATGTAGGAACTCATGATAATAATACTGCTAAAGGCTGGTTTAAAGAAATGAAATTGAAAGAACAAACAACGAATTTCCAACGCTTGATAAAAGAATTTGAAATTGAGGAATCCAACTGTAGTAACAAGATGATTGATATTGGTATGAATACAGATTCCAAATATTTTATAGCAACTGTTCAAGATGTTATGAATCTTGATGACGAATATAGAACAAATATCCCAGGTCGAAATGAAGGAAATTGGATTTTATCATTTAGCCAAGCGAAGATTATTGAAAGTATCAAAAATGAAAAGGGAGACTTTGGCACCCATTTGTAAATACTGCCTTCCAAATAATATGCCGTGCATAACAAAATGAGTGACTCAAACATATTTTATTTTAGTGCAGAGATTGGACTTAGTAGCAGTATTCCAACTTACAGTGGGGGATTGGGGGTCTTAGCAGGAGATCATGTAAAAGCTGCAGCAGATACAAAAATTCCAGTTATAGGAATGACTTTGCTATACAGACATGGTCAAGGTATTCAACGAATTGATAAGGAAGGAGATCAAAGAGAAAGATGGAATAGTTTTAACCCTAACGGAATTCTATCTAACGAAAATTGTGAATTTGAAATTAAGCTCGGAAGTGAAAAGGCAATCGTTCAAATTTGGTCTAAGACCGTATCCGGAGTCACTGGCCATTCTACAAAAGTATACTTTCTAGATGTTGGCCATGAACGTAACAAATCGAGCATTCGTGAGCTAGGTAACAGATTATATGGTGGAGGGACGGATGTACGCATACGGCAGGAATATATTTTAGGAATAGGTGGAGTAATAGCAATTAAAAAATTAGATCTATGGCCTATTAGAGGAATTCATCTTAATGAGGGGCACACTGCATTTGCAGCTCTTGGACTTATGGACGAAGGACTAACTTTTGAGGAAGTTAAAGAAAAATTACACTTTACAACTCATACACCCGTCCCTGCAGGGCACGACGTTTTTGAATTTAGCGAAGCTGAAAAAATATTGGGTAAAAAACATTCATCCTTTTGCGAGAGATTTGCTTCTGATGGGAAACTGTCCATGTCACATTTAGCGATAAATGTAAGTCAAACTTGTAACGCTGTTTCAAAACTAAATGCGAAAGTAGCTTCAGAAATGTTTCCTGATAAAAAAATTTCACCAATTACTAATGGTGTCCATCACTTAACTTGGACTTCTGCACCTCTAGCTAAGCTCTACGATAAAGAAATTCCTTCATGGAGAGAGAATCCTTCAGAGCTCAAAAAAGTATACCAAATAGACGACGAAAAACTATTCCAGGCCCATCTAATTGCAAAGAAAAGTCTTCTTAGATATGCAAATTCAATGTCGGGCAGAGGCCTATCATCTAATCTGCTTACAATATGCTTTGCAAGAAGAATGGTTGAATACAAAAGGCCTAATTTAATACTCAAAGATATAGAAAGACTAACTGATGTCTGCGGAAATAAAGTCCAATTTGTTTTTGCGGGATATGCGCACCCTAATAATACTGCAGGAAAAAAAATAATTAAAGAGTTAAATCAGGCTACTGAATTATTTGGAGAAAATATTAATTTTGTTTATTTGGAGAACTATTCCATGTGGCTAGGATCAAAATTAGTTTCAGGAGCAGACATATGGCTAAACAATCCAATTAGACCACTAGAAGCATGTGGTACCAGTGGTATGAAGGCAGCAATGAATGGTGGATTAAACTTATCAATTTCTGATGGTTGGTGGGATGAGGAAGCAAAAGATGGTGAAAACGGATGGATAATCGGAGGCAAAAACGTTAGTTCGAGTGATGAGGAAGATGCTGAATCTATATACAACAAATTAGAAAATGAAATAATACCCTTGTGGGAGAATGATAAACTCGGGTGGACTACAATGATGAAGAATGCAATTGCAACAAGCTCAGTGATGACTGCAGAGAGAATGGTTAAAGAATACGAAGAATACTACAAACTTTTCTCAGACAAATAATTGACGTTCATATTAAATCCCCTAGTCTGGTAGTAAAATAGTTGGGCCCGTAGCTTAGCCTGGTTGGAGCACCCGGCTGATAACCGGGAGGCCATCGGTTCAAATCCGATCGGGCCCACCACTAATTTTTAATATAAACAAAAACTATAATTCTGCAACAAAAGTAGGTAATTATGTCAAAATATGTAAACTCGGATATTAGTGAAAATATAATGCATATCAAATTGGACAGAGCACATAAAAAAAATGCTTTAACAGAGGATATGTATTTAGAATTGAAGAATTTAATCAATAAATCCTCGCAAAATAAGGAAGTGAAGGTAATACTAATTTCAGGAGGGGAGGACTTTACAGCAGGCAACGACATAGGAGATTTTATTGAAAATCCTCCTAAAGATAATGGCTCACCTGTCTTTAAATTCATGATTGCTTTGACTGAATGCCCTTTACCGATAATATCTGCTGTAAGTGGATTTGCAGTTGGAATAGGTACAACAATGTTACTCCATTGTGATTTGGTTTACGCTTCAAAAAATAGTTTATTTATGATGCCATTTATGAATCTGGGGTTAGTTCCTGAATTTGCTTCATCTCAGCTATTGCAAAAAAGAACTGGTTATCTAAAAGCTGCAGAGATGCTAATGTTAGGAGAAAAGTTTGACGCAAAAACGGCTTTAGAATACAGATTAATTAATCAAATTTGCGAGGAAAGTGAACTGGCAAATGTTGCACTTAATTCTGCTAAAAAATTATCTGCTAAGCCTCGGGAATTATTAATTACCACTAAAGCATTAATTAGAAGGGAATCTGAAACAATAAAAGATAGAATCGAATTTGAAGCTGACTATTTCATAGACCAACTTAGAAACCCTGAAACAATAGAAATACTCACTAAATTAAATAGAAAATAATTAAATTAGAAAAACTTTTCAAACTTTTTCTTCATTTCACTATCAATTTTAAACTTACTACCATCATCATAATTAATAAGAACAATAACGCTACTTCCTTCAAAAACTAAACGATTTCCATTATCCTTTGAAAATATTTCATGTTCAACACCAAATGATGAGTTACCGATGTGACTTACTCTTGTTTTAACATTAATTTCATCGGGATACTTAACCGGAAATTTGTAGTTACAATTAAAATTAGCTAAAATAGGCCCTATTCCTATTCCCAATTGGGTATTCTCTGTATCTAGTGTTTTCACTTTCCACATTTCACGAAATAATTCAACGCGAGAGGTTTCACACCATTTTAGATAAATTATGTTATTAACATGACCGAAAGAATCCATGTCTCCCCATAAAACGGGTATTTGTGTTTCAATAGGCCAATTCTTATCACTCATCGAAGAACTTTTTCCCAATTTGGTAAAAATTGTTTCCAACTAACCATTCACCTCCATCAGCAATAAGCATATCACCAGTGATCACACTTGCTGCTGGAGAACATAAATAAAGTACTTGTTGAGCCATCTTTTCCGCATCAGTTATACCTCCTGCAGGAATATTTGATTCAAACATTTCAACCACACTATCATCAAGCATTAAATTCTTTCTAACATTCTCAGTCAAAACTACACCAGGACACATCGCATTAACTCGAATTTTGTCATCAGACCACTCAAGAGCAAGCGTTCTAGTAAGATTAAGAACTCCTGCTTTTGCAGCACCTGAATGTGCTACAAATGGAGCTGCACCCCATGCATAATTTGCGATAATGTTAACAATAGAAGAACAGTCCTCACTTTTCCTAAGAAGAGGATAGCAAGCCTTTGAAACTCTGAAAGTACCATCCAAAACAATGTCTACTACTGCTCTCCAAGCGTTTTCACTCATTGCTGCAGTAGGAGTAACAAAATTACCCGCTGCATTGTTTACTAAAACATCTAAATGTCCCCAAGTATCTTTGATATAGTTTGCAACTTCGTTAACAGTTTCAGAATCTCTCACATCCATAGTCTTCCAATACAAAGCCTTACCGGTTTGTTTCTCCATGTCAGTAGCTGCCTTAACCAAATTTTCTTCCTTCCTAGAAGCTATAATCACGTCGGCTCCGTGTTCAAGAAAGGCTTTTGCAAAACCAAAACCCATCCCCGTTGCGCCACCAGTGACAAATACCTTCTTTCCTTCAAAAAGATTATCCTTGAATACACTACTTTCAGACATTAATTTGCTGCTCCAGTAAACTTGTGAACACTGTCAAATCCTTCATCGGGTAGAGACATCATAGTTTTTGATCCTGATCCTATTGCTATAGCTCTAGATAAGGTCTCAGGCAAAATCCGCTCAAAGAAAAATCTAGCTGTTATTATCTTGTGTTCATAATAAGAGTCTACATCCTTTTTGCTAAAGGCCACTTTCAACATTAACAGCCACATGTAACCCATTGCAACCAAACCAAACTGTCTTAGATAATCTGTGGCTGCTGCACCTATTTCATAAGGATTAGAGAGGCCCTTTTGGGCCATATACATTGAAGTTTTTTGCAACCCCTTGAGTGCCTTTGCAAAAGGTTCGATAAATTCTTTTAATTCCTCATCATCTTTATTGTTCTCAATGAAATCTAATGCAGGATGGAAGAATCTTCTAAGCAAACGACCCATGTGCTGAGGCATCTTTCTTCCTGCCAAGTCGAGGGCTTGGATTCCGTTTGTCCCTTCCCATATAGGCGCTATTCGAACATCTCGGTAAAATTGTTCCATTCCATATTCCTTAATGTATCCGTGACCGCCGAAAATTTGTAACATTTCGGATGTAATTTCAACACCGTAATCAGTCAGCAATGCCTTGATTATAGGCGTCATTAGTTCTACTAAATCATTATTTTCTTTTCGTACTTTGGGATCAGGATCTTTTTCATATCTATCAATTGCCATAGCAGTCCAGCAGGCTAGCATTCTGCCTGAATCAATAAGAGACTTAGATCGCATAAGCATCCTTCTAACATCAGGGTGAACAATCAGAGGGTCGGCTTCGTCATCGGGATTTCGAGCACCTTTGAGA
>Ga0207985_1000262_pt1 | contig 14240 bp, 17 predicted proteins | sample ETNtaG_3_FD_185761 | JGI IMG/M metagenome (GOLD analysis project Ga0207985, IMG submission 185761) | Marine microbial and viral communities from oxygen minimum zone, Eastern Pacific Ocean - ETNP201302SV84 (SPAdes) (version 2) | ecosystem: Environmental > Aquatic > Marine > Unclassified ...
GTATTGTTTTGCTAGTCCTTTCTTATTTAACAGGAGGTGCCATTGGAACAGTTGATGGGAATGGAGTGTTTTTTACCATCCTTACATTATTTATACTAATAATGGTTGTCGGCCTTGCATACCCATGGATAAGGTTTCTGCAAGACGCTGATTTCAAACCAAACACAGCAATGCTATTCGGTTACGCCAATCTTTTATTCATATCACTTTTGATTTTGTTATTCAGGGTGACCCCGTATGATACTTCCTCTGAGAGCGATATGTTTTGTTATAAACTCACAACAGGCGAAACTGTTTGCTATGACGACGATGATATAAGAGAAGAAACGTGCAAATATGTAGACTGCAGAACAAATATGGGTTGGGTTAAGACCACTCGGTTACCGTCGAATAGATGAATGAAAGTATAAAAAAGTTTTTTAAAAATGAGAGTTTGTTGATGAAGACATTCCCTTGGAAAATAAATCTGAACAACATTTTCTTTTTATTTCTTGTCTTTTTTCCACCTATTTTTGTAAATGACCTTTTGCTGGAAATAACTCTTTATTTCTTAGCTTTAGGGTCTTGGGCGATTTACTACACTTTCTTTTTACGAGAAAAACTACTTAAAAAACTAAATGATTAATGTTGCTACGGATACTCTGTTACCGTTGAATAAAAACTTAGCAACTGTTTTACTTTTAAAAGATTGTTGAGATAATTAATTATGTCTTTCTTCAAAACATATACTTTAATCACCATTGTTTCATTAATAATTCTAGGTTTTCTGGTTGATCGAACAGAGGAAAATACCATTTATGAAATAATTAGCGTCCTTATAGGTATAAACCTACTTTTTGTGTATCCAGTTTATTTGTTTATTAAGGTTCTTCGTATGATTTGGAGCTGGTTGACAGGTGGCCCAAAACCCCTAAACCGTGCACAAGAAGTATTAAATGCTAGATCAAAAGCAAACGCGTTATTGGATAAATTAGATTTAGAAAAAGATAAAAATAAAATAAAAAAAATTAAGGAAAAACTAAAAGGATTGGTGCAAGAGTATAAAACAGAATTAAAAAGTATGAAAAAAGTTAAAGAAGTCTATGAAGAGATAAAAGAGAGAAGAAAAAGGTTTAACTCACCAGAGGCAATGAAAAAAAGAATGGAGATGGATAACAAACGACATTTAACTTTTATTCATGGAAATATTGCAAGCAAAGTAAAATGCCATCATTGTGATTCAATAGGAACAGTTAGAAGAAAAGTTACAAAAAATCTTGAAGAGTCAAGAGAAAAAGGAATTATTGGAGCGGTTATTGGGCGTAAAACAATCACAGACAAAGGTAACATTACAAAATTCTTCTGCGACAATTGTGGAACTTCATGGACCACATAAATTGACGTGGGCTAAATACACTTTGTTACTTTCAAGTAAATTAAGATTAGTTTTTAGGGTTTGTTGATGGAAATAGATTGGATTATTTTGGGTTGGTTGATCGACATGGTGCTCAATGGCTCTGTGTGGTTTGTTATCGCAATAATTCTTCTTTCCTTAATCAATATGACTGATGCGTGGACAAAAAAGGCTCTCGAATTCATGGTTAAGGTAGATGATCGGATAAGAAAATTTATAGACAACCTATTCGATTGGATTGAAAAGAAGAATCTTCAAATAATTTCCAGTGTTGTGTTGTTAATTGTCTTTGGTATTCTTGCTCAACTTGAAATAATACCCAAACTGATAACTTAAAAAAGTGTTTTTGTAGTGTCTGGTTCTTGAATTATTTCATTTTCAATAAAACCAATACCATCAATTTCTACTTTTACTCTGTCACCGGGAACTAACCAATTCTGTGTTGCCAATGCAGAGCCTTCAGGTGTTCCAGTGGGAATTAAATCTCCAGGATTTAAAGTAAAAGCAGTTGATAAATATTCTATTAAAGTAAAACAATCATAAATCATTAGGCTTGTATTGGTATTTTGGCGCTCTTCATCATTGACATATGTGCGTAAATTCAGATTGTGCGGATCATTTATTTCATCTGAAGTAACAATGTATGGGCCAAAAGGACAATGCGTATCCCAAGACTTTCCCATTGTCATTGTGTGAGGAGGCCCTCTAAACTGCCAATCTCTTACCGTAAAATCGTTAACAACTGTATAGCCATATATGGCTTTGTGAGCTTCATCATAAGGCACATGCCTACATGTCTTACCAATAATCATCCCAAGCTCGCCCTCATAATCTAGCCAGTCTGAAGCATTGGGCCTATGAACCTCACCATAAGGATCATTCACTGCAGAGTTTTGTTTGTTGAAAATATTTGGAAATTGTTCTTGTAGCTCAACTTTATTGCTGTGGTGGTCTTTAAGATCTTTAGCTTCTTCAACATGTTTTTTGTAATTTAAACCTACTGCAAGAATTTTTTTTGGGGTCTTTATAGGCGCTTTGATTGTTATATCCTCTGGCGATATACCAGTTACATTTGACTCAAGGTAATCAGTGGCTTTTTCAATTCCAATATCGCCTAGATTGATAAACTCAACCATATCGGACGGAAGTGATGCCTCAGACAAATCAACAATATTTTTATTCTTAAGAGCTCCTACTCTTAAGTTTTGTTCTTTTTTTAGTTTGAATGTTAATAGTTTCATATAAATGAATATGTCAAAGTATAAATAGTTAAGTCGATAAGTATAATAAATTACATGGAAAAAATTTTTAATAAAGATCTCTATTTGAATTTTAAATCCGAATTTTCGCCTGATGATTTTCATCATGTGGCATTCAAAACCACCAACTATGATGAAATGGTAGAGTTTTATAAAAAACTTTTTGGTTGCGAGCCTCTTTATCAAAGCGATCAAATAACATTCTTAGCATTTGATGACGAGCATCATAGAGTAGCTATTGCTAACACATCAGATGCTCTGAAAAACTTAGGCTTTATCCCAAAACTAATAATGAACTTGAAACTTTTCCTCAATAAAAAAACACCATCAATTGTGGGCCTTGATCATATCTCATACAGGATTAACCCAATAGACAGATGGTTTAACTTTTATTTTGAAGCAAAAGAACGAGGCCTTGACCCGCTTTGGACGATAAATCATGGCTGGATTAGCGGCATATATTATAAAGATCCGGATGGTAACTTGGTTGAGATATTTTTTGAACATTTTTCTTCAGCAGAAGAATTTAAAAATAATATTTCTCCAGATTTTGAAGATGAACCAATAGGAACAAATATGGATATAGAGGTTTTATATGAAATGTATAAAGCTGGAAGTGATTTTTCAGAATTGATAACTAAAGGCAACACTGTTCCAGAAGGCAAGAAACCAGTTTCAGGTGTTGAGGCTGTAGTTAATATGAAAAAGAAATTTAAAGATTAATTTTCTTTATGTCTAACCCAAACATAATTCTTTATCATGCAAATTGGTCATTTTGCAGTCAAATGGTGAGAGTTGCTTTGCTTGAAAAGGGCTTTTCATTTGATGAGCGCCATATAAAACTTTGCGACCAATATCCAGAAGGTGAAAATATTGATAGAGACTATCTAGCAATTAACCCGCTTGGGACTGTTCCTGCAATTGAAATAGATGGGAACGTAATATGTGGTAGCGAAGAAATAATCTATCAAATAGATAAAATTGATTCTAATAATAACTGTTTACTCTATCCTGACAATGTAGATGAAACTGACATAAGAAAATGGGCGTCACACACAACGATAACTGATGGGGTAAAATTTGCATCGACACTGGGAACGATAATGCCAGTTTTTTCATCGCCGCTTTTGCAATACATGATTAAAGCACTGCCCTTCAGCTCAATAATAAAGATACTTTTGAGGCATCCTAGAAATGATAGAAAGATGATCTTTGCTGCGATGTACTTTGGTAATCCATCAAAAAAGATTCCATTTATGGGGGTAAATAATTATGTAGATGAGATCATAAAGCTAGAAGAGCTGTTTTCAGATGGTAGAAGTTTTTTTTACAACACATTTTCTCATGTTGATATAAACCTCATGTGTGTTTTCAATAGATTGGTTGATCTTGGTCTTGAAGAAACTGTATCACACAAAACACCTTTCATTTTTGAGTATTGGCAAAAACTTAAATCAAGGAACAGTTATCAAAATGGAATTCTTAATTACTACACTGATAAAGAAAAAAAGCTTTTAGGTGATTTTTATGAAAACAATGATTCGTCCGTTCTCAAAGCAATCCTTGAACAAATTGATAAAAAACTATGATTAAAAACCTTTTCTTAATTTTGTTTATTTTTTTTTCTGGTTACAGCCTTTCCTCCCCTAATGTTGTAATTATTCTCGCTGATGATTTGGGCTGGAATGATGTGAGTTATCATGGCAGTGAAATAGAGACTCCTAATATTGATAAGTTAATTTCATCAGGTGTCGAACTAGACAGGTTTTACGTTCAACCTACTTGCAGCCCAACAAGGGCTGAGCTCATGACCGGTAAATCTGCACTGAGGTTAGGCATAACAAGACCAATATCAAAGAACCAAAGATTAGGCTTGGGTCTTGAAGAAAAAATCTTACCTGAATATTTAAAAGAATTAAATTACAGCACCTATCTTTTAGGTAAATGGCATCTTGGCTCTTATATACCTGAATATTTTCCAACAAGAAGAGGTTTTGATTACTTTTATGGTTATCTTTCAGGAGGAATTGGTTACTGGGATCATGTTCATGGTGGTGGTCACGATTGGCAGCGAAATGAAGTTGGTCTAAGAGAAGATGGATATGCAACACGACTGATCAAAAACGACACATTGAGGATCATTGACGAGCACGATTTCACCAACCCTATTTTTTTAAATATAAATTTTGGTGCTCCGCACATCCCTAATGAAGCACCCGAGGAGTCAGTACTTAAATATTCATACATTCAGGATGAAACAAGGAGACTTCATGCTGCCATGGTGCATGAAATGGATAATGCTATTGGTGAAATTGTTCGTGCCTTAAAAGATAAAAATGTGCTTGAAAACACCATAGTTGTTTTTGCTAGTGATAACGGTGGTTTAACCCCAGATGTAAAACTTAACCCATCATTTTTGGCAATACCTAAAACAATTGGCATTTGTAATACTAAAAATAGATTTGGTATTAGTCTTTTTCAGTGGGTATGTGAAAACTATTCTGGGGGCAGCAGCAACAAACCTTTGCCAGAAGGAAAAATGTCTGTGTCGGAAGGAGGTATAAGAGTTCCTGCAGCAATCTGGTGGCCTGGAAAATTAGAATATTTAAAGAGTGAAAACTTTATTTCAATGATGGACGTCTTGCCCACTATTCTTGATCTAATTAACTATGAAAACCAGTTAGATGTTGATGGAGAATCAAGGGTAAATTCTTTAAGCGATGTGACAAGCTCAGAATCATCTAAATATGTTGTAACTAACATAATTAATGATAAATATGCTGTTATAGATATGCCTTATAAATTGATTTCATCTGATGAGGGTGATCAACTTTTTAATATTCTTTACGATCAATCTGAAAGCACAAATATTGCACAAGAAAATCAAGCAATTGTTTCTAAACTAAAAAATATATTATTCCAATGGCAATTTGGTGAGAACAGATCTTTACCAATTTCAGAAGTTTTAAGCGACCCAGATTTGTTTGGTGGTGAGGAAGACAGAATCCCATGGGTTGAAAAAGCTCTCAAAAATGCTGAAACAGACCTAACACCGACCGATGGAGGAAGATTTAAATGGATACTGCTTTTAGGGATCGTAACAATCTTTTTTATTTCTGTTTGGGTTTATAGAAAATAAGCAACCTTGCTTTAGTGAGGCAGATACTACTATCTAATTTTTTTTCTTTAAAGACTGAATCACTTTAGGATCTTGAAGGGCAATTGCTAGATTTTCTTGTAGTTTTACAAGATCTTCACTGATTACTAACATGCCCTTTTCCATCGCAAGAGACTGTTTGTTTGTTATAGAAAGCCCCTCTTCACTACTCATAAAATTATAAAGGGCTAATATCTCATCTTCAGAATAAATTTCTTTGTACACAGCTGGCATTTTTTTCGCAATGTCGCTCAAGTATTCACTCAAAATAGGATAGAAAAAATCAGCAAATGCTTCGCTATTTACATCTAACCCCATTGGCTCCATTGCAGAAAACCATGAATTTATCATTGATTTTTCTTGTTGTGCGATGAACTGCTCTTGAACAATAAAGTCTATCATGTCGTCAACAGACTTATCATCTGCAAAGATGTAAGCATTAAAGATTATTATTAGAGATATGTAAATTTTTTTCACATACTTATAATACAAAAGATTAATTTCATATTTAAGTAAAATTATAAAAAATTAATGGAATATCATTTTGTAAAGTGAAAACAACTCTTTAATTGATCTAATGAGCCCATAAAAATGTAGAATGGAAATAAACGAGCTAACTAATACGTTTTTTTGGAGCCTTATCATAGTGACTTGGCTAGCGGTTGGTATGCATGTTGTTAAAGAGTTTGTAAGGTTTAAATGGAGGAGAGATGAGTGAGCCAAAAGTGAAAAAACCTAGTATATTTCGAACGGTTGTGATGAAAATCGTGTGGGCCTGGAGGAGAGTGATGGATGTGAAATATAATCCACTAAAATATGTGCCCGATCCCAGCCTACAAGCTTACTTTATGCTCGTTTTATTTATTGCATGGAGTCTTTTCTTTGGTGTTTTGGCCGTGAATTATCTTGGTTTTTTTGACTACGACATCATTGTAAGCATCATCGTTCATGTTCTGGTGCTGATGCCATTAGCCTTCACTAATGCAATATTCGTCGATGCCGAAAGAGATGGTGCAAAATGGTTGCAAGAGTGGAAAGAAGAGCAGTCCAGGTACAAGATCGTGATGAATAGGCTCAAGACTAAAAATTTAGTACTCTGGAATCCCTTTAAAGAACGTCAGTCATGAAAAAAATATTGCTCATAGTTTTATGGTTGTTTTCTATGAACTCTTGGGCACAAACTTCTCCAGATGCTCTTTTAGATGGGCTTCATCAAGACGCTCATGAGGGCAATTTCCAAACCTACTTTGAGCGCTACACTTCAGATGCAGTTTTTTTAGGAACCGATAAAACTGAGCGTTGGTCCATAGAAGAGTTTAAGGCTTATGCTGAACCAGCATTCGCTGACGGCCATGGCTGGACTTATGAAGTAGTTGAGCGTAACTGGGAAGGTGACGGCCAAACCCGTTGGTTTGATGAAATTTTGTTTAATGAAAAATTAGGCCATTGCCGAGGAACTGGAGTTATAGAATGGGTTGAAGGAGAATGGAAGATAGTCCATTATGCTTTAACCATGCTTGTGCCAAATGCAATTGCGGCGGAAGTTGGCTCTCAGACCATAGAGGCTGATAAGCTTTAATTTGTATGAAAAAAACTTTAATAGTTTCAATATTTTTTCTATTTTTACTAACATCCTGCACACAACAAGACGTTGTTAAATACCAACCCAAAGAATTATTATATGTTTGGTTGCATGATATAGGTTTTGAGGACCCTAACTTTCTAGCAGTTATTAATGCTGACTCAGAATCAGAAAACTATGGTGAACTTGTCGATACTATTCCTGTTTTTGAAACAGTTGGCATGGCTCACCATACACCAATATTCTTGCCAAGCTCAGGCCTAATATACGCGAACGATTTTCATAATAGTCATACCTACATATATGAAACCAACAATCCATTAAAACCTAAATTGTCCAAAAGTTTCGGAAAAATAAAAGAATACAGTTTCCCTCACAGTTATTCTGAGCTGCCTAATGGCAACATCATTTCTACTTTTCAAACAAAAGGTGGAATCAATACTGTTGGCGGTCTTGTTGAATTTAGTCCTGAAGGAAAATATTTAAGATCTTCTGATGCTGAAACACAAGAAGAGCCAGTCTTTTTAAGACCATATGGAATTGTATTAGTGCCAAAACTTAATCGTATCATTACAACAAACTATGATATGCACGAAACCGACAATTCCTACCACATCCAAATTTGGGACATGAAAACACTTGAACGACTACATACCATCAGGCTGCCAAAAACAGAAAATATGATTATTGATCAAAACCCTTTTGAGGGCAGATTGCTTTCTGACGGAAAGACTGTTTTGTTCCAAACTTTTTCTTGTGGTTTGTACATGCTTAACTCTTTAGATCAAAACATACCTAAAATTTCGTATGTGCATCATTTTGCTGAGGGTCCTTTTTGCTCGTTACCTGTGAGGCTAGAAAATTACTGGATTCAGACTGTTGCAAGCGATACAGGAGGTTTTAATGGTGTGGTTGTGCTTGATATCACAGACCCGACTAACCCAATAGAGGTTGATCGCCTTGATACCGGAGAAGATTATGGCACTCACTGGTTAAGCCCAAATAGAAGCGGAGATAAAATCGTATTAACTGGTTTTTTTAAAGAACTAGAACGTAGAGTCATGGTATTAGACTTCAATAAGACTACTGGCGAGATTTCGGTAGACGAATCATTCGGAATTTCAGACGACAAGAAACCAGGCTTTAGGCTAGATAGAGAGGTTTGGCCGCATGGACAAACAGGAGCAGCCATGGCTCATGGAGCCATATATTGGCCTGCAGCAGATCCTGATTGGAAAGCTGCTGAATGACAAATACAAAAGCAATTATTGTCTTATTCAGAGCATTTTTTCTGTCGCAGTGTAAGTTTTTTAAGAAACATGAGTTTATATACACCACAGTTTATGGAGTTGCTGCCGCTTTAATAATTGGCATTAAAAATTACATGCTTTATTTAACACTTCTTATACTTTTAGAAAGGAGCATAAACTTTTTTCTATATAGAAGGGATTTAAAAAATGACACAAAGCAAAACGAATAACACTCTTATAACAAAAATACGAAAGATAACGGGTTGGGCACTCATTATTATCTCAACCATATTAATGTTTATAAGTATTTTCATAGCTACTACCGGTGAGCTTCTAAAAGGGGGCGGTATTTATGTGGCGAGTCAACTAACCTGGTACCCTGGTCTTGCACTCCTGGGCCCTGAGATAGTTCAAAAAAGCAAGGAGATATGGAATAATTTTATGCAGAGGTTAAAAAATGGATTTACACAAAAATAAAGGACAAGTTACTGTCGTAATTGATCTATCATTCTCAGCATCACTTGATGAAGTTAAGGAATTTATTTTAAATGAGCAATCGCCTTTCATCTTAAGTCAGAGCGACGAAAACCTTCTTAAATTCGAATGGTTTATCGATGAAGATACTAAGACAGCCACACTATTAGAGGTTTTTGCAAATGCTGAAGGGTTTGAGGTGCTTGCTGGTAAAGTTATGGGGACACCAGTCAATTTAAAATTCCGTGACTTATTCGCTGTTGAAAAAATGACAATCTTAGGAGAGCCAACCGAAAGCCTCAAAGAAACCATTTCGGTAATGAACCCAACCATAAAAAAATATACTGGCGGTATAAATCAATAATATATTCTATACCCTCACCCAAGCAGCAGTTATCTTAATTGTTGGGTGGTCAGTCTTCTCTTTTTATTTTTTAGGGTATACGTCAATTGCCAACGAATATAGTTTGCTTGAAAGTGCGCAAGTGTGTCTGCTGCTACTTTCCCTAATAATTACTATTTACATAGCACTTGATCGTGTGAGAGAGGACACAATAATCTCCATTGTTCTATCCATTGCGCTGTTCGGCATTCTTCTAAGAGAAATTGACATAGAGGATTTCAATGTACCAGTGTGGGTTATAGCAATAGGCTCTGGTGCAGGAAGAACACTGTTATTATCGATAATGCTCGCGCCTGTTTTGTTGTTTATGATCGTGAAATACCAAAAATATTATGATCTAGTGAAAAAATATTTTCTGAGTCAAGTGGGCTTGAGTCTTGTTCTTTCATTCTGCTTATTGCTTATCGGCTCAATGTTTGAACACGAATATTTATTAAGCAGAACTTTAATAGAGGAGAGTTTCGAGTTGATTGCCTACGGGCTCTTCTTAAGGGCGGTCTTTATTATGTCCCAGAGTGAAATAAAAGTTTAATGAGACTTTTTCGAAATAATCTGCTCTTTAGACAGCTTATAATTTTGAGCCCCCTAGTTTATCTGATTCATCACTTTGAAGAACACATTTTTTTTAATTTCAGAGATTGGCGGCTAACCTACTTTCTTGATAACAACCCATACACTTCTGAAGAAATGCTGATAAGACTTGCTGCTTTTATGCTGGCATTAATCTTTTTTCATCAAATTAAACAAAACCGAGCTAGTGCTCTTTTGGTTTTATGTTTTGTGATGACAACTCAGGTTGTTAATGCCATTTTTCATGTTTTTTTTAGTTTTTACTTTGCAGACTTTAGTCCTGGAGCGATAACAGGTGTTTTGTTTTATCTGCCAGTAAATTATTTGATATATAAAGCTGCAATGAATGAGGGATACATTAAAAGCAATATAGAAATAGCAATTTTATTTATTTTGGGCTCCATAACCTTTGCTTTATTTGAAGCATTTGGTCCAGCAGTCACCTTAATTTCAATTTTTTTGTACCCTATTGCCTATTTTCTTTTAAAAACTAAAGAGGCTTAATTTATTGATAAATTTAATATTTTTTAGTTTAAAATATTGTTATGTGTGATTGTTGCAAATGCTGTAATTGTTCTTGCTGCTCAAAGTAAGAAATAACTCTTAATACAATTAATTAAATGATGGGCCTTAGAAAACTTCATAGATATGTTAGTTTAGTTGTTTCATTGCAGCTTTTGCTGTGGACTATTTCAGGAATTTACTTCTCATTTAATAAAATTGAAGATGTCAGGGGCGAACAATACTACAAAACTGAGGAAGTAGAGGAAGTCACCACACCGATAAATATAAAAAAAGTTTCCAAAGAATTTGCCTTTAAAGTAATTGAAGAAGAAACTCTTTTAAGACCGTTCGATATGGAAATTATCGAGGAAGCTAAGGCCGGCTCAGAGTACAGAGGACGAGACTTGCCACTTTATAAAGTCATAGCAGAAAATGAGAAAGGTGAAGAAATAAATATTTACCAAAACCCATACACGGGTGAAATTCTAGCCATCAGATCACAGCAATGGCGAATTTGGGATCTTATGTGGGGTCTGCACATTATGGACTGGAATGAACGAGATAACATCGGAAATATTTTTTTAAAAATATTTTCTTTTATTGCTTTATTTACAGCTGCTACAGGTGTAATTTTATTCTTTAAGCGCAAATGAAAAATTTCTTAATTATTGTCCTATTAATTTCTTGGTCAGTTTTTTCTGATGATGAAACCATGCATGAAGATCATGAATCAATGGAATCAATCGAAATGATGGATCATATGCATCATTCTGAACACCATTCTTCTGCACCGGTTGGCACAGCTGGCAATATGCATCATATGGGCTGGATGGTTTCGGTTAAGCAAGGATTTATGAATATGAGTGGCAATATTTTAGATGGCGATAGTATTGCAAACGCAGATATCTTGCAGTTACCAAACCCCCTGGGAAACATGCCAGCAAACTTATCTGTTATTCCAGAAGATATGGACATGCAGATGACCATGATTGATGTTATGTATGCCCCTACTAAAGACCTCACTTTAATGATGATGGGAACATATGTTTCTAAGGATATGACCCTTGGCACCTATGCGGCAATGATGGATAGAAATTTACTTGGAACATTCAAAACAACATCAAGCGACCTGTCTGAGTTAACTTTCAGTGCTCTGCGCACAATTAGTAATATGGATAATTCCAAATGGCATGCGGAGGTGACTCTACAAAAATCTCTAGGCAATAACGATCAGACCGGTCTAGTTTTAACTCCAATGGGCACAGAAATGAACATGATTTTACCGTATGCTATGCAGCCCAGCGATAAAGCAACTAGATTAATCTTGGGTCTCAATAACTCCAGAAAATTGAGTGAAAAAGTTTCATGGACCAACCAAGCAAGATTTAAAAAAGTGCTTGATGAAAAGGAATGGGCGCTTGGAGACCAATTAGAGCTTAATTCTTGGGTTCAGTATCAATATAAAACTTCTTTGTCTATATCAGCGAGATTAAAATTTGTGAGTCAAAAAGATATTTCTGGTTCTAATCCTATGATTATGGCACCCGTCCAAACTGCAAATCCTGAAAATTATGGGGGCGACGAATTGCACATTGGGTTTGGTGCTAATTATGACCTGAGTTCATTCACCTCAAAACAGGATGTTGTTGGTGTTGAGGTTTTGTTCCCTATCATTCAAGATAAGAATGGTCTGCAAATGGAAACAAAACACCAAATAGTTCTTGGTTTTAACAGGAGTTTTTAAATAGAGTAAGATAAAGAAACTTAGGGGGATATGAAAGCTAGCAAAACTTTAATCATTACAGGTGTTTTTGCTCTATTGGCTGTAGCAGCTATTTGCTATTACGCCTTAATGCAATTTGCTGATGAAAAATACTCCATCGTTTTAAAAGACTCGTCTTTAGAGATTGTTGATTTTGCTATTGAAGACAAAGAAGAGATTACAAACGATGTACCACCGAATCCACTAAAGAATCCATATTTTGGTGATTTACATGTGCACACTAGATACTCATTCGACGCTTATGTTTTTGGAGTGAATGCTACTCCTTACGATGCTTATAGGTATGCTAAAGGTGAGATGATCAAACATCCATTGGGATATGAAATGCAGCTCAAAGAACCCTTAGATTTTTATGCTGTCACAGATCATGGAATCTATATGGGGATGATTCAAGAATATGGAGATCCTAATTCACCACAAGCTGGTTATGAATGGGCTGTTCCATTTCAAAATATAAACAGAGAGGAAAACCGAACGCTCGAGTCAATGGGCGAAAGACTTAATCTATTCAGTTTAATGGCGGGTGATGGTTATTTGGAAAGGCCTTATCCAGTTTGGCACCCAAAAATGTGGCAAGCCATCTTCACTAAAAATAGACAGTTAGCTTCAAAAGCTTTTGATTATGGCGTACATAAATCAGCTTGGGCGGACATTGCTAATGCTGCAGAAGAAAATAATGAGCCAGGCAAATTCACAACCTTTATAGGTTATGAGTTTACTGCTGGTACAGAAGTTGAAGGAGGTAATTTACATCGAAACGTTATCTTTGAGTCGTCAAAAGCACCTATTAGGCCATGGTCAAGGGAAGATTCTTTAAATCCAATGGATCTTTGGGCTTGGATGGATAAGTTAAGAGCTAAAGGTCTAGACTCGATAGCAATTCCACACAACAGTAATGGTTCAAACGGAGAAATGTTTGAAGTAGAAACTTACTACGGCACCCCAATTGATTTGGCTTACTCAGAAACTCGTATGAGAAATGAGCCTATTGTTGAAATTACTCAAGTAAAAGGGACCTCAGATACACATCCTTTACTTTCTCCAGATGATGATTGGGCGGACTTTGAGATTATGGATGGTAGGGTTGGTGCTAGGCCGCCAACTTATAGTTACCCTGCTGGTGGTTATGTTAGAGACGCATACTTGAGAGGATTAATGTTGGATTGGAAAGGCCAAGGCAATCCATATAAATTTGGTTTAATTGGTTCTACCGATACTCACTTAGGAGCTGGCTCATTTGATGAAAGTAATTTTTGGTCAAAGGTTGGTGTTGTAGATGGTTCACCTATGAGTAGAGGCAGCATCCCTTTGACTGAGGTACGTTTAGAGCAACTGAGAGAATATTCTGAAGAATATAATCAGCCGGTTAGCGCAGTAGAGGTAGATGGAAATTCGTATGCTATTGGTTTTGATCAATGGGGCTCATCTGGACTGGCAGCAGTTTGGGCGGAAGAGAACACAAGAGAATCAATTTTTTCAGCTCTCAGAAGAAAAGAAGCATTTGCAACTACCGGCCCAAGGGTTGCTGTTAGGTTTTTTGCAGGTTTTGATTTAACCTCGATTGACGTTAATGCCGAATCACTTGTAGAGGAAGCTTATAAAAAAGGTGTTCCCATGGGAGCAGACTTATTTGCAGACGGTGAAAAAGTTCCAGAATTTTTAGTTTGGGCTCAAAAAGATAAACATTCAGCTTCACTTCAAAGGATTCAAATTATAAAAGGCTCGATAACCAATAGTGGAGCAAGACCAAGCGAAAAGGTATTTGACGTTGTTTGCTCTGATGGGCTTGAGGTCGATCCAACAACTCATCGATGCCCTGATAATGGAGCAAGGGTTAATATAGAAGATTGCTCAATAACTAATAA
>Ga0207985_1000263_pt1 | contig 14234 bp, 5 predicted proteins | sample ETNtaG_3_FD_185761 | JGI IMG/M metagenome (GOLD analysis project Ga0207985, IMG submission 185761) | Marine microbial and viral communities from oxygen minimum zone, Eastern Pacific Ocean - ETNP201302SV84 (SPAdes) (version 2) | ecosystem: Environmental > Aquatic > Marine > Unclassified ...
GACCCTCTCGGATCCCCGACTTGCGTCGGGCCACTCGCATCATGGAGAGGGGACTTTCCTCAGTGTCGTACACTGTCAGCAACCCTCCTGCTCCCTCAGACATGCCGAGAAGTCTATGCCAATGAACCCAACGGTCTTACTCTCATTTTCCATTATGGGAAATAATCATCTTCAAACCTGCTTACGAAGCCCCATGAGCGACGTCGAGGCGCTGAAGAGAGAAGCAGGTATCGCGGCATGTCGATATGTAAAAAGTGGGATGAATATTGGACTTGGAACCGGGTCAACTGTCAAGCATACAATAGTTGAGATTGGCAGAAGGGTATCTCAAGAAGGACTAGAGATAATCGGCGTACCTACCAGCGAATCTACTAGAGAACTGGCACAGAGTCTGGGAATACCTCTGATGGAAATTTCCGATGCTAAATCTCTGGATTTAACAATTGACGGAGCAGATGAATTTGACAGTCATTTCTCTCTAATCAAGGGAGGAGGAGGCGCCCTTACAAGAGAGAAAATAGTGGCTAACATCTCAAAATCGATGATTGTAGTTGCCGATGAGAGCAAGAAGGTAGACGTCCTTGGTAAATTCAATCTGCCAGTCGAAGTCAGTCCAGAAAAATTCCAGTCTGTAATTGAAGAATTATCTACCATCTGTCCAGGAAAGGTCATTTTGAGACGTAAAATGACAGATTCTGGGGGCGAAGATAGAATATATGTCACTGATAATGATGGCTATATTCTTGATTGCGAGTTCGGCCCCACTATTACTGATCCAGCTGAAATGGAGCAAATGATATCTGTAATCGATGGGGTAGTTGAGGTCGGCCTCTTCGTGGGAATATGCGATGCAGTATTCGTTGCCTCGCATTCAGGAGTCGATATTATGTTCAACCCCGAAGGAAGACTCCACTAGTTTGTCACCCGTGGCCATTAAATTGGAATAGCTATTCGGAAGGTCGGGTCTGTAGCTTAGTCAGGTAGAGCACCCGGCTCTTAACCGGGCGGTCGCGGGTTCGAACCCCGTCAGACCCGCCAAACCCAGCTTGCGAGGCAACCATATACCACCGGCCACCTCAGGCAAGCGGGGAGACCATGACCAAGGAGTTCTGGATAGGTGACGTACTGTCTGGAAAATACGATGATGCAGAAGTTGAGCTATGTGGTTGGGTGCATAGAACCAGAGGCTCAAAAAAAATTAGATTCGTGGTACTCAGAGACTCAACCGGCACTCTTCAGTGTGTGATTAAGAGGGATACAGTAGGAGAAGAGTGCTTCGAATTACTTTCCAACGCATTAATAGAATCAAGTATCCGTGTTAAGGGCACTGTAAAAAATACGGATAGGGAACACGGTCACGAACTTGTCATCGAAACCGGAACAGTCATCGGGCACGTCAACCCAGAAAATCCATTTCCAATCACAGAATCTGCAATGTCCGAAGCCGACGGCGGAGAAACTGAATTTTTACTCGACAATAGGCATCTGTATTTGAGAACAGGTAGGATGACCAAGATGCTCAAGATTAGATCCACAGTTTTCGGCGCCGTGCACTCCTACTTTAGAGAACGCGAATTCATAGAGTATCAGGCTCCAAACTTTGTTGCTGGAGCGGTTGAGGGAGGTAGCACACTCTTTGAAGTCCCGTATTTTGGAAAGAAGGCCTACCTAACTCAGTCATGGCAACTTTACGCTGAGGCAGCGATGCCCGCATTGGAAAGACTCTATACAATCGCGCCGTCATTCAGAGCCGAGAAAAGTAGAACAAGACGTCATCTGACTGAGTTCTGGCACGCTGAGATGGAAATAGCATGGGGCGGAAATGAGGAAGTAATGAACCATGGAGAGGCCCTAGTCAGGAGTATAGCTGACTCCCTTTTGGAGGAAAGAGACTCCGAGTTATCCGAACTGGGTAGGGACCTTGGGCTAATTCAGAATTATGCGGACGCTAAGTATCCAAGAATGAGGTATGACGAGGCTATCGAGACTCTGCAAAACAAGGGAGTTAATGTGGAGTGGGGACAGGATCTAGACTACACCAAGGAAAAAATACTCACTCAAGATTTTGAGGTCCCACACTTCCTGACTCACTATCCGCGAATTGCCAAGCCATTCTACCACAGGCCAGACCCAGAAGACCCCAAGTATGTATTGTGCCACGATCTCCTCGCCCCTGAGGGATACGGGGAGATAATAGGCGGAGGGGAGAGGACTTGGTCCGAATCTGAGATTCTTGAGAGGATCGATGAAGAGGGAACACCGAGGGAGCCTTACGAATTTTACATAGATATCAGGAGATACGGAGGAGTCCCACACGGTGGATTCGGATTGGGGGTAGACAGAGTCTGCGCATGGCTCTCCGGAGCGGATCACATCAGGGAGACAATACCATTTCCAAGAGACAGTAGACGCGTCACGCCATAGGCGTGTCACCCGAATCACTCTTACGCCCCAGCCATCTGCGGTGTCCATGACAGATGACTGGAGGACACTTGACATTGCTAATCCAACAGACGAACACTCCATGCTCAGAGAGATGGTGAGGGGGTTCGTCTCCGAAGAAGTCGAACCACAGGCATTGGAATTCAATAGAGATGAGAAATTCAATTCTGATTTATTCAGGACTCTCGGAAACTCCGGCCTTCTGGGTATTTCTGTTCCCTCAGAATATGGGGGAGGGGGAATGGACGCTACAGCAGTCGCGATCATCAATGAAGAGCTTTCATACTCCGATCCCGCATTCTGTCTAGCATATTTAGCTCATGACCAGCTGATGGTCAACAACCTAGCTCAAAATGGAAGCCATGAACAGAAATCAAGGATCCTCCCCCGAGTGTGCAGTGGAGAGTGGATTGGGTGCATGGCAATGAGCGAGCCAGATCATGGCACAGACGTAATGGCGATGGAGACTAATGCAACACAGAGAGATGACGGAAATTGGGTAATCAATGGTAGGAAGATGTGGATAACAAATGGGGCTATTGATGATGCTGGAACGCCTGCTGACATAGTCTGGCTTTATGCAAGAACTGGGACCGACTCTAATGGCCGAGCAGAGATTACAACATTCCTCGTAGAGAGGGGGATGCAAGGATTTTCGGTAGGCCAGAAAATTATCGACAAGCTCGGAATGAGGGCTAGTAACACCGCTGAGCTTGTTTTCGAGGACTGCGTTGTTCCGCCAGAAAATGTTGTTGGCTCTCCGGGGGAGTCAATGTCTCACATGATGAGGAATCTAGAACTGGAGAGGCTGGGACTCGCCGCGATGGCACTTGGAATCTCTAGGAGATGCCTGTCGGTAATGAATAGCTACGCCAGCGAAAGGAAGGCTTTTGGCAGAAGCATACGCGATTTCGGACAGATTCAGAGGCACATTGCAGAGTCATGGGCAGAGTACAGGGCGATGAGATCATATGTCTACGACACTGCTAGACTCATCGACTTATCCAAATCAGGGAATAGACTAGATTCCGATGGAGTCAAGTTATTTGGGACCACTATCTCGAAAAATATTGCCGATAGAGCTATCCAAGTTCTGGGAGGTTACGGATATGTCGGAGAATACATCGTCGAAAGGCTATGGAGGGACGCAAAGCTCCTGGAGATAGGTGGCGGGACCCTAGAAGGGCATCAGAAGAACATCGCCAGAGACCTTAACGCAAGCCCCGAAGCAATCGAGAGATAATTGGTAGTCCCGCCCGGATTCGAACCAGGGTCCCCAGGACCAAAACCTGAGATGATGGACCACTACACTACGGGACTCCGTGCGATGGCATGAGATATCTGCTTTGGACTTGACGGGCGAGAATGTAGCGGGCGAGAGGCCGACAGAATGAAAGAAGCATCTACGCACGATACACTGTATGGCTCGGAATCAGGCATTGGCACTAGTGCTACTCATGATTCTGCAAACAGTCTCTGTGACCGTGGGTGATTCAGATCATGAAGGAACTGTGGGAACGGATAATCATCTAGACACCCATCAGCATGATTCAAATCTTAAGCAGTCAGAATACAGTCCATGGCTCGACCCGGAGTTACTGGAAGGAGTCTACTCGGAGAATGGAAACTCCAGGGTGACTGTAATCACCAATTCGCTCCAGAATCTCGAGTTCTGGCAGATTGAGAACAACGCTCTGGAGCAGCAGGCAGGACCAGGTCCAGGCGAGGCCCTGGTTCAACAGGAGACATCCGATGGAAAGATAGATCACAGAACCTTCTGGGTAGATTCAGAGCTCGTTCAAAAGATCCCAGGGATACCAGGAGTCATCGCAGTTATAGATGCTCAGGAGGCCCCTGAGCCATACTCCATACAACCGTTCGATAAGCCTGATTTTCTTCCAAGCACCGTGACCACCGGACAGCTACACGGGGCTACCGATGCATGGGAAAGTGGCTACACGGGAGAGGGACTCATAGTCGCAGTAGCCGACACAGGAGTAGACTTCGCACATCCTGACTTGAACGGGACGCAGGCTAGAGTGACTTTCCATGACTCCCCATACCTTGGGTGGCCTCTCATGTTGGATCACAGTAGTATGTACAGTTGGATGGTTCATGGTGAGGCGTACCCAGAGAGATCGTCTTGGTATGCAGACACCTCGATAATAGATGTTGACAATAATTCAGATGGTCTTCTGGATAACTCAGGGTTGAATATCACAGGAGTAAATATGTCTATCTCGGGCGAGTACCACCTAGGCGAGCATCCAGATTCCACATTGAGATCCAGACAGGGCGGAGATGTTCCATTACTTGTGGTGGACGATCAGGAATACGGGCATTACAAGACCGTCTATGCGGACCTTGACAGGGATGGGGAGTTCGGAGATGAGGTTCCAATGAGGCCGGGGGAGGAAACATCAGGATTGGACACCAACGGAGATGGCCTATGGGATGTTTCTGGAGGACTGGTTTACTGGGTTTCAGACGGGACATTAGGAGTCCCATACGGAGACACATATGCAGCTAGACACGGCTACTCTGACAGAGTGGCTGGACCTGGAAATCTAACTCTATTCATGCTGGAATCAGGCAGCCATGGGACTCTGTGCGCCAGTGCGATTTCTGCTCAAGGAGTGGTAAGCGACGGGAAGGTTATGGGCATGGCTCCTAATGCCACTATCTCTTCGATAGGCAACCACTACTCGGGAGGGCACTCGCTTGATGCTTGGAGGTTCATAGCTGAGGGATATGACGGACATACTGATACCCCAGACCAGCCCAATATCGGTTCGTTCTCATTCGGGTACTCATCCGTGGACGAAGCGGGCGCCGATGCCTACTCCCTGTACCTAGACTGGCTTACACGATTTTACAATGAGAATACCTCATATGCTGTTGCAATTGGTAACGGAGGACATGGATTTGGAACTACCAAGTCTCCAGGTGCATCCAATGGAGTTTTCTCTGTTGGAGCATTTAGTAGCCGTTCTAGCGGAACATGGGGGCAAATAGCCCCTTGGTCTAACAGGGGGCCCAATGCTCTCGGAAGAATGGACCCGGACGTCGTTGCAGTAGGCTGGTCAGCAACTGGTGATATACCTCTGAATTCCAGAGATGACGCAAACTCTGCTTGGAGGAATTGGGGCGGAACCAGCCTAGCTACCCCCGTCGTGGCTGGATTAATGGCTTTGGTCGCCGAGGCTTGGATGCATAATCTGGGAGACTATCCAGATTCTCAGGAGTTCAGGGATCTGGTGATGTCAACCTCAGATGACAGGGGGTACGAGCCTTTCACCCAGGGAGGGGGCTGGTTCAATGTCTCAAAGGCGACTAAGACTTTAGACGGTGAGAACGGCACTTGGTGGGCTACGCCCTCTCATTGGAACAGTGGCACATTCCAGGGTCAACACCGAGATGCTAATCTCAACCTCCTCAGGCCGGGGGAAACCCAGACGACAGAGTTGGTATTCACTAACCCAGGCGACTCTGAGATAAGCCTGCAAATATCGCCCACATCCTTCTCTCCCCTTTCTCATGAAACCAGGATTTGGAACAGCACTGGAAATGGGACGGATGAGGGTGAGAACTCCTCATGGGACGGACATCAAAGTAGTAGGCCCGATTTGCTGATTCCAATACATCTGAATAACGACTCAAACTACCAGTTAGACCCACAAACCCGACAATTCAGAGCTAGAGCCACTATCGATTACTCAAACTTCGACAATAATCAGGACAGGGACTCAGAAGAGAGGGTGTTCTTGGAGATAATGAAGTGGGACGACGAAGACCAAGATGGGGTCTACGTACTGGACTTGGATAACGACTCAATGGTCGATTCCGAGGATTGGACAGAAGAAGACGAGCTCAAAGAAGTGACATACTGGCGTTCAGACGGCCCAAATGCTGAGGTTCGAATGGGAAATCCATTTGAGGACGCTGGTGACGGTCTGTTCTTGGGAATATGGAATTACAACGGCCAGCTCTCTGATCAACCAGTGAGAATCGAGATCGATTGGACCACATTCGGAACCGATTCAGATGAGTGGATATCCGTTCCATCCGAGATTACACTGCAGGCAAACGAATCAAGCAAGGTCCCGATGACAATCACAGTCCCAGTTGATGCTAATCCAGGACTACATCAGCATGGATTGCTTATCTCATCAAATGATCTGCATCCTGATGGGACCCTCACTCAGTCCAGCAATGATCGTTCATGGACGCTTCCCGTTGTTACAAACGTTCCATGGGTAGGTCCTTTCTCATTAAACGCCAGGCCCGTGGATGGCAACGTCTCCAATCAGACCCTTTACTCAGAGGAATGGATTTCAGGTGCGACCAGATGGGACTGGAGAGCAGAGAGTGGGGATTGGAGATTCTTATCCATTGAATGGCCAGAAGAGTGGGCCACGGGGGGAACTGCAGTAATCGACGTAGACTGGAATGACAACCCATACACGGACATAGATGTTCTATGGCTATCCGAGACAGCCCATGGCTACTCCAGCGAGAACTCCACTCCCTATGGTAACTCGACATTTTTCATCGAGGAGAGATCAATTAACAATTACGCTGGTTCGGGCTCTCACAACTGGGGAACTTACACGGGAGGCTCTCGAGAAGTCTTCGCAGTGCCCGTCACGCCCGGAGTACACCAACTTGCCCTCCACACAGCCCTGCATGGCGTGAATTCCAATGATAACCCTCTGAACATTTCTGTAGGGTACATCGCAGCAGAGCAGACCGGCTTCGAAAGAGTAGTGACGGATTGGAATGAGGCCAGTGGCGTAGATGCAGTCCATCTGGTTTCCACAGTTCCTCTCCCGATAGAATCGGTTAACTCGTTCGGATGGTCGCAACCAATCAGCCTCTACAACGAGTCCGTTTCCCAAGATACTCGTGGCGACAAGATGACTGCATCATGGTGGAAAAATCTTACAATCAACAACTCGGAGTCTATTTCCATTGAAATCGATGCAGAGGGTCATCATCGAGATTCAGACATAGACCTGTACCTATTCAGGGACTCAGATGGAGATGGAAATTTCACCAGCGGAGAGGAGATTAGGAAGTCAATTTCAGGCGACTCTTCAGAGAAAGTCGAGGTTAGTAACCCAGAAGACGGCCTTTATGCTGTGGCTGTCCATGGTTACGATGTCCCAGGGGGATCAATGAACTTCTGGATATCAATTGACGAGGTAGGAGGTAGCGAGCTCAGAGTGACGAATCAGATGCCTCTAAGTGAGAATGAGATATCATCGATATGGCCGGACGGATCGGTCGCACTTGCAGGTGAAAATCCCTCGGCGGCCATACAAGTAAGCCTCGAGTTCGAGAGGCCCGATACCGCTGGGGTGTGGCAGGGTTTCGTTGACTTTGAGCTCGTTGGTGGAATCGATATCAGACTTCCCTACACCTACGAGCTCGTCGAACTAGACCCAGAGGTAAATTTTGTTATGCCAGCGAATATGTCTCATCACAATCAATCCACTCCCGTTCTAGTTCACGCAATAGATAGAGGAATAGGCTTCAGATTAGATCAAGTTAATCTGTCAGCAACGGACAATAGAACGGAGGTTCCCGATGCTGACTCAGTGCATGCTTTGGATACTCAAGCAAACCATCACAACCTAACAACACTGTGGAATCACGGTAATCACTCTTCAATTCCAGAGAATCTAACCTTCAGGGAAATTTGGATAAACTCGACCCTTCCGGAGATAGAGAAATGGCACGACTACTCGATAACGGTCACTGACATCTCTGGATTCTACGCCCAAGACTTCTTATCGGTATCCTATGATATCACATCTCCCGAAGTTTCCATTAGCAGTATCCCAATGATAACCACCAACCCTGTAATGACATATCAGTTATGGACTGAACCAAATGCAACTGTCACTCATTCAGGGACCTTATTAGAGCTCGATGAACAGGGCATGGCAGAGCACTCATTTCTCCTGGAAAAGGCAGAGATAGGATTTGACGAAACATCAAACTCACCCTATTACTTCCTCAACGACTCAAGCGTCTTCACAATCTCGGTTTCTGACCAAGCTGGAAATACCGTTAACAGGGAATTCCAGGTTATTTTCGATCCAGATCCTCCGTCCGACTCAGAATTCCTGACGATGGAAGACCAGGATGGAAGCCATTACTCCTCTGAAGATGTGGTTTTACCACTCAACCTCACCAGTGGTTACCTGAATGTTGAAATCCCCTCTGACACCAAGAGTTGGTGCCTCTCGATAAACTCCGAGGTCGGAGATTATCATACGGAGGAATGTGGAGAGATTCCCACAATACCAGCCTCCTTCAATGCCTCCCTTGGACATCCCGAACCAGAAGAGCAAGGGGGAGACCAAGAGTACTTCGCTACCACTATTCCACTCTCCACGGACGGTTTGCCGGATGGAGAATACACAATGCGCCTCGATCTGATGGATTGGGCCAACTCAACTGCCTCCGAGAGTTGGCCAATTTCAATAGATAAATCGGCTCCCGTGGTCCAGTGGAGTACATCGCCATCTCACAACACATCTTTGTTCGATCATAGGCAAGAGATAACCTGGTCTTCATCCGAGCTTGTAACCTATGAATTCACATCGAATGGAGAACAAATTCTGCAAGGAGATGGAGAAATAGGAATATGGCCCTTCGAGATCTCAGAGACTGGTATTCACGAACTATGTTTCTACGCAGTCGATGATACCCAAAACAGAACAAATAGCAATTATTTCAGAGAGTGCAGGACGATGGAGCTGAACTCAAAAATCTATGACACACTGATTCTGGCTAATTGGAATGGCGGAATAGTGTCCTCAGAGGAAGTCACTGCAAAGATTCAGCTTGGCCCCGACCAGCAAATAAGATGGTCAGAAGAGAGATCATCCGAATTCAACCTGGTAATCCCGTCATCTATTATTGAGGATGTCACATTCGACCTGAGGGAGGGTGAGAACAAATTCACAGTTGAGGTCGACTCACTAAACGAGACAGATATGTACTACTTGTCAGTAGTCCGGGACACTGTTCCACCTGTCATAAGCATTGAAGAGAAAGTCAACCGAACAACCACACTGGCCCAAACAAGGGTCGTCCAAGGCGTTTGTGAGGGAGGTACCAATTTACTTGTCTGGAGCGAAATCCAATCAATCGCTCTTAAGTGTCCCTCATCAGGAACCTTTTCCGTAGAAATAGACATATTGGAAACACCGGGGGAGTACGATATCCATGTCATTTCCACTGACTTTGCGAATAACGAGGCCCGGGCTGTAACCACTGTACTCATGCAAGACTGGCCCGATTGGGCTATAGACGATGCTAAGAATATGGGTCCTATGTTGGGTTGGTTTTCTCTTGCAGGATTATTGTTGGGCGCATCAATGATCGTTCTTATCAGGCGCACACTAGTCAAGGAATGACGGACCACCATCAACAACTGATGAGCTAGATCCAAGCCAACATCTAACATAGCATTCGATAGCTCTCAGCCGAATCATTCGTCAATCCTACCTAGACAACTATAATCGTATGGACCCATTCAGGTGGTCATGAAGATAGGAAGTATAGCTGTTCTTGGAGCCGGTCAGATGGGCGCGGGAATAGCCCAAGTTGCCTCGTGCTCCGGTTTACCTGTGGTAATGATAGATATAGAGCAGAAATACATCGACAAGGGCATTGGAATCATCGAAAAATCCCTCTCAAAACTTGTCTCCAAGGAGAGGATGACCCAAGAAGAAGCCGATGTTGCAATGTCCTTGATTTCCACCTCCGTATCCAGGCAGTCAGCCTCCGATGCTGATTTGATTATAGAGGCAATTCCAGAAGTAACAAGTTTGAAAATCTCCGCATTTAGAGAACTGGATGAAATATGCAAGGAAACAGCGATACTTGCAACAAATACCTCAAGCATCTCAATAAACGAGTTAGCGGCTAACACTGACCGTCCTGACAGGGTCATAGGCATGCATTTCATGAACCCGGTGCCAATCATGAGACTAGTGGAGGTCATCAATGGGAAAGATACCCTCCCCGAAGTCACTGATGCCGTATTGAGACTTTCTGAGAAAATGGGGAAGATACCCCTCCAGTGCAATGATTCCCCTGGATTTATCAGCAACCGTATACTCTGCCCGATGCTAAATGAGGCCATACTCACTCTCCAAGAAGGAGTAGCCACACCAGAAGCCATCGATGGAATCATGAAACTCGGAATGAATCATCCAATAGGCCCATTAGCCCTTGCAGACCTAATTGGACTTGACACGGTTCTTCACATAATGAACGTGCTAAGAGAGGGTCTTGAAGATGAAAAGTATGCTCCTGCAGATCTTCTGATATCGATGGTATCAGAGGGCAACCTCGGAAGAAAAACCGGAAAGGGATTCTACAGTTACTGACCATGGCCCCCCTCTCACCCACGATTTAAGTCAACCAGCCCTCACGCTAGCCCATGAACGACCCGAGGTCAAAACGCCGGGCGCCCTCCAGTAGAGTGCCATCTTCAATTATTTGTTCTATATTACTCATATCCATATTCTCCATTCCAGTGTTGGCAAATGATGCAGGGTCTGGAGCCGACGCAGGCAGCAGTCCCTCAACTGCAACCTACCTCCCGGCGAACAACTCGACATACTTCGGCAACCTCACACAAGGCTCGGATACAGATGACTACTACGCGATCAACGTCACTTACGGAACAGGACTGGCGGTAACCATGAGCGTCCCATCCAATTCAGACTATGATTTGCTGCTACTCGACTCGTCTACTACTCAGATCGACTCCAGCCTCAACAGCACTGGACAATCCGAACACGTTTCATCAAACGGCACCAACGTAGGTGGAACAACCGTTTACATATGGATAGACCAATATATCGGATCGGGACAATACACAATTCAAATCCACATCTTCCAAGTAGCTTTCGGATCAACTGGAAATGATGCTGGAAGCGGACAAGACGCCGGCGGGTCAGTTTCAACTGCCTTGCCTGTGAACGTAACAAATAATTCCAATTTCCAAGGGAATCTCTCATCCACGAACGATGATGACTGGTATTCCATGGACATTCCAAATGCGACCGGTGTTTACATCCAGATGACACATGAAACAGGAGTGGACTTTGACATGTGGTTGTACGACTCTGCTGGTAACCAGATAGACATAGCTTACACCACAAGCAATCCCGAGACTGTTCAGAGCAACGGAACCGATATCGGAAACTCAACAGTTTACCTAGAGATAAAGGACTATGCCTCCCAGCCCGCACCCGGTTCCTACAACGTCAGCATCAGCCTCTTCTCAACGGTCGGCAACCCTGCATACAGCCAAAATGACGGGGGCTCAGGTGGAGACGCAGGGGACGATGTCGGCAATTGCACAACCCTCCCGATTCCCCAGAACAGTAACAGCTCAAGCACCTTCTCAGGATGGATTAGCCCCGATGATGATTACGATTTCTACAATTTCACAGTGCCAGATGAATACGGGACCTATGTCCGGCTCTCGACATACCAGGGAATGGTATCACAAATGCTACTTTACTTGGAATCCAGCTTAACCATAATTCAGCCTGGGGGGGCATCATCGAATGCGAACGGGGATGAATATGTCACATCCAATGGAACGAATGTCAGTGGTCAAGACGTAGGATTGAGAATAGCACCGGGTACTGAATCTGGTTTTTACAATTTCACAGTGGTAATATTCCCCCTGGACTACGATGGAGACGGTTGGTATGACGAAATTGAAACCCAATGCGGGACTGATCCTCAAGACTACAATTCCACACCCACCGATTTTGACTCAGATGGAATATGTGACGTGATGGATGAGGATGATGACGATGACGGAACTCCCGACAACGATGATGACTTCCCGAAAGACCCCAGTGAGACTACAGACACCGATAATGATGGTGTAGGGAATAACCTTGATGAAGACGATGATGGGGATGGGTGGAATGACACACAAGAACTAGACTGCAACTCCGACCCACTATCATCCAATAGCATTCCATTGGATACTGATGGCGACTCTTTATGTGACGAGCTGGATGATGACGATGATGGGGACGGTTACCTTGATTCAGATGACGACTTCCCCAGGGATGATACTGAGTGGATAGATACTGACAATGATGGAATAGGAAACAATCAGGATACTAACGATGATGGCGATGGCTTCTCTGATTCTGACGAACTACTATGTGGCTCAAACCCGCTTTCCTATGCATCGGTTCCAGTAGACACTGATTCAGACGGAATTTGTGATATAATGGATTCTGACGACGATGGAGATGGGTTCCTCGACTCAGACGATGACTTTCCTACTAACCCAACCGAATGGGTGGATACAGATTCCGATGGTATGGGGGATAACTCCGATTTCGACGACGACAATGACGGGGTAATGGACGAATTCGATGCATTTGACACAGATCCAAGCGAACAATATGACTACGATAGGGATGGTCTTGGAGACAACTATGACGCTGACGACGACAATGACGGCTGGTCCGACTCCGATGAAGTGACATGCCTTTCAGAACCTCAGAATCCTGCCGTAGTTCCAGATGACTTCGATATGGATTACATCTGCGACATCATGGATCCTGATGATGATGGCGATGGATATGATGACGAAGGAGACTCATTCCAGTTTGATGCCACCGAGTGGGAGGACACTGACTCTGACGGTATCGGGAATAATCAGGATGAAGATGACGACGATGATGGATGGTCCGATATAATCGAGCCAAACTGTGGTGCAGATCCTCTGAACGCATCATCATACCCTGCTGACACAGACAACGATGGCACCTGTGACTTCTTGGATCCGGATGACGACAATGATTCTGTAATGGACGTAGATGACGATCTTCCCGAGGACCCGAATGAATCGAAAGACACTGACGGAGACGGAATAGGAAATAATGGGGATTTGGATGACGATGACGACGGTTGGTCAGACTCTTCCGAAGAGCTGTGCGATACTTCTCCCCTCTCAGAACAGTCGGTGCCTGAGGATACAGACATGGATGGGGATTGTGACATGCTGGACACGGACGACGACAACGATGGGGTCCTGGACAACAGGGATGTATTCCCTAAAGATGCAGACGAATGGGAGGACCTCAACAATGACGGTTTGGGCGACAACGGGAATCCACTCTCACTGACCGATAAAATGAAGCTAAGCCCAGGACTCTCCGCTCTGGCAATATTCGTTTTAGTTAGTATCTCAGGCGCACTAATCTACTCGACAAGACTTTCAAGGAAAGGTTCAAACCCAATCTCAGATTTTCTTTCAAAAAAGCAAGATTCGATAGAGTTTTCGGAGCCAACAAATGAACCTATCCAAAAATCTACCCCTCCAGTGCCCCCCGGGTTGGAAGAGGAGTCGGAAAACGTGCTCAACTATGCCAAATCCTGGGATGAGCTCCCCCCGGGTGGTCAATACACTGATACTGTGCCAATGAGGTACGAGGGGGAAGATTGTGGGATATGGGTACAAATGGATGACGACAGTTGGGTAAAGAATTGATTTATTTTTTATCAAATTTGAATACATTCCACCTGTTCAGTTGATTTTCAGTTCCTTAAGTCAAAAACACACCCTTAAAGGGTGATATTTCAATATGTTTTAATTGAGGAGCATCTAACGGTATTGTTATATCTCTCACATCTTCTCATGAACGCCAGTGACGCCCATGCGAAGCGATGTAGCCCGTTCGATTGCCCTAGTAATGCTAATGATTGTCTCGGTACAAATGCCGATGTTT
>Ga0207985_1000265_pt1 | contig 14216 bp, 30 predicted proteins | sample ETNtaG_3_FD_185761 | JGI IMG/M metagenome (GOLD analysis project Ga0207985, IMG submission 185761) | Marine microbial and viral communities from oxygen minimum zone, Eastern Pacific Ocean - ETNP201302SV84 (SPAdes) (version 2) | ecosystem: Environmental > Aquatic > Marine > Unclassified ...
GGCATATTCTGGAAAGTATAGACCAACTAACCCTAGAAAGTACAAAGGTGATCCAACTAATGTAATTTATAGGTCATTATGGGAAAGAAAGTTCATGCAATGGTGTGATTTGAACTCAAATATAATAGAATGGGGTTCTGAAGAGTTCTTTATACCATATCGGTCTCCCGTTGATAAAAGAGTTCATAGGTACTTTCCTGACTTTTATGTAAAGTGTCGTACCACAATTGGTACTACAGCAAAGTATGTTATTGAGGTAAAACCAGCAAAACAGACAGAACCTCCCGTTAAGAAGTCAAGAGTGACTAAAAAGTACCTTACAGAGGTTACTCGCTATGCAATTAATGAAGCAAAGTGGATAGCAGCAGAGAAATACTGCAAATCAAGAAATATGCAGTTTAAAATACTAACAGAGAAAGAACTAAAGGTATGAGTATTCTTACTACAATAAAAGAAAAAAGAATAACAAATAGAGCAAGACAGAGAACGGAAGCATTTAACTACCTCTTTGATGAAGCAGTAGATGACGTTTCTGGAGGTGAGTTTTACTTTTTTGAATATAAACCAAAATTTCGTAAAAGATTAAAGCATTGGGATAGATATCCACTGGTAATAATGGGTGATTCTACCTCTGATGGGTTTTATGGTGCAAATTTACATTACATGAAACCAATTGATAGAATAAACTTAGCAGAAAAGATAATAAATAAAGAAGGTGTTACTATACCTAAATTTATATGGCATAGATATATTATGGAAAAGGCAGACAACCTATTCTTTAAGATTCCAGAAGAAGATGTACTAGAAATGGTAACATTACCTTTGGAACAATTTTATGATAGTCGTAATAAATTCGTCAGTGCTAAAAAAGTACAAACCTAATGGCATACGCAAAATTATCATATCCTAGATCAGTTGAGAAAACTGGATATTATCTCAATTTCTATGCATACGATTATAACAAAGCACAATCTCTAGGTGTCAAAAGTATCAGGGATATGCTTTCTGGTGCAACGACAGATTTAGCAGGAAATAATGCTGATTTTATGCAAAACCTATCAGTAGAACAAAGAGAAAGAGTTCAAAATTCTGAAGAAACTTATGGTTTAAGTAATAAAACTTTTGATAGAAATAGTGATATACCAGCAAATAGTTCTTTAGGTTGTGTTAAACTCTATATACCATCTACATTAGAATATAAGTATAGTGCTAACTGGAATTCAGTATCATTTGGTGCTCTTGGTTCTGCGTTAGGTGGTGGCGGTAATGCAATAGGTGCTGGTCTTGCAACTGGTGTTAATGTTGCATTTGATAAATTTGTAAAAGATAAATTAGCTATGGCACCAAAATCAGAAAATGTAGATGCAAATGCTATTTTGGGTGGTGCATTTGGAGTTACATTTAATGATAATACAATGCAAACATTCAATAAAATGAATATTCGTGAATTTAGTTTTAATTATATAATGGCAGCAAGAAATCCTTCAGAAGAGCAAGATATTAAAAATATAATTAAGTTCTTTAAAATGGGAATGCATCCTGGTAGTAGAAGAAGTGGTACAAATAATAGTTTATTCTTAGAATATCCTTATATTTTTAGAGTAATACAGTCAGGTAAAAAAGATGTATCACAATTCTTACCACAAACTAAATATTGTGCATTAACTAACGTTACTGTAAATTATACTCCAGATAACGTTCTATCACTAACTCCTAATAATTTTGTATCAGCAGTATCATTACAATTAACCTTCTCTGAGATGACAACACTCACAAGACAGGATATTCATGAAATTGAAGATACTGCAACTCCAGAAGAATTTGCATGGATAGAAACACAAAAAGCATCGGTTGTTCAAAATTCTGAATTTAATAGAAGGAGACAACGAAATCTTAGAAGACAAAGTGGTGAAACAAACGTACAAAATCAAAAAGACGACTTTAATTTCTTAAAAACAAAACCAATTACAGGTAGGAGGAGGAGAAGAAGATAATGGCATATTTTTCTAAAATACCAAATTTACTATACCTTAAATACACAAAAAACCCATATGATGGGCAGTGGATTACTATTAAGAATATATTCTCTAGAATCAAACTAGTAGATAATGTTAAATCTAACGTAACTGTATTTGATGACTTTACTGTAGAAGATGGTGATAGACCAGATACTATATCATTTGACTTATATGGTGATCCTGGTTATGATTGGACTATACTATTATTGAATAATATGGTGAATTTCTATGAAGATTGGCCAAAATCAAAAATGGCATTAGATAACTACGTTAACTATAAGTATCAAAATCCTGAGGGTATTCATCACTATGAAACTATAGAACAAAGTCATAATGGTAATATAATACTAGAAAAGGGAACTAAAGTACCAGAGCAATACCAGTTTATTACTCCAGAGGGATTAACCTTACCTAAATTACAATCTAGAGTATCTGTATCAAACTATGAATATGAAATAGATAAGAATGAAAAGAAAAGAGATATTCTACTATTAAGACCAGATTTAATACCACAGTTTAATCAACTGTTTGTAGAAGAAATGAGATATTCACCAAGTACTGAATTTAGAACAGAATCACTTCGTTTATCAAATAACTAATGAGAGTAGACAGACACAGAGACATCGCTGATGACCTTGAAGCAGAATTAATTGCTGAACTAAAAGGTATCAGTACACAACTACGTGGTAGTTTTCAAAAAATATCTAAACGTGATAGTATGGGTAGATCTTCTAAAGTAATTCAAATAGAGTACGATATACAAGAAAAGGGTCAATAGGTATAAATACCTAATCGACCCTTTTGGCTAAAAATTGCCCAGATTTTTTTCCCCTGTTTTTTGAAACTAAAAGGTCAATTTCGTTTTCGGGGATTCTTTAGATTCCAATCTATTATACCAAAGGGGTTCAACATGACCCACTTAGCATAGTATACACCTCTATAACACAGGAGAGCAAAGACCTTCTCTGGATTATGGATTTCTTCATCATATTCTGGAACTTCTGGTCTATTGAAAGATACATTGATACGTAACATTTGTCTTTACCTCCTGACATTATCTATAATGTTAGAAATCTTAACAATAAAAAAAGACCCTATTAATAGTAGGGTCTTTTTAATGTGTATCACTATGTACCTAAAACTCTTCGTTCGCTAATTGATCGAAGTAACTGAAGGCATCTTCATCAGTGTTAACTGATGCAGGTGTTGCTATAGAAGGTGATGCAACAGAAGGACTTGGTTTTGATTCCATCTTTGCAGCGATCTCATTCTCTAGTTCCTCTTCATCTACTCTTCTAGTAGCAGTGCCCTTAAGAACTAGATCTAATCTTGCCTTAAGTTCATCGTATGTCTTGAAGTTAGATGCACCTGTGAACTCATTAAGATCATGAATTTGATTGTAGATACTCTCTAGTTTAGCATCATCAAATCCACCTAGTGGAGAGACACTACCGAAAGTAGAACTATCATAGTTCCAAAAACCTGCAACCTTTTTGATTCTTAAATTAAAGTCAGCACCTTGCCAGAAATCAAAAGGATTGATTGGTTCTTCACCTTCAAACTCTGGTTGCATTGCTGCAATAATCTTATCATGTATCTTCTTACCATACTTGTAAAGGAATACTCTTCCTTCGTTCTCTGGAGATGCAGCATCTTTGATAACATAGATGTTGCTGTAGTATGATAACTTACGCTTTTGTTTACGTGCTATTTCTTTGTCCGAATCTAAACCACTGTTCCATAGTGATCTATTTAACTCACCAACAGGATCATTCTGACCTACTGTAGTTAATGAGTTCTCGATGTACCATCCACCTGGTCCTTGGAATGCATGACTCCATACCTTTGCCCAAGGTAATTCGTTACCTTTAGCAGGTGGTAGAAACCTGATGACAGCACTGCCGATACCTTCTTTACCCATTTGTGGTTTCCAAAGGCGATCATCTATAAAACCAGAAGTAACTTCGGTCTTATTAATTTCTTTGTTGAGTTTATCAAGCAAAGAACCTTGCTTTTTTAATGCAGCAAATGACATGTGTATTCTCCGTATTAGTTGTATTGTAGGATTGTCTGTATTATACAGTATTCATAAGAGATTGTCAAGGTTATCTCTCATCTCATGCAGTACCTTTCTCGCCTTTTTAAAAATAGGTAGACCTACCATTTCTTCTGGTACACCTAACTCCTTGGCAGCATTTCTAAAGTTTTGTTTAACAAGTTCACTGTCCTCATCATTCATAAGGTATGCCCTACTATATAGGGTCTCTTGTTTATCGACTAGTAGTTCTAGACCATCTATTACCTCTTCTCTTTGCTCTCTAGTCATCATAGCAAAGTATGGAACTTTCATCATGAGATCCATATAAGTGGAGGTCATTTCGTCCATTTCTTTCTGAACTATTTCCGAGTCGAATAACTTGCTCATAAATTCTGTACTGTAATAGATTTGATCTTGTTGTGATCCACTATAACAAATGGATCGTATTTTTGCAAGAGGTTTGATACTTTTATCCAGATAGAATCACTGAGTAGTGTATCATATCTTTCTATGAAACCTGTTATTTTATTTAACATTACCATAGTTTCTGGCATGATATGATCACCAAGATATAGTTTAATTAGTATAGAGTGTGAGAAATTCTTACACTTCATTGCATCATTTAAGCTACCACATCTATCAACAATAGTTTTTAAATCATTCTCATACAAATAAGAAATACTCTGTATCTTTTTCTTCCAATCAAGGAAGTTCTTATCATTCATTTCTCCTACCCATAGGTTAGAGTTAGATAAGAAGTTAGATACAAAGTATGATTCTAATTCTTTTTTATTATATTTCTTGGCAAGTTTCTCAAAGAAGTATACGTCTGGTCTTTCATTAAACTTCTCTTGTGATGCTTTTATGTGACCATTATACTTAAAGTAATCGTATGTCTTTCTGGAGAAGTGTGCCTTTATTGCCAAGTAAATTACATAACAATCAAAGGAACTCATATAGGAAGAACTGCTTTAGTAGTTTTCTTTATGAAGTTTAATTTTATTGCTTCTGCTTTAATCTTTTCCTTTAAAGTTGGTGCTATCAACTTAGTAACTGAATCAACTTCTATGTCTTTCGACTCACAGAAGTCAACGATAGCATCAATGTAACTCAAGGTTCTGTTACTATCTTTAACGATGTTCTCAATCGTCATGGAGAATTTGTTCTTATCCATAAAGGTGTCGTCAATTAATTCATTAATGTTTTTAGATTTACTGGGCATCGTTATACTCTTGAATGTAATCTCTCAATAAAGGCACGTAATCATCAGGATTCTTTATGAATACCTGTGTGTCCCCAGTTTGACAAGTTATAAGAGTAACGATCTGTTCGACTTTAATACCAGATCTTTCCTCATACATTTTAGCATAACCTGTCTCTTGTACCAAGTACCCCTCAATCCATTCCTCTTTCTTTTCTTTAGAGGATGTCTTGAAGTCGATGATTGATAACTTACCATCGAACTCTGCTATGCAGTCAACTCTACCTGCTATTGCAAACTCGTGACTGTATAGTGGTGCTTCTTGAAAGTGAATGTTGTTTATCCGTGCAAGCATTGGCTTTGCTTGCGTGAAAAGTATCTTAGCAAGATGTTTACCATCATACTTTTCAAGGTCTAGTTCATTGTTAAGATAATCTTCAATCATACTATGAACTGTAGTACCTGCAGTAGTAGCACGTTTAGAAATCTTGTTTGCTTCCTCAGCACCAACTCGTGCTCTCCATTCAGCAATAGATTTTCTATTTCTAAAGGAACAGATAGTAGAGATAGATGGATACTTTTGATCCCCCACCTCATATACTCTCTTACCTCCTACATTTCTTGCACAGATGTCTTCAAGAGACATCTCCATAATAACATGATTAAACATTAAAGACCTATTTGTAATTTAGTAATGATGTAGTTTCTAATTAAACCACTTCTAACAATATCGTTGACATCGAACTCAATGTTAGCGAACTCATCCATGATCTCAAGTATCTTCATGAAGTCAAGGATACCATTCTTTTCATTGGTCTTTACTAAATCTGTCTGTGCTATGTCACCAGCAAAGATAATTTTAGAATCATTACCAACACGAGTCATAATTGAATCTAACTCATGGAAGTTTAAATTCTGACACTCATCGACAAGTACTATAGCATTGTCTAAAGTAGTACCACGTAAGAAAGATGTACTCCAGAATGAAATTGTTTCTTGTGCTTTTAGATTATCATAAAGCATTTCAAATGCAGGATCATCAGGCATCTTAAACATATACTTTACCATATTCTGATAAGGTATTTGATATAGATGTGCTTTGTCTTCGTGATCACCTGGTAAGAATCCAATCTCTCTGGTTGGTACAAGTGAACGTACTACATAAAGTTTTTCGTACGCTGTCTTGTTAGATAGAATCTCTTTTAATGCTAGGTACATTGCAATGAATGTTTTACCTGTACCTGCACAACCATATAAGAATAGGTTCTTATTGTTTTCGTAAGCATCAAAAACTAACTTCTGATTGTCGGTCAGAGGTTTGATGTCAGTTAATTGCTCTGAGTTAATGGGTTTCTTACGTCTCATCTTCTTAGGGGAACTGTTTACGAAATCGAAATCAGAAGTTCTTTTTCTATTACGTGGCATTTAAATGTTGCTAGTAAAGTTGGTGTCGATAGTTGAACCAGGATTTGCTTTCTTAATACTCTTAAGAACATCTTTGAAACCATCTGGTCTCTTGTCTCTTACATGAGCATCAGCAACCAAACCAGGATAACTGGAATGATACTGTTCTAAGTGAGGGTTATCCTCCTTATATTTATCGAGGACAGTAAAGGACATCCGTTCTTCGGTGATCTCTCCTGTCTCTTTATTTCTAAATTCATAAGTTGGCATTACCTAAACCTCTTAGAGATAATCATCTCGGCAATAAACTCACCGAATAGTGTGCCTATGATTTGAAGCATAGTTCTGGGTGCACTACCTGCTAACTCCTCAAACATATACATGTTTAATCGGAAAGCATAGTTTGCTTCTGTTATTATCCCATCAACTTGCGTTTGTGTCAAGGGCAAACAATTTAGTGTACCTCTATAGTTATTTTTAAAACTAACTGGATTCCATATATCTTTGAACTCATAGAAATTAAAAGCTTCATCACTTAATTTCAATGACTTCTTTGCAATCCCTTTTAATATCTGACCACCAGATAGATCACCCATGTACCTAGTGTAATGGTGTCCTATGAATAGATGTGGTTCTTGACGACCTACCTCTCTTATCCTATCAATATATCTTTTGGTAGCATCACTAGGATATATTGTTTCATGCCACCCTTCTCCATAAAAGTAATCTAAATCTTTTGCTAATGCTTTATGACGTTTTAGTTCATCAAACAATATTGGACTCACTTCATCGTTGTCTTTTAAGTGCTCTGCAACGTCCTCTAAGGCAGTGTAAACAAAGTAAAGGTTAGATACTAAGGTTCGATAACTTTCCTCGCTCACAACCCCTCTCAGGAACGATGTAACAAAGGATGTATTCTCTGCCATTGAATGGGATTTCTTTGTTCCCAGTTTTATTTGTGCAGCAAAGTCCTCTACCATGATAATGCCTCCGATACTACAGGTAACTGTTCTTTAAATACAGTTCTACATTCTTCTACTATATCCATGTGCTCTTTCTGAGTACCATGAGCAGAACGTAATTCTATGTAGTGTATCCAAGAACGTATACTACCTGTCATATAAATCTTGGTTGGTGTTGCTAATGGGAGAACAAACCTCGCACATTCCTTCGCAATGCCCTCACGGATGAGTTCATTATAAAGATCAATTCCTTCAGCGAAGTAACGAGCAATGTTCTTTTGGAGATTCTCCTTCTGATTCTTGGGGATATCATTGATAGAATTTTGGCGATTGGTTTTGTCTTGTCTCCTTAAATCTGGTATGGGTATGTTACCTAACAAGTTAGTGTCAGCATACCTTTGACTAAATTCTTGGAACGTAAAAGATCTATGTCTTAAGATCTGTGCACCTAGACCTCTAGTTGTCTCAATTTCTAGAGTCATATGTGCTTGCTCAAACACAGACCAATGCCCATGCTTAATACAATACTTCAAAAGTCCTGATACTTCTGGGTTCTCTTGGTTCTTAGGGTTAGATACCCTAGCAATGAACCCCATTGTCTTCTCAGCATCAGGAGTAATACTAATAAGTTTTACCATAAATTAAATGAAACCTTTGTCGTTGTAGTATCCATACATGGATGTGATATCTTCTTCAGAAGTATCCCATTTGATGTCACCTACATCAATTGCTTTCTGACAAAAAGTATATGCTTTGTTGTCAATTTGAATGCTGTTGTGAGACAAGGAAGTCATACATACTTCTCTTGCTTTGAATTCTAGATCTTGATTCATCGCTTTTGCTTTTTGGATTTAGGTTTGGGTTGATCCCATAACTTTGGATTAATTGTACCATACCAAGAGTTCAAGTGCAATAGTTTGCCACCTAATGTCTTGAGTTTATCATAGTAAGCATCAAATATATTGACACTCTTTTGTGATAAAACAAGATCATTAATGATCTCTTCACCAATACTATAAATGACAAGAGTAGTTCCCTGTGGGTACTTTGTCTTGTCAATATCTTTCTCTAGAATATCATGTTTAAAAACTTTGAGTTGATATTCTGAGGTCTCTTGTTCTGTAAAAGAAACTCTTTTCTTTTCCATCTTTGGTTTAGATTCTGTTGTCATTCTGACCACTGAATGTTAGGAAAAGCTGAGGTTACAACTGCCTTAGTAATTCTATACTTCTTATGCAATTGTTTATCTTTTACCAAACAGATTATGTCTGCTTCACTTTCATGAAGACCTTCTAGTAATTGGATGAATAATTGTTCACGCTTGAATCTAGCAAGAGAGTTAGCACCTTTAATGAATCTCCATAGATTCTTTGCTTCTCTTTCAAGCATAGTATGCTCAGTACCTATAGGTGCATCGTTTCTTTTAAAAGGAACATCACCTTCTGGTATGTCAGATACGATAGCAGGTTCAAAATTCCACTTCAGAACTGAACGTAGTGCTTGACTATTGTTCTCCTGTAGGATCTTAATTTTCTCTGCCTTTGTTTTGGCATTAGATGCCTTTTTAATAACTTCCGAAATCAAAAGTTTCATAATTCTATGTCAATAGTAATATTATATATCAATCATCTAGATCTGTAAAGGGGTCACTCGTGAAAGCATCCCTCTCATCAAATTCGACGCTGATAAGTTTAGCAATTTGGAATGGAATAGGGTTACCATTCTCATCCATCATCTCTGGATGTTGTGTAAGTTTAATTGTCTCTTCAGTTTCTTTACCATCTGAAATCGCTTCTACGTAATTCAAATAGTAACTGTTTGCAAACCACCCAAGAATAAATCCAATTATTGTCCCACCGATAGTAATCAATGTAGACAGGGTAAGTACAACTGCCATGTCCATGGCTTTACCTCCATTTAAAACTATAGTTGTGTTCTCTTTTGGTTCGGGTTCTTTGCCTAACCTCCTACGTAGCATGAACTCATCACCTTTATTTAGTGGCGACTTTTCTTCTTTTGGTTTTGGGTTTTGGCTTTCTTCCTGGTTTTCTTTCGAGTTCATACTTCCATGCATCCTCTAGTATTCTATAAAGATAGGTTTTAATCTTACGTGCTGTTGGTTTGGGTATGTGACCGTAAGCTTCACGTAGGGTTTGATCCCCTCCCTTAATGTACTGTTCCAATTCAAGTGTGGTTTCACTTAACTCCATAGCAGTTGAACTTTCACAAAACTTTCTAACCTGTGGTTTAGTTGCTTTGTTTCCTTTAAGATAAAGGTAGCAGTTAAATAAGTATCTACCTTTAAATGCTTCTTCGATGGCACGTTCTACCAATGGGTAAAACTCATCTTCATACCAATCCATTCTCTTTTAAATAAGTAACTGTTTCTTTTGACCCACCAATCTTACGTGCTCCTATTGTCACTTGTGGGAATGTGGAACCTTCACCGAACTCACTATAGAATGCTTTCTTACTAAAGTGTTCGTTGAGTTTATAAACGACGTAGTTTACTTCCAATGTATCAAATAATTTACATACTTTTTGACAATAAGGACAGTCGTTCTTAGAATATACAGTTATGTTTGATAACATGTGGTGAAAATTGTTCTTTTAATTTTATCTATAATAAAGGCATGTCCATCTTAGCATAAAAAAGAGGGGTGTCAAGCACCCCTCATAAATTTGATCCGTATGGACTTAGAATGTGAACTTCACACCTGCTTTAGCACCCCAGTCGATATCATCTTCGTTAGTTACTCCAGAGATCTCTCCGTAGAACTTATCATAAGAACCACCAAGGTATCCGATTAACTCAACGTCACCGAACTCATCAGTTGATTCTGTATGAGTCACTGTAGGACCACCAGATACATACCAACCAAGACCACTTGGAGTTTCTCCCTCGTATCCGACTACTGCTTCAAGTCCACCAGAAGTATATGCTCCATCAGGATAAGAACCAGTTGCTTCTATATTAACATATGGACCAGCAAAAGCTGCACCAGATACTAGAAGAGGAGTTGCTGCTACTGCAGCGATTGTTGATTTAAAAGACATGTTTATTTTAGTTTCTCGCAAGGCATTAAAAAGACCCTTGCGGATGATAGTACCCCCGACATGGGATACTGTTACATACGCAGGGGCACGATCTTTCGATCCCTTTGTTATGATTCTATTTATTATACATTATCTTCGGGATCATGTCAAGTTAGTCCTTTATCACAGTATGAACAATTAGCATGACAACCGTTGTCAATACTGTAACATTAACTAAAATTAATCCGACCATCTTCAATGTGGAAACCGTACTGACCATTCTTTATGTTAAGTTTTGTTACTATATATACTTAACAATTCTTATTGAGATCCTCTGCCATGTTTCCACCTATCTCTGCACCTTGCTCTCCACCGAACATAGCAACCCAACCTGCAACAACCCAACCTACGAATGGTATACCGCTAACTGTAGGGGCAGCAGCAGCACCAACACTAGTACCTACTAATCTACCTGTTCCTTTTGCTGCACCAACTGCTTCAATACATGCTTCAGATCTTGTAGTACCTTTAGTTCCTTGTGATGACTCAGGTTTAATATGAACTGTACCATCCATAGTATACTCTTCTACACTCTTCTGAGTGTTGTTTGATAGTCCTAAGAAACCACCTTTTGTTTTAATATCTTTAGTGGTATACATGACTTTAGGATCATTCGATTTGTATTTAATCGAGTACCCTTCTTTACTTGCTTCTACAGCGTAGGAAGTATAAGGACCTACAGGTAAATTAATTTTCGGTAATTTAGTAGTACGACTATTAACAACTAATACAATCATACCTAGGTTAGTCACTCCTAAGAGTGCACCAAGACCCACTCCAACCCATTTGTTCATAATTCTTAATCATTCTCCTAAGGTATGTATAACAGGTTTCTCATTTTTTAGGATGTTATATAGTTCCATGTTCTCTGCAGTTGAAACAGGATAGAACTCAGCATTAGGATCAAACCCATCGTACCTCGTTGCTTGGTTGATAACTATAGATCCATTCTCTCCTGACTCTGACCTATGAAATGTACCACGTGGTATAAACAAAGCACCACTGTGTACATTGAGATGTACTATATGATATGGACACTTCCAATCTCTGTTAACCAACTCAAAGGTTCTCTCACCCTGTATCACTCTGTTAACATCGTCTTGGAAACTATGGATGTAGAACTGTTTACCTCCTACACAATCAGGTGGAGGTGATACTGCAGCACCTGTATGTACTACAAGGTCACTAGCATTTGATTCTTCTACACTTATATCATAAAAGATAACATCGTCTGTCTCTCTGAACACACGATGTCTTCTGAATTGTATGTCACTCATGTTGTAATTTTTGTACTACTGTTTCTTTTCCCATGGGTGCTATGTCATTAAGACCATTAGCATCAAACCATGGAGCTTCTTCCCAATCAAATCCTTCACCAAATGTATTGTCAGGTGACATAACATACCAATGACACTTAGCGTCAGGTATATCTACTGCACACACTGCCCAATCATCTGCCCACTGTGGTACTTGAACGTACATAACAGGTAGATGATTAGCAAATAGTGAAATAATAAAAGAAAATAAAATCATTGTATCATCATCATAGCATGCTGTAGTTCTTTTGCGTGGTTTAGTTCGTCTTGTGCTATCTCTTGTATCTTTGTATCCTCTGGATGGTATGCTGCATACTTAACGTAGGTCTCGTAAGCATGTGATTCAATTTTCATGTTGATATCATAAGCGTTAATAGGATCGACAAGATAGTAAGCAACCATGATCCAATAATAAAGTAGAACAAGGTGCTTGGCAAAGAACCTATCAACCCAATAAGCATCCCCTCCTCTTCTTTCCATCTCTTCCAGATGTTCCGTTTCATTTAATGCCTGATAAAAATGTTCCTTCATTAGATATATGTGTTCTTCTCCACGAAGTCCTAATGATTCACGAAAATGTAACACACTGATGAATGAGAAGTAAGGTGCTCTAGCTATAACCTCTAGTACCCAGAACCTTTGAAAATTTCTACCTCTGTAGAGAAAATCTAAGATGTATATTGTGGTATTTAATACCCATGTGTTAAATGATTTCATAAAATTTCCTTTAAAATAAATTCTTTAGAAAGAACTGGGTCACCTAGAAGTTCTAATTGTAACCCATCAGCATCTACGAAGAGGTCGTCTTCCGCTTCCTTTCTACAATGCTGCCAGTAATATGTTCCATCTTCTCTACGATATATGTAGCTAGTGTTGTGTGAATCAATGGTGAACATTGCAATACATGTTTGCTTGTGTTGCCAACATGGGTCTTCTGCTCGTCTTTCATACTCAGTCACGCTGTCTCCAATCGTCTGGTCTGTCTGGTCTAAACCAGTCCACAATTTCATCTGGTGAACCGAAACCCCTTTTGTGATTACTTGAATCGGGGTCTCCTATATTCAAGTGATTAAGAAAAGAATCGTTCGGGTTCTGTGTCATTCTTCTCGCTGTGTTTAGCATACCTCTAGCAGATGTATTTGCTTTTGACAATTTCTGTGCCCATATCATATCTTCCATACTAACTTCTGTTCCTGCTGCAATTGATTTGCAAATACCTTCTAACCGAAGGCGGTATGCTGTTGATAACATAGATTAATAAGTATTATTAGTATTAATTATACAACTTATAATTGCTTTAGTATTCTTCTGTTAGTTCTGCCTGACAAGGTGGTGTTGTTCTATGATAATTAACATGCATTAACTCTATGAACACAAGAGAACAAACCAATATCATATTGATCTGAAACAACGGATGCTTGAGTAGATTCATTCTGGATATCCATCATCATCCTCTGACACACCTACACGAGGTCCTTCAGTTTGCTCCCACCATGGGTGAACATATGCACTTGGGTCTGAATATACTTCGCTCTCTAATTCTTCTAGTAAATCTTTAAGATCCTTTACTATCTTTTTTAGGTTTCGCTTTTTCATGATGTTTAATTCTGTTTGCGTACCAAACTTCCTGTTCAGTATACCATTCTGGATGCTGTTTGGCAACCTTTATTAACTTCTTTGCTGCTTTCTTTGTTGATAAACTCATATAATTCCTAATGAACCTGCTGTTATACCGATACCTAACACCAATACGAATTCAAGTATCCCATGAGATGCCACTGGGATATCATTGATCTTATAAATTAAATCTCTGGGGAGCATTGCTACAATTGTAAAGTTACTTTACAAGTATTTATAAAATGTTACGCAAATACTATGCTCTGTACCATGTCACCGTAGTAGGTGTATAAAAGTAAGATGCTAATAAATACGATCTGAGGCATTGGACTAGGTAAATATACTCTACAGTATTATATAGGTATTTATACCTTGTGTCAACAGTTCTCCTCTTTATAGTAATCTAATTTGTGGAGAATCTTAGCATAATCATCTCCTAGATGATCTGATTGAGGAGACACCATACTTCTATAGTACTGACATGCCTTCTGCATTTTATCAATTTCTTGTTTGTTAAAGTGGATCATTAGTTTATCCAACGTTACCTATTATATACACAAAAAA
>Ga0207985_1000267_pt1 | contig 14174 bp, 10 predicted proteins | sample ETNtaG_3_FD_185761 | JGI IMG/M metagenome (GOLD analysis project Ga0207985, IMG submission 185761) | Marine microbial and viral communities from oxygen minimum zone, Eastern Pacific Ocean - ETNP201302SV84 (SPAdes) (version 2) | ecosystem: Environmental > Aquatic > Marine > Unclassified ...
TCTTGTTTTCTTCAATTAGATCAAAGTACTCAACTTGATCACCTTGGATGAAACTAGTGTCACCACCATCAATAATGAGAGCTTTTCTTAACATTTGTCTTAATATAGTTTCGATATGCTTATCATTTATTGAAACACCTTGCAGTCTATAAACTTGCTGTATTTCATTAACAATAAAGTTCGTAAGTTCAGGAATTCCTTTGAGTCTTAGGATGTCATGAGGGTTAAAAGGCCCATCACTAACGATGTCTCCTTTTTCTACTCTTTCCCCTTCAAAAACAGTAAGTGTTCTATGTTTAGGAATCAACATTTCAACATTTTGGGTCTTTTTTGTTGCTCCATCAGGAGTAATCACAAGCCTAACTTTTCCTTTTGTTTCTTTTCCAAAAGATACTATTCCTGATTCCTCAGCAAGTACTGCTGCATCTTTTGGTGTTCTTGCTTCAAATAAATCTGCAACTCTGGGCAATCCACCAGTGATATCTTTAGTTTTTGATCCTTCAACAGGTATCTTTGCCAGAACCTGACCTGCAAAAATCTTTTGACCATCTTCTAAATCAATTGATGCTTGAGGTGGAAGACGATATTCCATTGGTTGATTATTTTCAGGATACGTTAAAGGTTTTCCTCTACCATCAGTTATACAAATTGTTGGATTTAAATCTTTTCCAGCAGAAGGTCTCACAGAAGCATCAATGACTTCGATAACAGTTTGGCCTGTGAGATCTTCAGTTGAAAATCTAACTGAGATATCCTCTTCCATATCCAAAAATTTTACTTTTCCACTAGCTTCAGAAATTATTGGTCTTGTGTAAGGATCCCAAGTAGCTATTGTTTCTCCAAGTTTTACCTTCGAATTATTCTCAACTAATAAAGTTGTTCCATATTTCAACTCATGTTGCTCAGCAATCTTTCCATTTTCATCTAATATTGAGAGTTGTGAGTTTCTTGAAATAACCACATCTTTTTTATCTTTATTTCTAACACTTTTGAGATCGTCAGAGATTATCACTGAACCATTATTCCTACTTATAATAGAATCAGCTTCAGCTGAGCTTGAGGCAGCACCACCGATATGAAAAGTTCTCATAGTAAGCTGTGTTCCTGGTTCTCCAATGGATTGAGCAGCAACTACACCAACAGCCTCTCCTCTATGAACTAAGTGTCCTCTTGCAAGATCTCTTCCGTAACACATTGAGCAAACTCCATAACTTGCTTCACATGTCATTGGAGATCTCACTCTCAACTGTGAGAGATTTAGTTGCTCAATTTTGGAAATTGCATCTTCATCAATAAGTGTACCTTGTTCGAAAACAATATTCTTTTCTGAATCATAAACTGGTTCAGCAATAACCCTGCCAAGAATTCTGTCAGTGAGATTTTGGATTATTTCTCCACCATCAATTATTGGTTGCATATTTATTGAATTTTCTGTTCCACAATCTTCCATAACAACAACAGAATCCATCGAAACATCACATAGTCTTCTAGTGAGGTATCCTGAATTAGCCGTTTTGAGGGCAGTATCAGCTAATCCTTTTCGAGCACCATGTGTTGAAATAAAGTACTGAAGGACTGACAAACCCTCTCTGAAGTTAGCTGTAATAGGTGTTTCGATTATTGAACCATCAGGCTTGGACATTAACCCTCTCATTCCAGATAACTGCCTTATTTGAGCTGGTGATCCTCTGGCACCAGAATCAGCATATATATAGACTGAATTAAATGAGGGAAGTTGAACTTCTTTGCCATCTGCATCTTTTACTGTTTCATTGCTAATCTTGTCCATCATTGCATCTGCAACGTTTTCGTTTGCTCTTGACCAAATGTCAACTACTTTATTGTATCTTTCACCTCTAGTGACCAGACCAGAAGAAAATTGAGATTCTATTTCTTTGACTTCATTTTCAGCTCTCTCGACAATTTCATATTTTTCTTCCGGGATAACAAAATCGTCAACTCCAATAGATGAACCTGATCTTGTTGAAAAATCAAATCCTAAATACATAAGTTTATCTGCAAAAATTACGGTCTTCTTAAGCCCAGCCTTTCTGTAAGATAAATCGATCAATTGAGAAACAGCTTTCTTTGTCAAGGTCTTATTAACAGAATCAAAACCAACTTCAATTGGGGTAATTCTCCAAATTAAAGTTCTTCCAGTAGTTGTTTCCTCAAGAAATACACCTTTATCTGCATTTTCAATTCTGACCTTGATTTTGGCATGCAAATCTAATTGCTCAGATTCAAAAGCTCTCTGCACTTCATCTGGATTGGAAAATACTCTTCCTTCTCCAAGAACATTTACTTTTTCACGGGTCATATAATAAAGACCAAGAACAACATCCTGAGTTGGATTAATGATTGGAGCTCCATCAGCAGGGGATAAAATGTTATTTGTTGACATCATTAATGCTCTTGCTTCTAGTTGAGCCTCAATTGTAAGTGGTACATGGACTGCCATCTGATCACCATCAAAGTCTGCATTATAAGCAACACAAACAAGCGGGTGTAACTGTATAGCTTTTCCTTCGATTAGTTGGGGTTCAAATGCTTGAATCCCAAGTCTGTGAAGGGTTGGAGCACGATTTAATAAAACTGGATGCTCACGAATAACCTCTTCGAGTGCTTCCCAAACTTCAGGAGTTTCTCTCTCAACGAGTCTTTTAGCAGCTTTTATAGTTGTAGCTAACTCTTTGTGCTCAAGCCTTCCATAGACAAATGGTTTAAAAAGTTCCAATGCCATTTTCTTGGGTAATCCACACTGATGTAATTTTAAATTTGGACCAGAAACGATTACCGATCTACCTGAATAATCAACTCTTTTTCCAAGAAGGTTTTGTCGGAATCTTCCACCTTTTCCTTTGATCATATCCGCAAGTGATTTCAAAGGTCGTTTATTAGTGCCAGTGATTACTCTGCCACGTCTTCCATTATCAAGAAGCGCATCAACTGATTCTTGAAGCATCCTTTTTTCATTTCTAACTATAATATCTGGAGCATTTAGCTCTAAAAGTCTTTTTAACCTATTGTTTCTATTGATCACTCTTCTATATAAATCATTTAAATCGGAGGTAGCAAATCTGCCTCCTTCGAGAGGAACCAGTGGTCTCAGATCAGGTGGCAAGACTGGAAGAGCATCCATAATCATCCACTCAGGTTTATTACCAGATTTATGGAATGCCTCTAAAAGCTTAAGTCTTTTTGAAAGTTTCTTGAGTTTTGTTTCAGAATTAGTCTGAGGAATTTCTTCTCTGAGAATTCTTATCTCGTCTTCAATATCTAACTCCTCAAGAAGCTTCTTTACAGCTTCCGCTCCCATTTCTGCGGTAAATTCGTCTCCATATTGCTCACATTCTTCTACGAATTCTTCTTCAGTAAGAATGTCACCTTTCTCTAAAGGAGTCATTCCAGGCTCAGTTACAATAAAACTTTCAAAATATAATACTCTTTCGATTTCTCTTAAAGTAACATCAAGAAGCAATCCAATTCTTGAAGGTAATGATTTTAAAAACCAAATATGTGCAACTGGCGCAGCCAACTCAATGTGACCCATTCTATCTCTTCTGACCTTAGCAAGAGTTACCTCAACTCCACATTTCTCGCACATAACTCCTCTATGCTTCATTCTTTTATATTTTCCGCATACACATTCATAATCTTTTATGGGACCAAAAATTTTGGCACAGAAAAGACCATCTCTTTCTGGTTTGAAGGTTCTATAGTTGATAGTCTCAGGTTTCTTTACTTCGCCAAATGACCAAGATCGGATCATTTGAGGAGAAGCTAGGCCTGCTGAGATTGATGAAAAATCATCTTGATTAGATTTAAGTTTGTTTAGTAATTCTTTCAAAATTTACTCCTACTCTTCTTTGTCTAGATCTATATTGATTCCCAATGAGCGAATCTCTTTAGTTAAAACATTAAATGATTCAGGGACATTTGCATCCATCTCAAGGGAACCATCTACAATTTTTTTATACATTTTCGTTCTTCCTGAAACATCATCTGATTTCACGGTTAGCATTTCTTGAAGGGTATAAGCAGCACCATATGCTTCCAGAGCCCAAACTTCCATCTCACCAAATCGTTGTCCACCAAATTGGGCTTTTCCACCCAATGGTTGTTGAGTAACTAGACTATATGATCCTGTAGACCGGGCATGCATTTTATCACTCACTAAATGATTAAGTTTAATCATATACATATAGCCGACAGTAATTGGTCTATCAAACTTTCTTCCGGTCCGCCCATCAAATAATGTGAACTGTCCTGAACTTGGTAATTTGGCATTAGCTAGCATTTGCTTGACTTCTTCTTCTGATGCCCCGTCGAACACTGGGGATGCAATGGGCACTCCATCTCTAAGGTTTTCGGCAAGTTCTTGGATCTCAGAATTATTTAGTGAATGAATATCCTCTTTATTATATGCTTTTTGGTTGTATAAATCTTCAAGAAACTTCTTCAGTTCCGCAGCATTTTTTTGCTCTTTAATCATTTTATCGATTAAATCACCAATACCTTTTGCAGCACACCCCATGTGCGTTTCCAGAACTTGTCCAACATTCATTCTTGATGGAACACCAAGTGGATTAAGAACTATGTCAACAGGATTTCCTTGTTCATCATATGGCATATCTTCAATTGGCATAATCTCTGAAATGACTCCCTTATTACCATGTCTACCAGCCATTTTGTCACCGGGTTGTATTCTCCTTTTTATAGCCATATAAACTTTGACTATCTTTATGACTCCAGGAGCAAGATCGTGACCCCTTCTAATTTTCTTTACTTTTTCATCAAAGTTTTTCTTGATAGATGATTTTGCTTTTTTAAGTTCTTGGAGTAATTCATCGATCTTATCATTTGCATCTGAGTCTTTTACTCTTATTGATAAAATTTCATCGATTGAAAGGTCGGATAAGTTTGTGCTATCTAGTTTTGAGCCTCTTTTAATCTTATTATCTTTGATTTTAGTGAGAACTTTTCCATTCAAAACACTGATAGCTCTAATTTTTGAAGCCTTTTCTCGTATCTTTTCATCATCATCTGCATCTTTCTTTGCTTCAGCAACATGATCATCCTCAATGGAGATTGTTCTGACATCTTTTTCCAATCCATCTCTAGTGAATACTTCTACACCGATAACTGTTCCTTTAGTACTCGTGGGGACTCGTAAGGATGTATCTTTAACATCAGAGGCTTTTTCACCAAAAATTGCTCTCAAAAGTTTTTCTTCAGGAGATAGTTGATTTTCACCTTTGGGAGTTATTTTTCCTACTAAAATATCTCCAGGGTTTACTTCAGCTCCAACATAAACTATTCCACATTCATCTAATTTAGATAGAGATCCCTCTCCAACATTTGGGATATCACCTGTGATTTCCTCCGAGCCAAGTTTAGTATCTCTTGCAACACAAGTTAATTCCTGGATATGAATTGAAGTAAATCTGTCTTCTCTTGCAACTCTCTCCGAAACAAGAATTGAGTCTTCAAAGTTATAACCATTCCATGGCATAAATGCAATTCTTATGTTCTGACCCAGAGACAACTCGCCATTGTCAACTGACGGACCATCAGCAAGAATATCTCCTGCCATAACTTTGTCTCCCTTTTTAACAATTGGTCTTTGATTGATACAAGTGTTCTGATTTGATCTTGTATATTTCACTAGGTTATAAATATCAACTTCGGCAGTTTTATTCTTCGCATCAGTTACTCTGACAACTATTCTGCCAGCATCTACACTTTCAACAATACCCTTATTTTTTGCAACCACACAAACTCCAGAATCTCTAGCAACTGCTGTCTCGAGACCGGTTCCAACCAAAGGTTTTTCTGGTCGCAGTACAGGAACAGCTTGACGCTGCATATTTGAGCCCATTAAAGCTCTGTTCGCATCATCGTGCTCTAAAAATGGTATAAGCGAAGCTGCAACAGAGACGACTTGCTGAGGAGATATATCCATGTGAGTAACCTTATCCGGTGACATTAATTCAAATTCATTATTGTGTCTTACAGGAACAAGGTCTTCGGTAAACCTATTTTTTTTATCGAGAAGAGCATTTGCTTGAGCAATAAATTTTTCTTCTTCATCGATTGCTGAAATATACTCAATTTCATCAGAAACTACTCGATTATTGACTTTCCTATATGGAGTTTCAATGAAACCAAAATCATTTGTTTGGGCATATGAAGCAAAGGAGTTGATTAAACCAATATTAGGACCTTCTGGTGTCTCAATTGGGCAAACTCTTCCGTAATGCGTTGGATGAACATCTCTTACTTCGAAACCAGCTCTCTCTCTTGTAAGACCTCCTGGCCCTAAAGCAGAAACTCTTCTTTTATGTGTGATTTCAGATAAAGGATTATTTTGATCCATAAATTGAGAAAGTTGACTTGAACCAAAAAATTCTTTGATGGCAGCTGTGACTGGTTTTGCATTGATTAAATCTTGAGGCCCTAGTTCATCAGCTTCAGCCATACTTAATCTTTCTCTGACTGCTCTTTCAACTCTTATTAAACCAACTCTAAATTGGTTTGCGGTCATTTCTCCAACTGACCTTACTCTTCTGTTACCCAGATGGTCAATGTCATCCACCGAATCATGTCCATCTCTTATAGATAGAATCCCTTTCATAACTGCAATGATGTCGTCTAATTCAAGAATCTTTGGATTTTCTTTTTCTGAGTTCTCTTCGTTAATATGCTTTTTTAATCTTCTATTAAACTTCATCCTTCCCACATCAGATAAATCATATCTCTCTGGATTAAAAAATAGATTCTTAAAAAGGGTTTCTGCTGAATCCTTTGTAGGTGGTTCACCAGGTCTCATCATTCTATAAATTTCAACAAGTGCTTCGAGTCTATTCGTGGAAGGATCAACATTTAAAGTATTTGAAATATAGGGTCCTTTTATCAACTCATTGATATAAAGGCACTCTAAGGTTGAAATTTTAGTCTCTGCCAATAAAGCAATGGTTTCTTCATCAATTGTATGATTAGAGTCAAGTATAATTTCACCTGTTTCCTCATTTAGAACTTTTTTTGCAACCACCTTATCAATCAAATGTTCAATAGGAAAAGTAACTTTAGACTCACCAGAATCTTTCAGGATTTTTACATGTCTTGCTGTTACACGTCTTCCAGCATTCACAATTACCTTATTTTTAATTTTGATATCGTGTTTTAAAGTTACCCCTCTCAATCTTTCTGGAGCTAATTCTGTTGTTACTTGATTGCCATGAACTGAAAAAGACTCCATCTCAAAAAATTCATCTAAAATTTCATCGTTAGACATTTCGAGCGCCTTTAACAAAATAGTTGCTGGGATTTTTCTTTTCCTATCGATTCTACAAAATAAACTATCCTTAGGATCAAATTCAAAATCTAACCATGAACCTCTGTAGGGAATAATCCTAGCTGAATAGAGTACTTTTCCAGATGAATGTGTCTTTCCTTTATCATGATCAAAAAACACTCCCGGAGACCTGTGAAGTTGAGAGACAACAACTCTTTCGACTCCATTTATGATGAATGAACCTGTTGAAGTCATTAAGGGAACCTCCCCCATAAAGACCTCTCCTTCTTTTACATCTTTAATTTCAGCAAAATTAGTTTCTTTATCATAAATTACAAGCCTAACCTTTATTCTCAAAGGTGCTGAATAACTCAGTCCTTGAATAAGACACTCCTGAACATCAAAACTAGGATCTCCAAGTTCATAAGAAACATACTCTAGGGCAGCATTGCCAGAAACACTAGTTATAGGAAAGAGGTCTTGAAAAACATCCTCAAGTGAATGAGGATTTGGTTCTCTTTTGTCAGAATCAACATCAGCTTGAAGAAACTTGGCATAAGACTCAAGTTGTGTTTTTGTTAGATTAGGAAGATCCATTATTTTTGGAAACTTTCCAAAAGTTTTTCTGATTCTTTTCTTTTCGGTGTAACTATATGTCATAAATATTGCCCTAGATTTTAAGTGTTACTTTAGTTCTGCAGTTGCCCCAGCATCAGTGAGTTGCTTAAGCATTTCTTCAGCTTCTTCTTTTTTCACAGCCTCTTTCAAAGTATTGGGTGCACCATCAACCAGATCCTTTGCTTCTTTCAAACCAAGACCAGTAATTGACCGCACTGCTTTGATGACTTGAACTTTTTGATCACCTGCTGCTGATAACACAACATCAAACTCATCTTTCTCTTCAGCTGCTGCTTCACCGGATGAATCTGCTGCTGCAGGAGCTGCTGCCACTGCAGCTGCTGCAGTAACACCGAACTTCTCTTCAATAGCAGAAATTAGTTCCACTAATTCCATCACTGACATATCTTCAATTGCTTTGAGGATGTCTTCTGTTTTTATTGTTGCCATAATGTTCTCCTTTTAATTGGCATTTGCCATTTTATTGTCATGAACTGCTTTTAGCACTCTTGCTAATTTGCTGGGAACTTCATTGAGAAGCGTAGCAAATTTGCCAATTGGTGCTTGAAGGACAGATGCAATTAAAGTAATTGCTTCATCTCTTGAAGGTAACTTTGCCAAAATATCAATCTGGCTTCCATCAAGAAGTTGTCCCTCAACAGCTAAAGCTTTTATTTCTAATGCTTCAAAATTTTTAGCATAAGTTTTTAAAAGTTTCGCTGCTGCTCCAGGTTCACCAAAAGAAAAAGCAAATAAAGAAGGTCCTGTTAAAATTTCTTCGGTACAGTCAAAATCAGATCCTTTAAAAGCTAACTTTGCTAAGGAATTCTTGATCACTTGAATATGAACACCCCTATCGTTTGCTTCTTTTCTGATTTGAGATAACTCAGAAACTTTTAAACCTCTTGCATCTGAAATAACAAGAGTTGATGCTGTTGCAACAACCTGTTTTACTTCGTCAACAATTCTTTCTTTTTCATGTTTGGCTAATGCCATTACAGTTCTCCTATTAAGACCTTTCGGTCATTTCGGTAACAATCTGCTTGCGCAAAAAAGTCACCACCTGCGTAGGAAATTAAGTTTTTTCAAACACCTACGGTCTTCGACGGCTGCGAAAATCGCAACAATCCAGGGTTTTACAAACCCTAAAACTTATATTAAATCTCCAAAATTAACTTTTAATCCTGGACCCATTGTGCTATTAATTGCTACATCCTTAAAGTAAACACCCTTCGCACTTGCTGGTTTTAATTTTTTTAACTCATCTAGCAAAGATGAAAGATTATCAGTAATTTGTTTTTCATCAAACGAAACTTTACCGATGCATCCATGAATAATACCATTCTTATCATTTCTGAATCTTACTTGTCCTGATTTAGCATTCTTAACTGCATCTTCAATATTATCGGTGACTGTTCCAGTTTTTGGATTTGGCATTAAGCCTTTAGGTCCCAATATTTGACCAAGTTTACCAACCACTTTCATTGCCGATTGAGAGGCAATAACTACATCAACGTTAATCTCATTTTTTTGGAATTTTTCTGCTAAGTCATCAAGTCCAACAAATTCAGCACCTGCTTTGTTGGCTAGATCAGCAAGGTCTCCATCAGCAAATACTGCAACTATAACCTGCTTTCCTAATGAGTTTGGTAAAGTTACGGCACCTCTTACATTTTGATCTGATTTTTCTCCACTTATTCCTAGTCTTATAGCAACATCAACTGACTCATCAAAGTTTTTAGATTTTACTTCTTTTAAAATACTCAACGCATCAGCTATGGTGTAAGTTGTCTCAGGCACTATGCGATCAGCAACTGCTTTTCTTCTTTTGGAACCAATCATTATAAATCTACCTCTACACCCATACTCTGAGCAGTGCCAGCAATAATTTTGACAGCATTATCAAGATCATTCGCATTTAAATCCGGTTCTTTTGCTTTAGCAATTTCTTCAAGTTGCTTTCTTGATATTCGTCCAACCTTATCTCTATTTGGTTCACCACTGCCTTTATCGATCTTTAGGGCTTTTTTTATCAGTACTGCAGCAGGTGGAGTTTTAATTACAAAATCAAAAGATTTGTCTTCATAAACATTTATAACAACAGGAAGTGGGACACCTTTTTCTGCATCTTTGGTCTCGTTATTAAATGCATTACAAAAATCCATTATATTTAATCCTGCCTGACCAAGAGCAGGACCCACTGGTGGGCTTGGGTTAGCCGATCCTGCAGGAATCTGAAGTTTTAAAATATTTGCTATTTTTTTTGTCTTTGCCATTTTAAGTTTTCTCTATCTGCACGAAATTAAGCTCTACTGAAGTTGATCTACCAAGTATTTGTACCGATACCGTTACAGAATTTCTTTCATAATCAACTTCTTCAACAACACCATTAAAATCATTGAATGGTCCATCACAGACTCTAACCATTTCTCCAGGTTCAAACATTGTTTTAGGTCTTGGGGCTTCTTCACCAATCTCAATTCTGTTTATGATGCTATTAACTTCTTCATCAGAAATGGGCTTAGGTTTGGCTCTAGTACCTCCAACAAAACCTGAAACTCTTGGTGTTTGCTTAACTAGTTGCCAAGTATCATCATTTAAATCCATCTGAACGAGAATGTAGCCAGGAAAGAATTTTCTTTCCGTTTTCTTTTGTTCACCACTTTTTAACTCAACAACTTGCTCCGTTGGAACCAGTATCTCACCAAAATAATTTGCTAAATTTGCCATATTTATTCTTTCTTCCATTGCAGATTTAACCTTCTGCTCGTAACCTGAATATGCTTGAACTACAAACCATTCCATATCTCTAACCTAAAATTAACTTAGTTATCCAACTCAATAATGATTCAAGACCCCACAGAAGAAGAGCTAAAACAATTATTGCAACAAAAACAACTAAAAAAGTCTGTGTAGTTTCCATTCTTGTTGGCCACACCACTCTTCTTAGTTCCAATCTAGACTCTGACATAAGCTTTAAGGTATTTACTCCAAACTGAGTAAATGCAAGCACAACAACCCCTAATCCTATCAAACCTACAACCGCAAGCACTCTGTACAAAAATGCTATTTCAGTGAAATAACTATTAAAAAATATTGCATATCCAAATATGCTGAGGGCAACTAACCATTTAAATCTATCCATCCAATTTACTTGTGATTTCATCCGTTATCCTCAAATGGCCTTATGGCAGGCCAGGAGGGAATTGAACCCCCAACCCCCGGTTTTGGAGACCGGTGCTCTACCAATTGAGCTACTGGCCTAAACTGGAATATATTACTTAACATCAAAAAAAGATCAGACAAGAACTTAAATTTTATTATTTAATGATCTTGGCTACGACACCAGCACCGACTGTTCGTCCACCTTCTCTGATAGCAAACTTCAAACCTTCATCCATTGCAATTGGTGCAATTAAAGTAACTGTCATTTTGACATTATCACCTGGCATCACCATTTCTACACCATCTGGCAACTCACAGGCACCAGTAACATCAGTGGTTCTGAAATAAAACTGAGGTCTGTATCCTTTGAAGAAAGGAGTATGTCTACCACCTTCATCTTTACTTAAAATATATATCTCAGCTTCAAACTCAGTATGTGGAGTAATTGATTTAGGTGCAGAAAGAACTTGACCTCTTTCAACAGCATCTCTGTCAACACCTCTTAATAGAACACCACAGTTCTCGCCAGCTCTTCCTTCATCAAGTGATTTCCTAAACATTTCAACACCAGTACAGGTTGTCTCAGTAGTATCATTGATTCCAACAATCTCAAGAGCATCACCGGTCTTAACTATACCCCTTTCGATTCTGCCAGTAACAACAGTCCCCCTACCAGAGATTGTAAATACATCTTCGATAGGCATTAGGAATGGTTTATCAATGTCTCTTGCTGGCTCCTCAATAGAAACATCTAGTGTTTCAACTAATTTTTGTACGGCAGGAACCCCAATATCAGAAGTATCCCCTTCAAGTGCCTTGAGTGCACTTCCTACAATAATTGGTGTATCTTCACCTGGAAATTCATATTCTGTAAGAAGATCTCTGATTTCCATTTCCACCAACTCTTGAAGTTCAGCATCATCAACTTGGTCAGCTTTATTCAGGAATACAACAATTTTAGGAACACCAACTTGTCTTGCAAGTAGAATATGCTCTCTAGTTTGAGGCATCGGTCCATCAGCAGCACTCACAACTAAGATAGCACCATCCATCTGTGCAGCACCTGTAATCATATTTTTTACATAATCTGCGTGTCCAGGACAATCAACATGAGCATAGTGTCTGTTAGTAGAAACATATTCAACATGAGATGTTGCTATAGTTATTCCTCTTTCTCTTTCTTCTGGTGCATTATCAATACCATCGAAAGCAACAGCTTCGCCCCCATAGACTTCAGCACAAACTTTGGTTAATGCTGCAGTAAGTGTTGTTTTACCATGGTCTACGTGACCAATAGTACCCACATTAATGTGAGGTAGATTTCTTTCAAACTTCTCTCTTGCCATGTTTTTGCCTCTCTGTATTTAAGTAAAATGGAGCTCATAACCGGACTTGAACCGGTGACCTCTTCCTTACCAAGGAAGTGCTCTACCGCTGAGCTATATGAGCCCGATTATTAGTTCCTTATTTTAAGGTGCCGTATTATCCCCCTAAAATACAAGAAACTCAACCTTTTTTTGGTAAAAAAATTAACTAGAAAAATAAGTCTTTAAGTGGTGGAGGGGGAAGGATTCGAACCTTCGAAGCACGAGGCGGCAGATTTACAGTCTGCTGGGTTTGACCGCTCCCCAACCCCTCCGTTTAAAGGAGTGTATTTTTGATCTAGAATAGCATTAAGTCAACTAATTTTTAATTTTCATGCAATTTATTGAAGAAATTATTCTAAAGGATCTAGATTTAGGGGTTTTTGAGTTAAAAACTTACGAAACTATTGATTCGACTAATGATGAATGTAAGAGAATATCGTCTGCTAAAGATGTACTTGTTATTACTGCTGATAAACAAACCAAAGGCAAGGGAAGAAAAGGTAAGACTTGGCAAAGCCCGAAAGGTAATATCTCCCTTTCGGTTGCCTTTGCAGATAAAGAATTTGGGGTCCCTGTGAGTATTGCGACGGGGATTTTAGTATCGAAGTCGCTTTCTCAAGTATTAAATAGTGATTCTGTAGGATTGAAATGGCCCAATGATTTGATTTTTAAGGGTAAAAAAATTGGTGGGATACTAGTTGAAAAAGAAGTTTATGCAAAATTTACAAAAACCATTGTAGGCATTGGCATCAATCTTGAGTTAGAGCATAAAGAGTCTTGGTGGGGTGATTTACAGGATTTCCAACAAGAAAATCTTCGCGATCATTTAATTAATAAAATTCTTTTAAATTTTGAACAATTCTTAAAAAATGGTCTGCCTGATTGGCAAAATCTTTGGGATCAATATTGTATCCATAATCAAAAAAAGATTTCAGTGGTTAAAAATCAATTAACTTTTGAAGGTAAATATTTTGGAATTGATCATGATGGTGCTTTGCTACTGGAAAATCAACATAAAGAAATTATCCCCTTTTCATCAGGTGAAGTATCCATTAAAGGTATCTATAATAGTTGATATGCAACATTTTTTGTCAGGTTTAGATCTCCAAAGTGATTGCCCTCAAGGTTGTGAATCCATTGTATTTGGAGCCGGTTGTTTTTGGGGTGTGGAAAAGAAATTTTGGTCACTGGATGGTGTTTGGTTAACTTCTGTAGGGTATTCAGGTGGGACTCTAGAAAATCCCTCTTACCAAGAAGTTTGCTCGGGTACAACTGATCATGTTGAGGTAGTTAAAGTAATCTTTGACCCCGATATTATGCCAGTATTGGAGCTGCTCAAAGTATTCTGGGAGTGTCATGACCCAACACAAGGTATGAGACAAGGTAATGATGTTGGTAGTCAGTATCGATCTGTCATTTTTGTAAGCTCTAATAGGCATGAAGATGCAGCATTATCAAGTTTGCAAATTTATCAAGCGGAACTAAAGTTGAAGGGTTTTGGTCCCATTACCACCGAAATATCTGCTGGGAAAAATTACTATCTTGCAGAGGAATACCATCAACAATATCTTGCAAAGAATCCTAATGGATATTGTGGACTGGGGGGTACCGGTTGCTCTTTCCCAAAAAATTAATTTGTATATAATAGCAATCTTTGCCACCTTAGCTCAGTTGGCTAGAGCAGTTGATTTGTAATCATCAGGTCGTCAGTTCGAATCTGACAGGTG
>Ga0207985_1000268_pt1 | contig 14102 bp, 15 predicted proteins | sample ETNtaG_3_FD_185761 | JGI IMG/M metagenome (GOLD analysis project Ga0207985, IMG submission 185761) | Marine microbial and viral communities from oxygen minimum zone, Eastern Pacific Ocean - ETNP201302SV84 (SPAdes) (version 2) | ecosystem: Environmental > Aquatic > Marine > Unclassified ...
TCTTGAAAACCAGCAAGGGTGCAAGCCCTTCAGAGGTTCGAATCCTCTTGCCTCCGCAATGAAGAATCCTCGTGTAAGATTCGCACCAAGTCCTACTGGATATTTGCATATTGGTGGTGCAAGAACAGCCTTATTTAATTGGCTTTTTGCAAAGCAAAATAATGGTAAGTTTTTATTGCGAATTGAGGACACTGATCTGGAACGTTCTAAGGCAGAATATATCGATCAAATAACCGATGCCCTTTCATGGTTAAATCTAAAATGGGATGAAGATATTGTGCTCCAATCTAATAATAAGGTTAGGCACGAAGAAATGGTGCAAAAAATGCTCGATAATGGTACTGCATACCGATGCTTCCTTCAAAAAGATGAATTAGATCAATTAAGGCAAAATTCGGAACAAAAAAAAGAAATATTTAGAGTTCCCCAAACGTATAGAGATTTATCAAAAAATGAAGAGCAAAAAATGCTTAGCGATGGTAAATCTTTTACGGTTAGACTAAAAATTCCAGAAGGTGAAACTGAATTTACTGATTTGGTTTATGGAACTATTAAAGTTCAAAACAAGGATTTAGATGATTTTATTATTGCTAGGTCTGATGGATCGCCGACTTATAATTTTGTGGTAGCTGTAGATGATTCAGATATGAACATTTCGCATGTTGTTAGAGGAGATGATCACTTAGCCAATACACCTAAACAGATTCTTGTTTATAGGGCATTAGGCTTAAATGAGCCTATTTTCGCTCATTTGCCAATGATTTTAGGTCCAGATAAAAAAAGACTAAGTAAAAGACATGCTGCTACCAATGTACAAGAATACAAGGAAAAAGGATTTTCTGCTCAGGCAATTTTAAATTATCTGTCTTTATTAGGTTGGAATCCTGATTCCGACAAAGAAATATTTACTGATAATGAATTAATTGAAAGTTTTCAATTTGATCAGGTTCAAAAAAAATCAGCAGTTTTTGATGAAAAGAAGTTATTATGGATATCTCAACAACATTTAACCGAAATGAGCGTTAGAGATGCAATGAATGAAATTTATAAGCTTAATCCAGATTGGGGAGATGGACTTGACTGGAATTATTTAAAAGAAATTGTCAAACTTATAAAAGATAGGTCTAAAACTATTACTGAGATATCTGAGATGTCAGAATTATTTTTCCAAGAATCATTGGAGTATAATCAAGAATTAATTTCAAAAACTTTTAAAGAAGAATCTGTTTCTATTACGAAAGATTTTAAAAATGCTTTAGAATCATGCCAAGAATGGAATAGAAATGAGATTGAAATTATTTTTGATAATCTAATGGCCCAACATGATGTTCAAATTGGAAAAGTAATGAAACCGATAAGGGTTGCTTTGACAGGTATTCCATTTGGCCCTGGAATCTTTGACTTAATACTTTTACTTGGTAAAGACATGTGTTTAAAGCGTCTTAGAAAGCTTTTATCTTTATTAGATTAAAAAAGTTTATCAGGTTGAAGCTCTGATATTTGATTTATAACTTCAAAGTAAATTTACATATGCGCCCGTAGCTCAATTGGATAGAGCGTCTGGCTACGGACCAGAAGGTTGTGGGTTCAAGTCCTTCCGGGCGTACTAATGTCTGAAATCAATCTAACTCAAAATTCACATGAAGACTGGATGAAAAAAGCTTTGCGCCTGGCAACTAAAGCTATGCTTGAAGATGAAGTTCCTGTTGGTGCAATTGTTGTCTACAAAGGTAAAATTATTGGTCAGGGGTATAATCAATGTAATACGTTAAATGATGCAACTGCTCACGCTGAAATGTTAGCCATAACTGCTGCTTCAAATACTTTAGGAGATTGGAGGCTTAATGATTGTACTATGTATGTAACTAAAGAGCCATGCCCAATGTGTGCTGGAGCTATAGTTAATAGTAGGATTGAGTTCTTATATTTTGGCTGTTATGATGAAGATTACGGAGCATGTGGTTCTAAGTTTGAAATATGTGGAAATGTTAATCTTAATACGCCAGCAGTAGTTCGAGGAAATTTGCTTGCTGGAGAATCTCTTGCTTTAATTCAAGAATATTTTTTCAAAAAAAGACAGAAGAAAAAAGAATTTTAAATAATAAATGGAAAGATAGCTTTTCGATCTTTTGGATAGGATTCAAACTTGCTTTGATACCATTGATGTCCTTTAATCGCTCTTGGAACAAGATTGGCCATTGTCCAAATCATAAAAGATAATCCTGCAAGTGACCAAGTCATAATTGCAAAGGCCATCCACTCAAGAATCTCTCCAAGATAATTTGGAAATGAAACATATCTAAACATAAAGCCTTCGGGAACTTTATATTCCCCAGATTTTGATCGAAGTGATAATAAAATATTATCTGATTTAATGTTGATATAAGCTCCTGTTATAAATAAACATACCCCTACAATGAAATTCCAATTAGACATATAATCAATGGAATATGCTTGAATATTTCCAAGATGAGTACCATTAATATATCCATTAACAACATTAAACAAGAAAGCAAGTATTGCAATTAATAAGGGCATTTTTGCAGGATTGTTCTGTCTCAAAGGGTAAATAACACTTCTATTAAAATAATGTAAGGACCACAAAGTAATAAAAGTCATATTTGTAGGTGTTATTTCAATATTACCTTTAAAGAAAAAATATAGCAATGCTAGAGGAGATATAACTTCCATAACAAACCATCCAAGCTTACTAGGAATCATTGGACCCCAGTTTGTTTTTGAAAATTTTCCATAGGGAGCTGGTATTTTAAGAAGGGTAATGAAGGTTAAAAAACCCAAGCCAAGCCAAACAAGAACGAGTGATTCAAAATTTTGTAACATAGATAACAATTTATGAGTAATATTTAATTCTTCAAATATCAGATATATGCAGCAAAAAAATATTATTATTACAGGAGCAACAGATGGAATAGGTTTAGCAGCTGCCAAATCTATTGCATCAAAAGGTTATCATGTCGGTCTAGTTGGAAGAAATCCTAATAAAGGAAAAAAAGCTATTGATGAAATTATTTCTCATTCTGGAAATAAAAATTTAGAATTTTTTGAATGCGATCTTAGTTTAGTTGTTAATGTAAAAGATTTAGCAGACAGAATTAAACATAAGTACAGTAAAATTGATGTGTTATTAAATAATGCTGGTGGTGCAAATAAAACAAAGCAAATTACATCTGAAGGACTTGAAAAAACATTTGCAACCAATCAAATGAATTACTTTGTTCTATCTACAGAATTATTAAATATTCTATCAGAATCTAATGATGGAAGAATAGTTAATGTAGCTTCAAATGCTCATATAGGAGCTGAAGTTGACTATGAGAATGTCAATTCTGAAAAGAGTTTTTCTGCTTGGACCTCTTATTGCGTTTCAAAACTGATGAATATTATGTTTACCTATCAGCTGGCATCTATGCAGGATAAAGTGTCTGTTAATGTATTACATCCTGGATTTGTGGATACTAATATTGCAGGTAATGAAGGAAATTTGATAAAATATATCGTAAAATTTGGTGCAAAAATGTTTGCTAGAACTGTAGATAATGGTGCTGATTCAAGTATTTACTTATCAACATCTGATGAAGTAAAAGGAGTTTCAGGTAAATATTTTTTTAAATGCAGAGAAATCCGTTCTTCAAGAGCGTCTTATGTAAAGAAAGATTGGCAAAAAGTATGGGATTTATGCAGTGAGTATAAAAATAAGTTAATATGAGAAAAACAATTTTAAATAGAGGTGATTACAATTTCTTTACTTCAGCTGAAACTAGGTGGAGAGACGTTGATACTTTAGGTCATATCAACCATACTATTTATCTTAGTATTTTAGAAACAAAACATAAAGATTTTATTGATCATATTTACGGGGAAACCACTTACGATTTGGGATTAAAAAGTACCGCAGCAGGGTTATTAGCTTCAATGGATGTCACATATATAAAACAAGTTCATCATCCTGTCAAACTAGATATCGGATGTCGCATTACAAGAGTAGGAAGCAAGAGCTATGATGTACATCAGGGCATTTTTGTTGAAGGAGAGAATGACCCATCTTTTCAAACGATTCATACCTTTGTAATGTTTAATTTTGTGGAGCAGAAATCAATTCCAGTACATCAAGTGGTTATAGACAATTTAAGGGAGTTAGAATGATTACATTATTATCACCATCAAAAAAGTTAAATTTCAAACATCAAGATGCTGTTTCGGCATTTACACAATGTGATTTTATTGAAAGCGCTCAAGAGTTAGTTAATAAAGCCAAAAATTTGACATCACAAGATTTAAAAGATTTAATGAAAATTAGCGATTCACTGGCAGATTTAAATAAAGAACGTTTTAACAATTGGTCTTTGCCATTTAATCAAGATAATGCAAAACAAGCTATTTTAGCTTTTGATGGAGGGGTTTATTCTGGACTACAAGCAGAAACATTTAATCAGAATGATCTAGAGTTTGCTCAAGATCATCTACGAATTCTTTCTGGGTTGTACGGAGTATTAAAACCTTTAGATTTAATTCAACCATATCGACTTGAAATGGGAACAAAATTTGAAAATGCTAAAGGAAAGAATTTATATGATTTCTGGAGTCATGAAGTGACCAAGAATCTTAATAAAAACATTAAAAAACATGAAAATAAGACTATTATAAATTGCTCTTCAAATGAATATTTTAATGTTATCAATCAAAAGGAGCTTGATGGAAATATTTTGAATACTGTATTTAAAGAATATCGAGATGGTGAACTTAAGTTTATTTCGTTTAATGCTAAGAAAGCCCGTGGGTTACTCGCAAAATTTGTAATAAATAATAAAATAACAAAAAATGATGATTTGAAAGATTTTAACTTAGAGAATTATAAGTTTGATATGTCGCTTTCAGATAAATCAACATTTGTATTTACAAGATAAAGGAGGGAAATAATGAAAAGAATATTAATATTACTTTCGTTTCTAGCTATCAGTTGTCAATCAAATTCTGGCGAAATGCCAAGACAAGCTGGTCAAGCTTCAAATGAATTAATGAACGGATTAGAAGCAATGCATCATGTACGCTTTGCAGAAGCAAGAGCAATGTTTCTTGAAGGAATTGAAAAAGATCCAAACTGTGCCTCATGTTACCTTAATTTAGGAAATGCTGAGCAAGATAGAGTTTTAAGAAGAGAATACCTAGAAACTGCTTTAGGTATGGCGAAAAAAGGCCATCCAGAAACAAAAATTATGGAAGCTTCGGTCAATTGGATAAACGGAGAAGGCGGTCGATTTGACGCTCATCCAGATTTATATAAAAAATATAAAGGCGATAAATTTCTAGCTTCAGGTGCATACAGATATCTTCAGTTCAATGATCGTATTGAAGAGGGTAGAGAATTATTACTGGAAGCAGGAGAGAGACTAAAAGCTGGTCATTTATACAATCTTTTAGCGTATTCATACTTTTGGAATGCTGAAAGTGATGAGGATTATGATAAAGGATTACCATTTATTGAAAAATATATCGAATTAAATCCAAATGAAGCTAATGCATATGATTCATTGGCTGAATTTCATCTCAATAAAGGTGAGTTTGACAAAGCTATAGAAAACTATCAATTAGCTTTTGAAGTTGATCCAGAGTTTGAATGGGCGACAAGGAATCTAGCATTGGCTAAATATCAAGAAATGATGGCAAGTGAAGATGCTAAAGTAATGCAGTGGACCAGTGAATCTGATGAAGCTAAATCTGCATTTAATACAGGTATGTGGCAGTTCTACAATCTTGAATGGGAGAAGGCTAATGAGTCATTTTCCAATGCTATTGAAATAGATGAAAGCTTTGCTTTAGCATATGCTATGAGAGCAAGAACACATTTTCTTATGGAAAACCAAAGTTCTGGCGCTGAAGATCTTGAAGTAGCAGTTAGCATGTCATTAAATGCAACTGCCGAAGAAAAGAAAATGATACTATCATTATACAATGATAATGAGTTAGGAACTAAATCTTTTAATCAAGTAGTTGAAAGGTTAGTAAGAAAATATCCAGATGGATCATTTTTAAGAATGGAATCAATTTTTGCTACTATGTCTGATATAGGACCAGATATGATTTTACGTAGAGGAAAGGATTTGTATGCAATGAATCCTAATTTTACACCAGCATTAAATATCATGGGTTATGCTTACATGCAAAAAGATGAAATGGGTTTAGCAAAAGAAACTCTTCAAGAGCAGGTTAGAAGACAAGCTGGTAAAGCTAATCCTTACGATTCTTTAGGAGACTATTATTTAGAAGTAAATGATAACGCTATGGCGTTAAAATACTTCGAACAGTCATCAAAGATGGGATTAAAAGCAAGCGATTCAAAAGTTGATAGCTTGAAATCATTGCTTGAAGAATAATTATCTACAAATAAGCTTAAAATCTTATTTAGATTAAAAAAGGAGCGTAGAGTTATTATAATTCTACGCTCTTTTAATATGTTTGATTAAATTCTGCAAAATAAAGGAAATAAATTGTCAGAAAATTATCAAGTTTTAGCTCTTAAATGGCGTCCAAAACAATTTAAAGATGTAGTTGGTCAAGATCATATTACTACAACTTTGCAAAAGGCGTTTGAAAAAAATCGCATAGCACAAGCTTTTTTATTTGCTGGTCCAAGAGGTGTTGGTAAAACTACTACTGCCAGATTAGTTGCAATGTCATTAAATGGTGCTGATAATCCTACCGTTGATTATGATATAAAATCAGAATCTGTAATGGATATTATTGATGGAAAATCTATGGATGTAATTGAAATTGATGGAGCATCTAACAGAGGTATTGATGAAATCAGAGAATTACGTGAAAATATCAAATTTATGCCTGTTTCAGGAAAATTTAAGGTAATCATTATAGATGAGGTTCATATGCTTACAGTACAAGCCTTTAACGCCTTACTTAAAACCTTAGAAGAACCTCCGCAGCATGTAAAATTTATTCTTGCGACAACCGATGTGCACAAGGTCCCACAGACAATTATTTCAAGATGTCAAAGGTTTGATTTTTTGCCACTCTCAAATAGTACTATTTCTGATAGATTAAAGTTTATAAGTGAGAGTGAAAATCAATCCATCGATGAAAAATCTCTTTCATTAATTGCTGCAAAATCAGAAGGAAGTATGAGAGATGCACTAAGTTACATGGATCAAATATTAGTTCTAGGAGATGACGTAACTTTTGATACTGTTCAAGACTTGCTTGGTGTAGTACCTCATGAAATTTTATTCAATATTTCAGATGCTTTACATGATCGAGATGGAGATAAATTAATGTCCAATTTAGAAGTAGTTAGAAATAAGGGTTACATTGTTGAAGATTTATTAAAGGATTTAATTTTACACTTTAGAAATCTTTCTGTAATTGACTTTAAAAATGGATTAAAGCTTGTTGGGTTGGATTCAGAACTTTCAAAAAAATATAATCAGTTAAGTTATAATTGGTCTCATAAAGATATAATTAGATTGTCAAATAATTTATCAACTCTTTACTCGTCAATTAGACAATTTTCAGATCAATATCTACTTTTAGAAGTGCATTTAATAAAGTTGTTACAGTTTGATTCTAGTGTCGACATAGAAGAATTTTTAAAAAAAGAAGTAGTTCACACACCAAAAGCTAATAATTCAAAAAAAGAAATCGTTAAGAAACAAACTCCAAATAAGGTTTCAGAAAATATCTCTGATAAAAAAGATAAAAAGATAGATTTAGATGAAGAAGTATTAAGAAGTGATTGGAGCGATATAGTAAAACAAGTTTCAAAGCAGAGAGGTTCTCTTGGAGCTCAATTATCAGGATGTATCTTAGGTGAATTGAAAGGCAAAAGTGTAGAAGTTATTTCCTATGATAACTCAGAGTTCAATCAAAAGCTTTTAAAGGAAGGTCTTGAAATAGTTAAATCGATTATAGATGAAAAGTATAACTCAAATATCAATATTAAACTTGTAATTGATACTAAGGTAGAAAAAATTGAAAATAAAAAAGAAGAAAAAGTCAACGAAGATGATATTGTATCACTCTTTGACGGAAAGGATATGTTGTAATGTTTGGAAATATGAAAGAAATGCTTAAGCAAGCTCAAAACATGAAATCACAGATGAAACAAATTAAGAAAGAACTAGAAAGTATTGAAGTAGAAGGTGTATCTGCAAATGGTGCATGTAAGGTTACCATGACAGCAGATATGAAGACTCAAAATGTTGAAATTGATGAAACACTATTAAGTAGTGAAGCATACGTTATAGAAAATGCAATTAAAGTAGCTGTTAATAATGCGCTTGAAGATGCTAAAGATACATCTGCTAAGAAATTAAAAGCTGTAACGGGTGGACTAACTGATGGATTACCAGGATTTTAATGGCACAAGCCACTAAATATATTGAAGCTTTAATTGACTCCTTAACAAAATTCCCTGGAATTGGTAGAAAAGGAGCAGAAAGAATAGCGTACTTTATAGTGAAATCAGAAAAATCTTTGGGTATAAATCTTATTAATTCATTAAAAGATGTAAGCGAGAAACTAGATATCTGTCCTACTACTGGAATGGTATTATTAAAAGGAGAAGAATCTCCCTATACAGATAAAAATAGAAATGCAGAAATTTTATGTGTTGTTGAAAACATGGAAGATGTTATTAAAATTGAAAATACAAATAGTTTTGATGGATTATATCATGTTTTAGGCGGTGCTATTTCTCCATTGGATGGAATAGGCCCCTCAGATTTATCTTTTGATAAATTGATTGAAAGAATAGATAAAAATACAAAAGAAGTAATTATTGCAACTAATCCAAGTACTTCTGGAAATGCAACTGCTCTATATTTAGAAAAAATTTTGAAAGATAAAGATATAGACATATCAAGGCTAGCCGTTGGTTTACCTGTTGGTAGTAATTTAGAATACATAGATGATAAAACTATTTCGACTGCTATAACTGGAAGGGTTAAGCTAAGTTGAAATTTATTTTAAATTTTTTAACCTATTCAAGAATTTTACTCACTCCATTAATTATTTATCTTATTGTTAATGAAAATTTCCTTTTTGCAGGCATTGTATTTGCTTACTGCAGTTTTAGTGATATAGCGGACGGAAAAATTGCAAGGAGATATGACTTAGTTTCTGGACATGGAAATTATATGGATCCTTTAGCAGATAAAGTTTTAATGATTGGGACATTATCATCCTTATTATTTTTAGATGTAATACAATTTTGGCCTTTCCTAATAATTATTGGTAGAGATATAGTAATTACATTATATAGAAACTATTTGATAGCCAAAAATAAACCACTAGAAACATCAAAATTTGGAAAATTAAAAACTGTTTTTCAACATGGTATGGTATTAATTATTTTAATTGCTAATCCAGCACAGACTATTGTAGATCTAATTGTTAATATTAATGCAATCTATGCTGCTGCAACTGGCGTAGATTATTTTATTAAAAATGGGTTTTAGTAAAGGCTTAAATGTACAACTAGCAACACTATTTGGTATTGGAAAAATACCTGGAGGAGGTACATGGGCTTCGCTCATAGTGTTACTAATTGCCTTGTATGAACAAAATGCTGCAACTGTATCATTTTTAGCTTTTTTTACATTAATAATAGGTCCAAGAGCATATAGACGATTAATTAATAATTCTACATCAGAAGATCCAAAAGAGTATGTTTTAGATGAAGTCATTGGGATGGGAATATCTTTATCTGGTGTATATATATATTACAGCATTGTAGGTGGATTTAAGTTTAATATCAATTTTCTTTCAGATATAGATACACTATTTATTTTGACATTTTTAATTTTCCGCTTTTTTGATATTTCTAAAGTTGGTCCAGTTGGATGGGTTGAAAGCAATCCAAAGGAAAAACCATATAATAAGGTTATTGGAGATGATATTATGGCCGCACTTTTGTCCATAATTGTTGTAATAATTTTTTTAAGTGTTAACTTATGGTTAATGCAATGAGAGTTGGAATTATAACAATTGGAAATGAATTATTAAGCGGTTTTACCTTAGATCGTAATGCTGCTTGGATTGGACAACAATTACTTTCTTCAGGAATTAAAGTTAATGTTCATCATACTATTCCAGATGATTTAGGTGCTATTTATGACACTTTAGAGTATCAATTAAAGGAATGGAGATGTGATCAGATTATTGTAACAGGAGGTCTTGGACCAACTGTCGATGATATTACAGTTTCTTCATTTTTGGAATACTTCGATGATTCACATGAATTCGATAAAGAGTATTGGGAGATTCTATCGGAAAGATTTAAAAGACTAAATTTCAAAATGCCAAATCTTAACAAAAATCAAGCATATAAATCTAAAAAAGGAATTATGATTCCTAACTTGGTTGGTACTGCAAGAGGGTTACATTACACTGCAAAGCATGATTCAGTTCTAAGAAGTGTTAAGGGTTTAATAACGGGCGATAAAAATAGAGTCAATTTTTTTGCACTTCCAGGAGTTCCCAAAGAAATGAAATCTATGTTTACAAATTATGTACTACCTGAAATTGAAAAATCATTAAAGAGTAAAGTAGTTTGTAAAAGCATAAGAACAACAGGAGTTCCTGAATCCATTCTTCAAGAAAAAATTACAGATATCATTGATGCTAATAAAGAGAAATGTGACATTGCATTTTTACCGCATAGAATGTTGGGTGTTGATATACGAATCACATCATCAAATGCACAATTAGTAGATGAATTAATTGATACTATTGTCCCAAGAATTAAAAAATACGTATATGGTTACGATCAAGATAAGTTAGAGCAGGTAATTGCTGATTTGTTTTTAAAGCATAATTTAACAGTAAGTACGGCTGAATCCTGCACCTCGGGATTATTAGCAGCAAGATTAACAGATGTTCCAGGAAGTTCGAAATATTTTAAAGGTGGAAGCGTATGTTATAGCAACGATTTAAAAATTAATGATGTTGGCGTCGAAAGTGATTTAATTGATCGTTATGGAGCAGTTAGTGAGGAAGTGGCAGGGGCTCTAGCAAAAAATATTGCTAATAAAAATAGTGCAGATATTGGAATTGGTATCACGGGAATTGCTGGTCCGGGTGGTGGATCTGAAAAAAAACCCGTAGGATTGGTTTTTGTTGGAATATTTTATCAAAATAATTTATATATTAAGAAGTATAATTTAACACCTGATAGAATCACGAATCGTGAACTTACTGTCATCTTGTGTCTTAATGAAATACGAAAAATTTTAAGAAATTCATAAAAAGTTAAAGGAAAGTCGTAATGGCAACAAAAAATGTAGAAAAAGCGTTAGAAGCAGTTCAATTAGATATTAATAAAGCATATGGAGATGGATCTATAATGAGATTGGGCGGTACAGCCACACTTGATGTAGAAACAATTTCAACAGGATGTCTGTCTTTAGATATGGCTTTAGGAGTTGGTGGTGTTCCTAAAGGAAGAATAATAGAAGTTTTTGGTCCTGAATCATCAGGAAAAACTACCTTAGCGCTACATATTGTTGCTGAATGTCAAAAAAATGGCGGTAAGGCGGCATTTATAGACGCTGAAAATGCTTTAGATCCAGAATATGCAAAAAACCTTGGATGTAATGCTGACGACTTATTAGTGTCTCAACCAGATTCTGGTGAGCAAGCACTAGATATTCTTCAAAAACTACTTGAAACAGCTGCTTTAGATGTTATTGTTGTTGATTCTGTTGCAGCGCTAGTACCAAAAGCTGAATTGGACGGACAAATTGGAGATGTAACTGTTGGATTACAAGCGAGACTAATGTCTCAAGCTTTAAGAAAATTGTCAGGTCCAATCAATAAATCTAGAACATGTGTAGTATTCATCAATCAAATTAGAGAAAAAATTGGTGTAATGTTCGGTAGTCCTGAAACAACTCCTGGAGGAAGAGCTCTAAAGTTTTATTCTTCAGTCAGACTTGATATTAGAAGAATAGCTGCTATTAAAGAAGGCACAGATATGACAGGAAATAGAACTAGAGTAAAAGTTGTTAAAAACAAAGTAGCACCACCATTTAAAATGACTGAATTTGATATTATGTATGGAAAAGGAATTTCATACTCTGGAGACTTGTTAGATTTGGCTTTACAAGGTGGTGTAGTTGAAAAAATGGGTTCATGGTTTTCTTATAAAGGTGATAAAATTGCACAAGGCCGTGAGAAAGTCAAAGTATTGCTAGATACAGATGAAAAGTTGATGAAAAGCGTTTTATCTGATGTTAAAGATTATCTAGAATTATCTTAACCTTATGGACAAATTCGAAATTACTTATGACGGTAATTTAAGAACCTCGGCTGAACATTTAGATTCTGGTTCCATAATCAATACTGATGCACCAAAAGACAATCAAGGTCTAGGTGAAAAATTTTCTCCCACCGATTTAGTTTGTGTATCGCTTGCAAGTTGTATGTTAACTATAATGGGCATTGCTATGCAAAAATATGATATCGATTTGCAAGGAACCACAGCATCGGTTAAGAAAACAATGGGAACAGAACCAAGAATGATATCCCAGATAGATATTACTATTAAATTCAATACTTCTTATGATGAGAAAGTTAAAACTGTTTTAGAAAGATCAGCTCTTAATTGCCCAGTTCATAAGAGCTTATCGAATGATATTAAAAAAAATATAAATTTTATTTATAGCTAAGATTTTTGAATTATATCAACAAATTCATCGTGAACTTTTCCATTTGAAGCGACAATACACTTATCAAAATTAAAGTTTTTATTTTTATCATCTGAAACTGTTCCACCAGCTTCTGTGACTATAATGTTTCCTGCAGCTGTATCCCATGGTTGTAAATTATATTCCCAAAATCCCTCAAGAACTCCTTTAGCAACATGACACATATCTAGAGATGCTGCGCCTAGTCTTCGTACACCATGTGAATTGAGATTAATATTTTTAATAATTTGTAGGTTTTTATCTATATATTTTTCATCATATGGAATAAATCCAGTAACAAATAGACCTTCTTTAAATTGTTTTGTTTTTGAAACAGATATTTGAGAATCATTACAATAAGATCCATGATTTTTAAGGGCATAGTATTTTTCATTATTTGGAACATCGTATACTACGCCGGCAAAAGGATTGTCTTTATAAAAAATTCCTATAGAAACAGCAAAAGAAGGGTAATTATGTACAAAGTTATTGGTGCCATCTATTGGATCAATATACCAAGTATAATCGGAATGTAAATTATTAGATCCTAGTTCTTCAGATATAATATTGTGTTCTGGAAAAGTTTCTTTTATTTTACTTGAAATAAGTTTATCAGCTTCGATATCTGCTTGAGTTACCAAATTAGAAATTTCTCCTTTTGATTTAAAAGACTTTATTTTTTTTGATGATAAGCGGATTAATTCAGCAGCTTGATCTGAAATTTTTAATGCAGTATCAAGAATGTGATTAGTACTTTTCAAAGTATTTAGAAGAAATATCTTTTAATTTGGTGCTTAAAAGAATGATCGCGATAAGGTTAGGAAAAGTCATAAAAGCAAGGGCAGCATCACCAAGATTCCAAACTTGTTTTAAAGTTAATAGTGAGCCTAAAAAAACCATCATAACATAGGTATATCGATAATATGTAATATACTTAGAACCAAATAAGTACTCAGTTGCTCTGTCTCCATAAAATGACCAACTAATAGCAGTTGAAAGAGCAAAAAGTACTACAGCAATAGTAACCATTTCACTACCAAATGGAATTCCTTGAGAAAAAGCATAACTTGTTAGTAGTACACCTTCTTTTAATTCAACAATTGATGAATCAATTCTTAGGGAATAAAATTCAGTAAATTTCCATGAACCTGTAACCATAATAACTAAACCAGTTAAAGTACAAATTATAATAGTATCAATGTATGGTTCTAATAAAGCAACAACACCTTCTCTAGTTGAATAAGGTGTTTTAGCTGTTGAATGAGCAATAGCAGCTGAACCTTGACCCGATTCACTTGAAAATAAACCTCTTTTAACACCCATTAACATTGTATTTAAAAATGCTATAAATGCTCCTGAAGCAACACCTGTAGCAGGAACTAGTAGGGA
>Ga0207985_1000272_pt1 | contig 13959 bp, 11 predicted proteins | sample ETNtaG_3_FD_185761 | JGI IMG/M metagenome (GOLD analysis project Ga0207985, IMG submission 185761) | Marine microbial and viral communities from oxygen minimum zone, Eastern Pacific Ocean - ETNP201302SV84 (SPAdes) (version 2) | ecosystem: Environmental > Aquatic > Marine > Unclassified ...
CCAAAAAGAGCTTGAATTAACGCCAGAGGTAGTTTAAACCAAAAATTTGTTGTAGCTTTCCCTTTATATTCTCCTCTTGTCAGATCAGCTAACATTCCAAAAAGAGCTGGTGTTTTGCCTAAAGCGAAACCTACTTTCATAAAAAATGGCTTATAAATTTTATGCTTGGTATTTGCAGCACGATACATATCTCTACTGTAATGCGAACGCCAATACTGCTCAAATAAGGTCGGATCTCCTTTAGAAATTGCTTTGGCTGCAAGTCTTCCACCTAACGCACAATGATTGAGGCCTTCTCCATGAATGGGATTTACATGGCCTGCCGCATCACCACAAAGTACCCAATTTTTGCCAGAAACTGGCTCATCAAACAGCTTCGGATCATTATAGGAAGGAATTACTGAACCGAACTTCTTACAATCGACAATTTCTCCTGTATCCTTCAACTTCCATTTACCATTGCGGACAAACTCACCGGGCCATCTTTCTGCAAGAAGTTTGTCCAAAGCTTCACGCATGCCTGGGGTTCCTGAGTTGTAACAATAACCAATATTATAATGATCACTCTTAGGAAATACCCAAAGATATCCTTCTTCTCCAGGAAGAGCACCAACTATAAATTCTACATCATTTTCATCTGGTTTTATTGACAGATAATATCCTGCTGCAGCAAACAGATGCTCTCGCGGTATTCGCTCCATAAAATGCTTACGAGTGAAACCATTAACGCCATCTGCACCAATAATATATTTTGATTTATATTTACCATTAATCAACCAGATATCATCAACTAATTCTAACGATTTAACTCTTTCAATAATATGGCCAGCACCTGCTTCTTTTGCTCTGTTAAATAAATAAAAATCCCAATCATCTCTTCGAATTAATTTACCTTTGTTTACTGGAATTTTTAATTTGGTCTCATTGTAAGTAAAAGAAATGGAAGACATTTCACATTCAATAGACTCATCTGGAGCATCCATCCATTCAATACCTTTAACAGGTAAACCTCCTCCACAGGCCTTTCTTCGGGGGTGTGCGTGGTCAAATAAAAGTACAGACAAGCCACGTTCTGCAGCTTCGCGAGCTGCTGATGAACCTGCAGGTCCTCCTCCTACAACTGCAACATCTACGATTTCCACAATTATCTATCGCGAATGCTCTAAATTAAGGTTTACGACTCAGTCTGAATTTTGGAATAGGACAACTGGCTTTCGCTTCCTTCTATTGATTTAAAAATACAACCTTGAAGAATCAAATCTTTCTGACCTAACCTTGAAACTACATATATTACCCTAGGTTCTTCAAAATCTAAAATTGTAAATAAGGGATCATCTAAATTTGTAAGATTTAAAGAAGCTGTACTATTATTATAAACATCGAATGATTCGAAATCGAAACCCCTTCCTTCGATAAATATCCTGTGACTTTTGCCTGAAAAACTAAAACTAGGCATTTCCTCACTTAAATTTACCGACTCCATGTTAACTCAGTTTGCCTGCATTTATAGAACTTATTATTATAAATGAGAATTTAATTTAAGAAAAGCTGGACCCCATTTAAAAACCGACATTATCTTCTGAGCTTGTTCTGACTGCCCACAGATTAGTAAAGCTGATGCAATTGCTTCTGCTGTAGTTAATTTACCTACCTTACCGGAGTTTACAGGGTTAGCTGGAGTTACCGAAGGTAAACTTCGAGGCTCTAGACCCATTAAGCGTAATCGTGAAAACGTTTCCGGAGCCCTATTCCATGAACAGTCTACACCGACAATTCCACCAACTTCTGCAAGAGGAATATCTTCATTACTAAGAATTTTTTCTGAAAAGGGATCTAAAACTAAACCCATGGGTGGTAATGTCTTGAAATTTGAGTGGTTATCTGAAAGATTAAATCTTTCTAACCTTTTAGCTGTACATTTTTTAGGATCGTCTTGATCAAAGCAGAGAATTCTGATATTAAATGACATGTAATGAAAAATCAACCGGTAATGATGACATTGTCAAGCTTCCTAGACTTATAAAATCTGTATTTTTTGCGTACTCTGCCACATTTTCAATAGTCACTCCACCTGATATCTCAATTTCTATGTTTGAGATTTGTCTCAATTTTTTGATAGTTTTTGCAGCATCTAGAGGGGTAAAGTTGTCAAGCATAACTCTGTCAGCCCCACACTCAGCTATTTCCACAGCCTGTTCTTCATTGTCTGCCTCAACCTCTAGCATTAAGTCTGGATACTTAATTCGAGACAGGGAGATAGATTCCTTTATGCTATTAGATAGGTTAATATGATTGTCCTTAATTAATATCGCGTCATCTAAACGCATGCGGTGTGTCTGACCTCCTCCGTGAACAACTGCTTCTTTTTCAAGATCTCTAAGCCCAGGAAGCGTTTTCCTTGTAGCTAATATTTCTACATTGGGATTTGCCTCTTTAGCTATCTTCACAATCTTATTGGTGTGTGTTGAAATTCCGCTAAGGTGGCTTAAAATATTTAGTAAAAGACGTTCGGTTGCTAAGATATCATGAGCTTTACCCTTAAGTGAAATAATTAGAGGTGAATCTATTGTGTCTCCATCACTATAATCTGTAGTATAATCAATGTCATGGCGCTCCAGAAGAGCAAGACATATCTTTAAACCTGAAATTATTCCAGGGCCACCTGTTACGTTGGCTTCACACGGTTTATTGTCGACTGTAGCTTGAGATGTAAAGTCACCTTTACCAAAGTCTTCTGCAAACCACTCATCTAATTTATCTTGCATTGCGACTAATGCTTAGATTGCTGCTTTAAGCTCTTCTACGTAAAACTACCAATGTAGTTAGTGCTAAGAGTGAAGCCACTAATCCAAAACCTGGTGTAGAACTATCGTCTTCAGACTCAATATCTTCTACTTCAACTTCTCCTCCACCAGTTGTCTCTTTAACTTCAATATTTGCTGAGAAATCTGGACTAGTATATTCACTACCGTCAGATGAAGTAACAACTACTTGGAAGGTATAATCTCTTCCAGATAAAGCTGCTGCGTCAGGTGAAAGTGTTATTGTTATGGCTTGTGTTTGACCTCGACCAATTTGCATAGTTTCTGCCCCTAGAGATGCCCAACTTGGTGCGTTAGTCATAGCCAAAGACAGAGTATCTATTCCATTACCATTATTTGTGACATTCAACTTCAAAAGAATTTGAGTTTCTTGAGTAACCGAAACTGTACCGTCTGAACCACTGACATAGCCTAATCCTATGTCATAAACCTGAGAGGCAGTTGCTGAAACTGTAGAATTCGCCACAGACTCACCATCTGATGAAGTGACTGTTACTAACATATCTCCACTACTTGCTCCTGCGTCTCTATCTGAAGGAATTGTAACTGACAAAGTGAATTGAGAACCGCTAACTGCTCCAACTGTGATATTATCCTGACTCAATACTGGATTCCATACTGCTGGACCTTCCACTGATATACTGTAAGTGTCTTGTCCGTTACCCGTGTTAGTTATGTTAAAAATGAAATCTACTATTTGATCTGGCTTGTTCTCTTTGGATTCTGAATCAACTGATAAAGAAACTCCGTAGTGTTGATTTACTGTTGCCGTGAAATCTTGTGTAGCTGTCTGTGTGCTATCTCCATTACTCGAAGCACTCATGGAAAAAGAGGCCGTGGATCCTGCCAAAGCATCACTTGGTACACTCAAAACAACTCCAAATTGGTAAAAACCATTCCAACTAATAGAATCAGTAACCATAGGGCCTGAAGTGTCTACATTTAGACTCCAACCAGATGGAACTCCTTGATCATCCCAAGTGATTGTAAAATCATCGTCTGTATTTCCAAGATTATTAACCCTAACAGTCCAATCGGCAACTGATGCACCTGCACTAAGATCTACGTCTCTACTGCCAGCTCCGTCTAGCTTAATTCCAAACATTTCAGAAGCTGAAACTGGAATACTAACCATACCGAATGGTTGATAATATGGAAAACCAAAAGGATCGCTAGGATCAACGCTAAAGGCTTGGAAATCTAAATCTGCACTTCCTGCCTTAACTTTACTGCTTAGTTCAACTGTGATATTCCATGTGTAAATTTGACCTGCTTGTAGCCCATTTAGAACTCCTCCTTGAAACGAATCCCAAGCTGGATCATCACTGGATATTGTCCAGCCACCTAATCCTCCAAATTGAACAGTAATTGAATCCATAATATCTGCAGCTTGTGTACCTCCACCTGGTAACCTATCTACTGCAATATTTTCTACAATAATTTGGTAGTCAAAACTATCACCAATATCGTAAGTATTAACTGCAGGAGAGTCTGGAAAATCAGACTGATAAGCTTTCCAATTTGAAACTACTATCACTGTATCTGCAACATCAAAATCCAATCCATCAGCAGATACTTCAAGATTCATGTAAACAAATTTAGACATGTCAATTTTTGCGCCATATCCGACTAGGGCCTCTACTGTAACCTGAGCAAGCGCTCCAGAAGCTAAGCCACCTAAGTCCATTCCACCCGTAGCATTATTGCCTGAATAGGTGAAGGTTACATTATCTTTCAACCAAGTTTCATCATCAAATGAAGAATCTATTGCAACATTTGTGAAATCATCATCACCATCATTTGTAATAGTGACAACAAAAGAAGCTGTTCCATTAACTGAAGCAAACGAGTATTCATTGTGATCTGCGTCAACTGTTATACTTAATGAAGAAGCTGCACTTGCTGGAATGAAAACCAAAGCTGAGGCTAATAGCAAAGATATTGCGAAAAATGGCAGAAATTGCCGACTACCTAACATTCAATTTCTCCTTAAAGCCTGCGGCGTAGCAATAGTACAGCACCAATAGCTGCTATTGCTGGGAGGAATCCAAAGCCTGGTAGACCACCTTCGTCATCATCGACTTCTTCAGTTGTTGGACCTGAGCTATCTGTCGATTGCTCAACAACAGTTACTGTGAAATCTCCAGTAGTTGAAGTTGTTGTTCCATCTGATGATGTTGCCATTACTTGGAATGTATTTGAACCTAAACCTCCAGAGACTGGAGCCATTACATCAATTGTAACTGTGGAAGCTTGGCCTGGACCTACTAAAACAGTATCTTGAGATAAAGTTACCCAAGATGGTGCGTTTGCTAATGCAACACCTACATTGTCGTTTCCGTTACCATTATTTGTGACGTTAAATTTCAACTGTAAAGCCATTCCTTCTTGAACTGAAGCGCTTGCCATTGATGCATTATAGTAATATCCTGCACTAATATCGAAGACTTGGTTTGAAGAAAGTTCAACTGACACATGAGCTTCGTAATCACAGTCAGTGGTGTCATCTCCACATATTTCAGAATAAGCATGTACCATAGCCATACCGCTCTTAGCAGCTGCACTTGAATCTGCAGGTACAGTCAATGTGAAAACTACTTGACCAGTTTCTCCTGAAGCTATAGTTGAGCTCATTTCAGAAAGACTTGGTGCCCATGCTTGAGCTCCCATTGTCATGTATGAAACTGTATCTTCGCCATTGCCATCATTAGTAACTGTAACTGTAAAATCAGAAGAAGCACTAGGATTAGCACTGTCAGTTGTTTTATCAACAGTCATTGAAATTCCATAACATTGAACTACAGTTGCGCTAAACTCTTGTGTCTGAGTTTGTGATGAATCTCCTACGGAGGTAACTGTCATAGTGAAACCGTGTTTGGTTCCTGCAGCTAACCCACTTGGAATTTCCATCTCTATGTTGAAGTCATAAACTCCATCTTCAGCTTTAGGTAAAATGTTACTAATTGTCATGTCATCAGCACCAGTAACGCTCCAGGCTGCGGCAACTGCATCAGAAGTATCAAATGAAACTGTGAAATCATCTGGCAAATTACCGAAATTCTTTACGCTAACATCCCAATCTACTTTGAAGTCTTGATCTGAGCATCCATTGTCTACATCTTGATTACCTGAACCTTGAGCACTAACTGCAAAATTATCTTCAACAACGGCTTCAAACTCTACGAAATCAATTATTTTATCGTCTGAAACTTGGAAAGCTAAAACAGAGTTACCTACGTAAGATGAAGCTAAAGCATAACTTCCAGATAAAGATACTTCAATTTCGAAATCATAGCTGGAATCTGCATCTATGTATCCAATGGTTGCTTCCATTTCCATTTCATCCCAAGCAGAGTCTTCACTGTCTATTCTCCAGCCAGGTGTAGCTGAATTGTAACTAATTTTAACAGAGTCGCTTAATGCAACGGGATTGCCGCCTTCATCTAGCTTATTATTATGGATTGTAATTGTATATGTGTGACAGTTAATTGCAGTAGCACAGTCTTCCCCGACTGCATCAGATTCTGCGAATGTTTTTGCATCTGTATCTGCTGTACTAAATGTCCAGTCTGAAACAATTACTTGTGCATTGGTATCCAATGCTGTTGAGCTTGATGAACTTACGGATACTACCATTTCTGCAGAATCTCCGTTGCTTACATCTCCTTCAATCATAACCTGAATACAAAAATCTAAAGTTCCATCAAGAGTTCCGAAATCGTAACTTCCAGTACCTTCAACAGTACATGTGGAACCATCCCAGGAACCGATCGATGCTTGATCATTTGTCCAACCAGATTCAGAAAATGATGTTGTTATTGTTACATTATCATCTGCATCAGCTGAAGTACTTGTTACACTTCCTGTGAAGCTTGCATGCCCGTGCATTGGACCGTATGAAGTTAGACCTTTATCTCCTACTAATGTTACAGATAAATCTCCGTCTCCGGCATTTACATTAGGCATTACTAAAACAGATGCAATCAAAGCTAAAGTAGCTACAAAAGCACCCAATTTGTTTATTTTTTGTTCCATTTTTTCACCTTTTTTTCGACCTATTACACCTTTAACTATCGGTACAAGGTAACTAAACTCATTGTAACACGTATTTAAAAAGCTTCTGAAAAAAAATAATCTGCTTGATAGTTTAGTTCTTTTACATTATCGACTTAGTAAGTCTTTTATAGTTGGACCACTAGCGAATAATCTAATTTCTTAGTAACTAGGAAGGTCAAAAATGAGAGAACATTCAAGATTTGAAAAAGCCAGAGTTATAGGAGCAAGAGCATTGCAGATTTCGATGGGAGCGCCTGTAGACATTAAAGTACCTGAAGAAATCATCGATCCGGTCATCATTGCACAGATGGAATACGACACAGATGCAATCCCTATTGATATTGTTGATCGAGAAAAGAAGTGATTATCAAAGACATTAATCTTAGAAAAATCATAGATTCACGAGGAAATCCTACTGTAGAAGCTGATATTGTAACTAATGAGGGCTTTGGTAGAGCTGCAGCTCCAGCTGGGGCTTCAACAGGAACTTTTGAGGCTCAAGCTTGGCCTAAAAACAATGTTAATTTAGGAATAAGTAACGCAAAAGAAAACGTCATTCCATCTCTAATTGGAATTGCTTCTAATGATCAAGAAACTTTTGATGAAACAATCAAAGACAAAGACGGAACTAAAAATTTACAGAATGTAGGTGGAAATATTGCTGTAGCGCTATCCTTAGCATGTGCAAAAGCCGCAGCCGACTCAAAAAATATTCCACTATTCGAGCATGTTAGTAAAACCAAATCATACTCGATTCCAGCTCCAATGTCAAACGTACTTGGCGGAGGTGCTCATGCGATAGGTGGTACAGATATTCAAGAATATCTAGTTACTTCTTTTGATAATGATGTTAATACTGCAATTGAAACTAATGCTGCCGTTCATAAAGAAGTAGCTAAAATTTTAAAAGAAAAATTTCCTAATATTGCGCTAGGTAAAGGTGACGAAGGTGCTTGGGTTGCACCATTAGAAAATGTAGAAGCATTAGAACTTGTTACAAAAGCTGTTGACAACATTCAGAAAGAAACTGGAGTTGAAATAAGAACCGGTTTAGACGTAGCTGCTAGTGAATTTTATAAGAATGGAAAATATGTGTATAAGGAACAGACACTTACACCTGACGAACAGGTTGATTTCATGTTGGGATTAATTGAAGAATATGATTTACACTCGGTAGAAGATCCACTCGACCAAAACGACTTTGAGTCATGGGCCTCTCTAACTGATCAAACGGACTCTCTAATTATTGGAGATGACCTGTACGTTACTAATTCTGAGAGACTAAAAGAAGGCATAGAAAAGAAATCAACTAACTCAATTTTGATAAAACCAAACCAAATAGGAACGTTAACAGACACCATCAAAACCGTAGAAATGGCTAAAGGTGCTGAAATGGCTACAGTTATCTCACATCGTAGTGGTGAAACTACAGATACCTCGATTGCTCACCTGGGAGTTGCCTTTGAATCTCACGCAATAAAAACGGGAATTATGGGTGGAGAAAGGATTGCAAAGCTTAATGAACTGGTCCGAATCAGCGAGAAATTCCTATGACCGAAGTCGAAGCAAAAGAACTGCTCATCGATGAGGATACTTTCCTCACTTGTGGAGTCCACATTGGAACCAAACAGAAGAGTAAGGATATGGAGCCTTATGTCTACAAAGTTAGGGACGATGGATTGAGGATTCTCAACGTCAATATGACCTCTGAAAAAGTAGTAGAAGCTGCTCAATTCCTAAAAGATTTTGACCCTAAAGATGTACTAGTAGTTTCAGCTAGACAATATGGATGGAAACCTGCAACCAAGTTTGCAGAAAGCTGTGGATTCGAATGTATTGCTGGACGTTTTACTCCAGGTAGATTAACAAATCCTGAAATGCGATTCTTTATTGAACCAAAAGTTATTGTTCTAACTGATCCTGCTGCAGATGCACAAGCTTTCAGAGAAGCTACAAACATTAAAATTCCTGTAATTGCAATGTGTGATTCTAACAATCTAACTAAAAACGTAGATATTGTAATTCCTGGAAATAATAAAGGAAGAAGATCTCTAGCTTTAATTTACTGGCTATTATCAAGAGAAATCTTGAGAATAAGGGGTGAATTGGCTGCAGACGAAGACCTAGAAGAAACCATAGACGATTTCGAAGCTCCATTAATTTAGAGCAAAAGGTTTTCTTTTTAACAAGTAATCCATAGGTCTACTGTGTGGATTATCGAAATTCTGTATTTCATTTACATTTTAATCAGGCTCAGATTAGAAATTCCCTTTTATTCACAAGAAAAATATCGTGAAAATGTAACGAATTGGTGCCGAAGGCTAATGAAACGTTACAACACAAAAATTTATGTACATGGAAAACCTCAACCTGGCTTTCTAGTTCCAAATCATACTAGTTATCTGGATCCAATATTGGTCCTAGCTTTGAAGGCAGGCGGTGCTGTTGCTAAAAGGGAAATTAAGGATTATCTGCTATTCGGACCTATAGGCCAAAAACTGGGAGTTTTATGGGTAAAAAGGGAAAAGAAAAAGTCTAGAAGTACTGTGATTGACCAGTTGAATAATTGGGATGCGGTGAACAAACCTCTTTGGATCTTCCCTGAGGGAACAACTTCTCCATTCGGAGAACTTTTTCCTTTCAAGATGGGTGTTTTCAAAGCTGCTGAAAATAGTGGAATGCCAATACAGCCCTTAGTGTTTTGCTTTGATAATCCAAGTGTAGATTGGTCTAGTAATGGAAATGATAAGGACGTCCTAGGAAGTATGATTGATTTTTACAGGAATAAGATTAGAACAAATGTTTACTGCTTTTGGTTAGATCCAATTATAATTAAACCTGGGGAAGCTAAACAAAAGTCTGATGAATTACATGCCAAAATGCTAAAATATATTAAACGCTTCGAGAGACCAAGAAATGAGTAAAAAACAATGGGAAGATGAGACACTTAAGCCAACTCTCGAAAGATATCCAGAAAGAAGAGAAGCCTTGTTGGATAATAGAGAAAGACTCAATGTCCCACAAGACGTGAAAAATAAAGAATCTGAATTTCCCGGTTCTTTCCCTTATACTCGAGGAATACATCCTACTGGGTACCGAGGTAAAATGTGGACCATGAGGCAATACGCTGGTTTTGGTACTGCTGAAGAAACAAACAAACGCTTCAGATATTTGCTAGATGAAGGTCAAACGGGATTATCAGTCGCATTCGATTTACCTACACAAATTGGATATGATAGTGATGATCCTATGTCACAGGGTGAAGTAGGAAAAGTGGGGGTTGCAATTGACACTATTGAAGATATGAAACAATTGTTTGATGGAGTTCCACTTAATACCGTTTCGACTAGTATGACAATCAATGCTCCAGCATCAATGTTGTTAGCAATGTACGTTGCTACCGGACAATCTCAAGGAGTTAAAGAGTCACAACTTAGAGGGACTCTACAGAATGATATTTTGAAAGAATATATTGCTAGAGGAACGTACATTTTTCCACCTGAACAATCTATGAGATTAACTACTGATGTATTCGAATATTGCAGTAAAAACATACCTAAATGGAATACCATATCTGTTTCTGGTTATCACATAAGAGAGGCTGGGTGTAGTACTGAACAAGAATTAGCATTTACAATTGCAAATGGAGTAACATATGCAAGAGCTGCTGTCGAAAAAGGTTTGGATGTCGATGATTTTGCACCAAGAATGGCTTTCTTCTTTAACGGACACAATGATTTCCTTCACGAAATTGCAAAGTTTAGAGCTGCAAGACAAATTTGGGCTAGAATAATGAAAAAAGAATTCAATGCTGAAAATGAGAAATCAATGATGCTAAGATTCCATACTCAGACTGGAGGCTCGACACTAACGGCGCAACAACCACACAATAATGTAGTCAGAACTGCTATTCAGGCCTTATCTGCAGTCTTGGGAGGAACTCAGAGCCTTCATACTAATTCAATGGATGAAGCTTTAGGATTACCTTCTGAAAAGGCTGCTAAAGTAGCCCTTAGAACTCAACAAATTATTGCTGAAGAATCTGGAATTCCATTTACCATAGATCCCCTTGCTGGATCTTACACTATTGAAAGTATGACTGAAGAACTAGTTGCCAACACTATGGAAATTATAGAAAGAATAGATGCGAATGGAGGTATGCTACAATGTATAGAAGAAGGATGGGTTCAGTCCCAAATCATGGATTCGGCTTACAAATACCAAAGAGAAATTGAGGAAAATGAACGGATTATTGTGGGTGTAAACAAATACAAAGATGATGAAGAAGGTAAGAGTGAAGTTACGAAGATAAATGAAGAATTAATTAAAGAAAAAATCGGAAAATTATTAATTTTAAAAGAAAAGAGAGGAAATGTAGATGAGTATCTTGATAAGATAGCTCAATATGCTACCACTGATGAAAATTTACTTCCCCACATAATAGAAGCTGTGAATGCTAAAGTTAGTCTGGGTGAGATTTGTAATTCGCTTCGTAAGGTCTGGGGTGAATATAGGCCTAAGGATATTATCTAATTCTCAAGTAATTTTATGTAATGCCTTGCCAGTCATGAAATAGTGGCGAAGCTAGGCTAGTTTGGTTAAACTGGGGGATTGTGGTTCCCTCGTCCCGGGTTCGATTCCCGGGCTTCGCCCCATTTTTTATAGTACTAAATTATGGAGACTTTAGCATGAAAACTACATTGTACCAATTACACTTGACTGGGAGGCTAAAACATATGATTATTGAAGTCAAAGATAATGTAATTATTACAGAATGGTGGACATCAAAAGAGGAAGAAGACGGAAAGAAACAAATTACTGAAGAGACTGTTCACGGTAAAAACAAAGGTAGAAGTAACGAAACTACAGACAACGAACAAGCTATTCTTGAATATGAAAGGAAAATCAAGAAGAAAAAAGAAGAAGGGTATGTAGAAAACCGTGAAGATGCGATTCTAGGTGAGGAAATTGTTGTCAGTTCAACATTAACTCAGTCCTTTGCACCATGTAAACCAATTAGTAAACTGAAAAAAGATGATGATCCTTACGATGGAGACTGGCTAGCTGAAAGGAAATTTGACGGCTCTTGTATACTTTTACATAATACTGGAACTGAAAAAATAGGTTATACAAGAAGAATTAAGCCAATTACAGAAATCCTAAGTGTTGTTAATGAAATAAAGAATGCTTTAGAAAAATTACCAGAAGAATCGTTAATCATAGGAGAATTAATTGCATTCGATAAAGATGGAAAAGAAGATCCAAAAGTTCTGAAGGCTGTAACTACTGAGACTACTACTGAGGCTAAGGCAAAAAATAAATATAATTCATTAATTACAGAAGGATATACATTCACTTACAATGTTTTTGATGTCATTTTTTGGTATGGAGAAGATGTTACCGACCGAACTTTCCTTGAAAGATTAGAATTAACTAATCATTTTGGTGAGAGAAAAATTGAAACTTTTACTGAGAAACTAGCTAATCAAGCAAAAGAAAACGATTGGGAAGGATTTATTCTAAGAAAAGCCGATGATCAGATTACCTATACGATGAATGGTAAACCAAAACGAAAAGGTTCGTATAAATTTAAATTCATAGAGACAACCGATTGTATTGTTACAAAAGTGTCAAATGGTTCTGGAAAGCATGAAGTGCGTTTTGCAAGATTTAGACTAGCGCAGTATGAAAACAGCCCCTTTTTCGACGAGCCCGTCCTTGTAGACTGTGGATGGGCAGGAGGTGGAAGACTAGGTGAAGAAAACATGGACCTTGTCACTTCTGAATTATTAGGAAAAGGATACAAGTTAGAGAAAACTGACCTCAAAGAAGAAGATTGGTTCGTTGTTGAACTGGAATATCAGCGTAGACAAGAGAGAAATAGTAAAGGACAATTGTGTTTTGAATTCCCCATAATTGTTAGAACTAGAAATGATAAACCGTTGAGTGAATGTGAAGTCTAGATTTCCTCTAAGGTAGTTTCGAACTCTTCACCGCTCTGTAAATCTTTAACCTTAATTTTTTGACGTTTCCATTCTTCTGGAGCAACAAGAATTATTCTATTAGCACCAACACGTTCTGCATGCTTAAACGCCCATTTCATCTTCTTATCCTCTAAAACTAAATCTACTAATCTATCTGAATCTCTTAGCACTGAAGCTACTTTTACAGCCACATTCTTTAGTTCTGGATCTAAAGCAATGACCACATCTTCAACTCCACTTAGTAATTGCGGAAGTAAATTTTTATCCTTTAAAAGTTCCATAATTACCATATCCCCAAATCCAAATCCTGTGGCTGGTAAATCTTTCCCACCTAATGTTGACAAAAGCTTGTCATATCTTCCTCCACCACAAATTGCCCTAAACTTCCCCTTTCGATCATTAACTTCGAAAACGGAACCTGTGTAATATGCAAGACCTCTAACAATAGAACCATCAAATTCAACCCAGTCTGAAATTCCATAAGACTCAATCGCCTCGAATAATGTTGTCAATTCTTTTAGCGCCTCACTATCGGGCTTTAGAACTTTCTTTAACGAATTAATATGTTTTAGTCCTAAAGTCGATTGGATTTTTGAAATAATCTCTGAACTATGACCTAATGCTGTTAGCTGCTCATTAATTACTTCTGGAGACAGTTTATCCATTTTGTCAACAATAATACATGTTTGAGCAAACGCATCTCCCTCAATGCCCAAAGAACCTAAAACCTCCTCCAAAACTTTTCTACTACTGACTCGAATAACTACATCTTCTTCAGTTAATCCAATGCCTTCAAGGAATGTTGTGATGACAGAAAATAATTCTGCATCTGCTGAAATTTCACTAGTTCCCCAGATATCTACGTTCCACTGGAAGTGCTCACGGCCTCTTCCTTTTTGCATTCTTTCGTAACGCCAGCATTGAGGGATAGAGAACCATTTGATAGGCATAGGAAGAACACCTGCACGAGACATTACCATTCTGGCTAATGAAGGAGTCATTTCAGGACGCAAACTAACCTTTCTATCTCCCTTATCTTTGAAATTATACAACTGCTTTACTATATCTTCACCTTGTTTTCTGGTGTAAAGATCTTC
>Ga0207985_1000277_pt1 | contig 13897 bp, 11 predicted proteins | sample ETNtaG_3_FD_185761 | JGI IMG/M metagenome (GOLD analysis project Ga0207985, IMG submission 185761) | Marine microbial and viral communities from oxygen minimum zone, Eastern Pacific Ocean - ETNP201302SV84 (SPAdes) (version 2) | ecosystem: Environmental > Aquatic > Marine > Unclassified ...
TTTTACAGGAAAGATGTTCCATCATTATTCTTTTTTACAGGAATACATAAAGATTACCATACTCCTAGAGATGAGGCAGACTTAGTAAACTATGAAGGTTTAAAACTAATTTCTGATCTAGCTGAAAAAGTTATTGATAACGCAGCTAATAGAAGTGATAGGCTGGAATTTAGAGCATTACCAAAGCTTGAGGAAGAGTCTGAAAGAACACCAGCAAGAATGAAAGTTTCTTTCGGTGTTATGCCAGATTATGCTCATCAAGGTTCAGGTTTAAAAATTGATGCTGTTTTAGATAACAGACCTGCAAAAAATTCGGGGATGAAGGATGGAGATGTAATTATTAAAATTCAAGATATAGTGGTTGATGATATTTACAAATATATGGAAATACTATCAAAAATTGAACCTGGATCAAAAGCGCAGGCAACAGTTTTAAGAAATGATGAAGAATTAACAATTGATGTACAATTTTAGATTTGTAGCTCTTATTTTATTAGTATTGGGCTGTAAAGGTCCTGTCAATTATCAACTGCATAATGTAACACAACTTTCATTTGAGGGTGATAATGGAGAAGCTTACTTTAACGCAGATGATTCTAAGGTTGTATTCCAATCTAAAAGAAATAATAATGAATGTGACAAGCTATACATTGTAGATATTGATGGCAAAAATTTTTCTGAATTTCCACTAAAAGATGGTGCTTTTACTTGTGCTTATTATTCGCTTAACGATTCATACATATTCTTTTCATCAACAATGCATTTAGGAAAAGATTGTCCTGAAATTTATAAAGATCCAAACCCCAGAAAATATATATGGCCACTTAGAGATTATGAGATTTACAGGTTTGATGGTGAGGAAGTGATTCAATTAACTGATTATCCTGGATATAATGCTGAAACTACAATTCATCCAACAGAAGAAAAGGTAATTTTTACATCTTTAAGGGATGGTGATATAAACCTTTATGAAATGGATTATGATGGGGAGAATGTCATTCAAATTACAACAGAATATGGGTACGATGGTGGTGCATTTTATTCTCCTGAGGGTGATAGAATTGTTTGGAGAGCTTGGTATCCATCAACAGAAGAAGAAAAGGAGCAATGGAAGAATAATTTATCTAAGAAGTTTATTGAATCAGTGCCGTTAGATATTTACGTAGCTGATAGAGATGGAAGCAATAAACAGCGCTTAACAAACAATGGTGCAACTAATTGGTCTCCATCGTGGCATCCTGATGGAAAACATATTGTTTTTTCATCTAATATGGATGATTGGAGAGAAGATTATAATGCGTTTGGTAGTAATTTTGAAATATATTTGATCAATATAAAGAGTAAAGAATTAATTCGATTAACAAACAATAAAACGTTTGATTCATTTCCAGTATTTTCTAAGGATGGAAAAAAAATAACATTTTCATCAAATAGAGATGCTGAAAATCCTAGAAATACTAATATTTTTATCGCTGATGTCGTCGACAAATAGTTGATATTGAGATATAATCTCAATAATACTTGTTTTTCTTTTTTTTTGACTTTAATATTGCGACATAATCTCAAATAAAGGAGAAAAAATGAGAAAAATGTTATTATGCTTTATGTTGCTTTCAGCAACTTTTGCACAAAACGTTGTTGCTGATTCAGATTCTACTAAACCAATTGCTTTGGATGCAGTAGAAGTTCTTGCAAACAATGCTAGTATCACTCAAGGTATGTTTTTACGTAATGCTGAGCCTAGTGATGTTGTAAGTAAAACTGAATTAGAACAATTCAACCACACCGATATTCACCGTATTGTTGGTAGAATTCCAGGTGTATACATTTCTGAAGAAGACGGTTTGGGATTAAGACCAAATATCGGCGTTCGTGGAACTGGTTCTTCTAGAATGGAAAAACTAAATGTAATGGAAGATGGTATTTTAATTGCTCCAGCACCATATGCTTCTCCAGCGGCGTATTATTCGCCTACTGCAGGAAGAATGGAAGGTATCGAGCTAAGAAAAGGATCAACTCAGATTAAACACGGTCCTTTCACTACTGGTGGATCATTAAATTATATTTCAACTTCTATTCCTATGAAACAACATAATTCTGTTTCTTTAAACGTTGGTAGTTTTGGTAAAACAGTTTTACACGCTAAATCTGGTAACACCATGGGTAAGTTTGGCTACCTTGTAGAATTATTTAACGATCAGACTGATGGATTTAAAGAGCTTGATGGCGGGGGAGACACTGGATACACGAAGCTTGACTTTATGACTAAGTTAAGATATTCGATGAGTGACGCACATGCTCTAGAGTTAAAATACTCTATGACTGATGAAATCTCAAATGAGACTTATTTAGGTCTTACTGAAGAAGATTTTAATGATAATCCATTAAGAAGATATAGAGCAACTGCATTAGATGAATTTGATGGAGATCATTCACAAATTACACTATCATATGCTGCAAAATTATCAGATAATATGAGTCTAGCAGTAGTTGGTTACAGTAACGATTTCGCAAGAAATTGGTACAAGTTAAACAAGGTAAATGGAATGAGTTTAAGTTCAATTACCAAAACAACTGCTGATGGTTGGAGTGATTTCTATGCATTAATGGATGCTGAGAATAGTGCTGATGATGCTTACAGAATTAAAGCAAATAATAGAGAATATTATTCATCAGGTATTCAAGCTGTTCTTAACGTTCGTACAGACGGCGGACATGACATACAAGCTGGTTTAAGAATTCACAGTGACGAAATGGACAGATTCCAATGGGAAGATCGTTACGGAATGCAATCAGGTCAACTTGTTATGACTACTGCTGCTACACCAGGTTCTGATTCTAATAGAATCGATTCAGCTGAAGCTTCAGCTATCTATGTTGAAGATAGATTCAGTGTCGGTAATATGATTATTACAGCTGGTGCACGTTATGAAGATATCACAGTTATGAGAGATGATTGGGGTAAAACTGATCCAGATAGATCAGAAGTACCTTCAAAAAGAAATCATAATATGTCAGTATTAGTTCCTGGGTTTTCTGTTGAATATCCATTAACTGATACTCAAACAGTTTCTTTAGGTGTTCATAAAGGATTTGCTCCTCCAGGACCTGGTACATCCGGTGTTTCTGATGAGCAAGTTGATCCTGAAACAAGTATGAATACTGAATTAGGATTTAAGACAAACGAAGGTGTTAACAGCATGGAGTTTACGTACTTCATAAATAAGTATGATAACTTACTAGGAGCAGATACAGCTGCTGCTGGTACTGGTTCAGATGCGCTTTACAATGGTGGAGCTGTAGATGTTTCAGGATTTGAATTATACTTAAGAAGAGTGTTAATGGATAATGGTACAATTATGATGCCTGTTGAGTTAGCATTAACAAAAACAAATGCAGAATTCAATGAGTCATTTGATAGTGATTTCTTCGGAGATGTATCAAAAGGTGACAAATTAGCATATGTACCTGAAACATTATTAGCATTAAACCTTGGTTTAAATGTTGGTAAGACTGAAACTAATATTAGCTTAAAACATACCTCAGAGATGAGAGCAACACCTGGTTCTGGTAGTATATCAGATGCAGATAAGATTGATGCTCAAGTTCTTGTAGACTTAGGTATGAGCTATATTTTACAAGATAATATTAAATTATCTGTTGGTCTAAAGAATCTATTAGATGACGACGGTGTTGTAGGTAGAAGACCTTATGGTGCTAGACCAACAATGCCTCGTAGCTTCTCATTAGGAGTCGATTATACTTTTTAAGGTTGTCTTCATTGCATTTTACTCTTAGGCCTTTTAAAGTAACCGAACGCCCGATCCTCTGTCAATCGGGCGTTCTCTTTTTAAGGAACTTTCTCAAATTTTCTCAGTCAAATAATTAGTATATTTTTTATACTTTTTTTTACTTATAATTACACGCTAAATGAAAATTATTTTAATTACTTTAATATTTATTTCTTCTGTATTTAGTCAATCTTTTAAAGATTTAACTGAGAGACCAATATATAAGCCAATAAAAATTGACCAACCAATTAATTTTGATGGAATCATTGATAACAATGAATGGACAAAGGCTCAAGTTGCAACCAATTTTATTGGCTCAGGTACTTTTCAGGGATTACCTTCGGAATTAAGAACGGAAGCACGATTATTTTATGATGATACTAATCTTTATGTTGGATTTAAAGCATATGTAGATAAAAAAGATTTAAGATATAGTATTACCAAAAGAGATAATCTTGATGGAAAAGACGATCGAGTTTGGATAAATATCGATGCATTTGATGATGAATCGCTTACTTATGGAATTGGAGTCAGCGCTGGCGGTGCTCAAATTGATGGAAGAGCAACATATGGTTTTGATAAATCTTTAGATCTTGTCTATGATTCAAAAGTAGCAATTTTTGATGATAGGTATGAAGTCGAACTAGTTATTCCATTTTCAAGCTTAAGATATTCAGTAGCTCCTGTTCAAACTTGGAGAATAGATTTTGGGCGTGGATATACACTCTCAGATGAATTAACACGGTATGTTTATTGGACTTCAAGAGTTGATGGTATCGAATGTCAAACTTGTCAGCTTGCATTTTTAGAAAATATTGAGCCTCCTAGGCAGGAAAGAGGTGATATTGAATTTATACCATCAGTTGTTGCTGGAAGTTCTAAAGATTTCGATTCAAATATATCATCCTCGTCGGATGATGCTTCATTGTTCATGAAATATCCTATTTCATCTGTTGATTTGCTTGAAATAGCTATAAATCCTGATTTTAGTCAAATTGAGTCCGATGATATTAAAAATGATGTAAACACTGTTAATGCACTATATTTCGAAGAAAAAAGACCATTCTTTAGTCAGGGTGCAGAACTTTTTCAATTTTCACCTCAACGTGGATATATAAATCTATTTTATTCCAGAACAATTAATGACCCCTCAATTGCTGCAAAATACACCGGAAAGATTGGCAAAACATCATATGGAATTATAAGTGCTCGTGATGAGTCCTCATTATTATTATTACCATTTGAAGAAAGAAGTTCAGTTGTATCAATGGGTAAGAGTACATCTAACATAATTCGTGCAAAGAGAATGATTGGTGATAACGGAGGTTCAATTGGAGCTATTATAACCAATAGAGTTTTTGATGATGCTGGTGATATGACAACTGGAGGTTTAGATTTTCATTATCATCCTGGAAATAATTATCATATAACTCTTCACGCAACAGCATCAATTCATAATGAATCCGATAACTATGAATATGTTGATGAAGAAGCCGATTTTACGCAGCTATTTTTTGATAATGGCAGATATACAAAAGCTTTTGATGGTGAAAAAGTGACAGGAAATGCACTTGGTTTCGGTGTAAATAAAAGAACTAGAACTGATAATTTTGGATTTGTATTAAGGTTACGCTCACCAGGATTTAGAACTAGTAATGGTTTTGAAACAAATAATGCAACAAAGTGGCTTAAAGCTGGTAGAGGAAAAACAGTTTATTACGATAATCATCCAAAGCTTCTTAAAACAGATTATGGTATTGAAACCATTTATAAAACAAACTATACAGGTCTAATTAAAAAACAAGAATTGTCATTTTCAACTAGCACTGATTTAAAAAAAGGAGATTTTTTTAAGTTTAGTGGGGAGGTTGAAAAAGAGAATTTTAAAGGATATCAATTTGATAATCTTTATGAGTTTGAATTTGGATATCGAAATCAGTTAAGTTCAGATCTAAAGCTTTACAATGAACTTCAATCAAGAAAAATTATTGTAAGAAACTTAGATGTTCCTCAAGATTCTGGTTTTTACCAAGTGAAGAGCTATGTCGAGTATAGATTATCAGAAAAATCAAATTTTGGAGTTGGGGTCTCTTATCAGAAAGCAGAAGATTATTATGATGGTATCATACTTAGAGCCAATATAAATAATTCATTCAATTCAAGGTTAACAATGAGAACTAAAATTCAATATAGTGATTTTTCAAATTCTTGGTTTATTGAGCCGATGATTACTTATCAACCAAACGCTTTTAGCGCCTTATATTTTGGTGTAAATGATTTAATTGAAACAGAGGATGGTATTATTTCAAACTTTACGGAAAGTAAAAGACAAATATTTATTAAATTTCAGTACTTATTTTAGGAGTAAATAAAATATGAAAAAAATATCAATCGTTGTTTTAGTATTAGCATTTTATGGGTGTGTGGTTCCAGTCTCTATTGGAAATAAATCTATTTCTGAAGTTGAAAATAATAAAAAAAATGAAACAAACACGGTTTATACTCAAAATGGTAAAACAATGGTAGCTATTAATTATATTCTTCCTCAAAGGGCTGGTCAGTTTGAAATGTTAACAAAAACAATTATTCTTCCTGCAATGAAAAGAGAGGATGAACAAGTTTATAATAGTATAAAATTTTTAGTTCCTGAAGAACAGAATGATGATGGTAATTTAACGTACATGTTTATAGCTGACCCTTATTTAGAAGAGAAAAATTATGATATTTTTGAAGTATTAGTTTCTCAATATGGTAGAACAAGCGCAGAAGAGTATTTTGATCGCTGGATAAGTTGTTTTGCGTTTGAGCAAGAAGTCATTTCTTTCCGATGATAAAAACATACCTTTTTGACACCATCTATAGTAAATTTTCTTTAATGAATTCACCAAAAACGTTTTTAACTATTATCCTTCTTATTGGTTTTGCATTCACTCAGAGTGCTAGAGATATGGATGCTGAAAGTCCTGCGAGTGACAACTGGCAGGAGAATTATAGAGCTCTAGAAGCTGGTAAGTCTAGAGTAAATATTTATTCTAATGCTGCTGTTGCAGATGTTTTTGTATGGAATTTTTCATGGCTTTCAACAGAAAGAACTTTTCCATCATCAATTGCTTTACCGACAGATAATAAAGTCTATACTATCAGCTTATATCCGCAATCTCAATTTCAATATCTAACAAATGAATTACAAAATTTTGATTTTGATTCTCGAGATATATCTGAGTTTGAATTATTACAGGAAGAATTTGAAAGAATGAAGTTAGGAACAAAAAATGTTAGGCCTATCCCTGGGACTAGCGAGTCAGTTTTCTTAACATACTGTGATTCAGATGACACTAATTGTGAACAGGGTATGCATTGGTTAGATCAATTCTATGCGCGATATTACGATAATAAGCAGGAACAAGTATTTGCTTCAGATTTAAATGGCTCTGAGCTTACAGATGCTGAAAAATCTCTAGTTAGAAGACATAGAGTGGGAGTAGCTGGAATGTTGGGCGCTTTTACTATAGCAATATTTTTAATTGATAATTCCGCCTTGTGAGTAATATTTTAATAAATATTAAAGGTCTTGATTCTCAAGAGCTTCCAAAGGGTATAACACCTCTTCAAATAATGCATGAAACAAAAGGGGTTTCAAAAGAATCAGTGATTTGTAAAGTTGATGGTCAACTTACAGATCTATCTGCAGAATTGTTGAATGATTGTGAATTACAGTTTATGGATGCAAAGAGTAAAGATGGTCATAGTGTTCTTTTGCACAGTACTGCACATTTAATGGCTCAAGCGGTAAAAAGATTATTTCCAAAAACCAAAGTAACTATTGGACCTTACTTAGATAATAGATTTTATTATGACTTCGATGTTGAAACACCTTTTACAGAAGAAGATTTATCTAAAATTGAAGACGAAATGTTAAAGATTTCAAATGAAAATCTTGAAATTGTTCACGAAGTAAAATCTAGAGATGAAGCAATAAAATATTTTGACAAAATTGGAGAAAATTATAAGGTAGAAATCATTAATGATTTGGATAAAGATGAAACTTTAAAAATGTATTCACAAGGTGAATTTACTGACCTATGTAGAGGGCCTCATGTACCATCAACTGGCCTTATTAAGCACTTCAAGTTACTATCATCTTCAGCCGCATATTGGAGAGGAGATGAGAAAAATCAAACACTTCAAAGGGTATATGGAACATCATTTCAAAATAGTAAAGATTTAAAAAAATACCTTTTAATGTTAGAAGAACAAAAGAAACGTGATCATAGAAAAATTGGTAAAGAATTAGACTTATTTTTCTTTGATGATGAAGTTGGTCCGGGATTACCGCTTTGGACTCCATCTGGTACTGTTTTAATCGACCAGCTTGAAGCTCTTGCCAAAGAAAAAGAAACTGCTGGAGGATATTTGAGAGTTAGAACTCCTCATTTAACAAAAGGTGATTTATTCTCTAAATCTGGTCATTTAGATCATTATATGTCTAGCATGTTTTCTCCGATGGATGTCGATGGAATTGATTATTATATGAAACCAATGAATTGTCCATATCATCATAAAATTTTTGCTAATACACCAAAAAGCTATAGAGATTTACCGTACAGAATTTCTGAGTATGGAACCTGTTATAGATATGAAAAATCTGGTGAGTTATTTGGTTTGATGAGAGTTAGAAGTATGCAAATGAATGATGGACATATATATTGCACTCCTGAGCAATTCAAAGAAGAGTTTATTAATGTTTGCAACCTATATATGGAATATTTCAAAATCTTTGGTATTGAGAAATATGAAATGAGATTAAGCTTGCATGACCCTGAAGGTTTAGGAGATAAATTTATCGATAATCCAACATTATGGAAAAAAACAGAAGATGATGTTAGAAATGCTCTCAAGGGTGCTAAATTAAAATTTGTTGAATCTGTTGGAGATGCAGCATTTTATGGTCCTAAAATTGATGTTCAAGTTTGGAGTTCAATAGGTAGAGAATTTACTCTTGCAACAAATCAGGTTGATTTTGCTATACCTGAAAGATTTGATTTAACATATACTGATAAAGATGGATCTGCGAAGACTCCATTATGTATTCATAGAGCACCATTAGGTACTCATGAGCGATTTATAGGATTTTTAATAGAACATTTTGGTGGAAATTTTCCACTATGGCTTGCTCCAAAGCAAGTAACAATACTTCCAGTATCTGATAAATTCAATGAATATGCAGATGAAATAAAGAAAGATTTGAGATTTAAAGGTGTTAGAGTTTCCTTAGATAATAGATCAGAAAAAATTGGTTCAAAAATTAGAGATGCAGAAATGCAAAAAATTAATATTATGATAATTGTTGGTGAAAAAGAAGTTGAAAATCGAACATTGACAATAAGAAGAAGGTTTGTAAAAGAACAGAAAGAATTATCTTTAGATGATTTTTCTAATGAAATATTAAATGAAATAAACGAGAGGAGAGTTTCGAATTAAAAAACAAAGAATAAGAGTTAACGAAAGAATTTATGCTGATGAAGTAAGGTTAATCAGTCAAAATAAAGAGCAGATAGGGGTGGTAAGTGTAAAAGAAGCCTTAATTAAAGCTCAAGATGCTGGGTTAGATTTGGTTGAAATTTCACCAAATGCAAAACCTCCAGTATGTAAAATTATGGACTTTGGTAAATTCAAATATGAAGAAAAAAAGAAGGCACAACAAAGTAAGAAAAAACAACAAGTTATTAAAGTCAAAGAGCTTCGAATGAGACCGAATATTGGAGATCATGATTTAGACAATAAGCTTAAAATGGGTAAAAAGTTTTTATCAGATGGATATAAATTAAAATTAACCTTAATGTATAGAGGTAGAGAAATGTCTCGACAAGATTTAGGGCAAGAGTTGATGCAACGTGTTTTATCGACATTAAGTGAGCATGCTGAACTCGAAAAAGATTCTCCTTTGACTGGAAGAAAAAAATCTATAATATTAGCCCCGAAATAGGAAATTATTATGCCAAAACAAAAAACAAGAAAAAGCGTATCAAAAAGATTTAAAGTTACTGGTTCAGGAAAGCTGAAACGTAACAAAGCTGGACATAGTCACATGCTTATTCGTAGAGATAAAGATGTTAAACGTTCTGCTAAAAAAGCTACAGTTGTAGCTCCATCTTTTGAAAAACGTATGAAAAAAATGATGGCGAAAGCAGGAAGTTAAGATGCCAAGATCAAATAGTTCAGTTCCAAGACATAGAAGACATCGTAAGATAGTTAAACTTGCAAAGGGTTATTTTGGAGCTAGAAGTAGAAATTTTAAAGCAGCAAAAGATGCAGTAACGAAAGCTGGTCTTTACGCTTATAGAGATAGAAGACAGAAAAAGCGTCAGTTTAGAAGACTGTGGATTGTAAGAATTAATGCTGCATCAAGATTAAATGGTTTATCCTATTCAAATTTTGTACATTTATTGAAGGAGAAAGGGGTCGATCTAGATAGAAAAGTGTTAGCAGATTTAGCTGTTAATAATCCAACTGTCTTTGAGGACCTCGTAAAATACTTAAAAAAATAGATAAATAAGATGTCATTAGATAAAACCATTAAAGGATTAAGGGCATCATTTTCTAAAGAGTTATCCAGCAGTAAAACATCTCAAGCACTCGAAAAATTTCGAATAAAATATCTTGGTAGAAACGGACAGCTAACTTCTTTATTTGAAGAATTTAATAAGTTACCAGCTTCAGAAAAGCCAAGATTCGGTAAAGAGTTAAATATCTTAAAAAATGAATTAACAAGTTTATATCAGGATGCTCTAGGTGAAAATGATGATAATAATAGTTCATCTGATACAGATTTTTCTTTACCAGGCTATAATTTACCAGATGGAAATATTCACCCATTAGAACAAATTACTTCTGAAATAAAATCTATTTTTCAGTCAATAGGTTTCTCTGTTGCTTATGGACCTGAAATTGATGATGACTATCATAACTTTGAAGCATTGAATGTTCCTAAACACCATCCTGCAAGAGATATGCAAGATACATTTTTTATAAATCCTAATACTGTTTTAAGAACACATACATCTAATGTTCAGATTCATTTGATGGAAAATCAGGATCCTCCATTGCGCCATATTTGCTGTGGAAGAGTTTATAGAAATGAAGCAGTAAGCTATAAAAGTTTTTGTTTATTTAATCAAGTTGAAGGTTTAGTTATTAATGAAAACTCATCTTTCGCCGAAATGAAAGGAACTCTTGAATATTTTGTTCAAGAAATGTTTGGTAAGGATACAAAAATGCGTTTTAGACCAAGTTACTTTCCATTTACTGAGCCTAGTGCTGAAGTTGACATTTGGAATAGTAAATTAAATCAGTGGATGGAAATTTTAGGTTGTGGAATGGTTAATCCAAACGTTTTATCTAATGTTGGATATGATAATAAAAAATATCAAGGATTTGCATTTGGTATGGGTATAGAAAGAATTGCTATGATAAAGTATGGAATTAAAGATATCAGACTTTTTTATCAAAATGATAAACGTTTCTTGGAGCAGTTTTAATGAAAGTTTCATTGCATTGGTTAAAAAGATTTGTTGATTTTGACCTTACAGCGACTGAGTTAGCAGATAAATTAACTATGAGAGGTTTTGAATCTGAAGTGGTTACAGATTTTGATTCACTAGATAATTTAGTTGTTGGTAATGTTTTAACAGCTGAAAAACATCCAGACGCAGACAAACTAAAACTTTGCAGCGTTTCTGATGGAAATGAAACTTTTAGCGTTGTTTGTGGAGCGCCTAACGTTAATGCTGGTCAAAAAATTGTTTTTGCAAAAGTTGGAGCAATTCTTCCTGGAGATTTTAAAATTGGTAAAGCTAAAATAAGAGGTGTTGAAAGCTTTGGAATGATTTGTTCTGAAAGAGAATTAGGTATATCAGAAGAACATGATGGTATTATGGTATTAGATGACTCACTTGAAGCTGGGACTCCAATTAAAGATATTTTAGGTCCATTATTTAATGCGATTGATGTTGAAGTTACTCCAGATAAAGCTTTTGCTTTAAGTCATAGAGGTATTGCAAGGGAAATTGCTACAATAGTTGATACAAAGCTAAAAACTCCATTATCCACTGCAGAGCTTAATTCTAAGACAAAAGACGTTATATCTGTCGATTTAGATAAAAAAGGCGGTTGTACACGCTATATTGCTGGTATAATGAAGGGTGTGGAAGTTGGACCTTCACCTGATTGGCTATCAGATTATTTAAAGTCAGTTGGTCAAAAAAGTATTAATAACTTAGTTGATATCTCCAATTTTATGCTTTTAGAGATTGGACATCCTACCCATGTATTTGATTTAAATAAGTTAGACAAACCTGCGATTAAGGTTTCTTGGGCTAAAAAGAGTGAAAAGTTTAAAGCATTAGACGAAGAAACATATGAATTAAGTAAAGATCATATGGTAATTACAGATACAAAGAATACAATTGCTTTAGCTGGAATTATTGGTGGAATGGAAAGCTCTGTTACTGACTCAACAACTGAAATTTTAATTGAAAGTGCTTATTTCGATCCTGTTGTAATCAGAAAAGGCTCTAAAAAACTAAATTTATTATCAGAAGCTTCAAGAAGGTTCGAAAGAGGAACAGATCCTAATGCTGCATCTGAAGCATTTAATATGATTGTTCAGCTAATGCAAGAGGTAGCTGGAGGTACTTTAGAGTCTGTAATAACAGATGAATGTTCTATGGATTTAGGAAATACATCTATTGATTTATCCTCAGATAGGTTATTGAAATATGCTGGACAAGATATATCATCTAAAGAGGTTGAAACAATTCTTAATGGTTTACATATCAATACCAAAAAAACTAAAACTGGTTGGAACTGTTCAATTCCAACATTCAGAACAGATTTAAAAGTTGAAACTGATCTCATTGAAGAAGTTTTTAGGTGTTATGGTTATGAGAATATTAAATCATCGTTTAATTATTCATCAATTATGCAATACGCTAATGATGAAGAATCATCGATACTTTCTCTAAAACATCATCTTTCTTCATTAGGGTTTCATCAATCATACAATAACTCGTTAGAAGATATTGAAGAAGTAAAATTATTTGGAAAAGATGCGATAAGTGTAATAAATCCATCATCAGAGCGAATGAACACACTTAGAACAACCCTTCATTCTGGATTATTAAAAAATCTTGATTTTAATTATCGTAATGGCTCTCCAAATACTTTGATTTACGAATATGGAACTATATTTGAAGGTAAAACAGATCAGTTGAAGGATATTTCTCAAAAAAGCAGTTTATCTTGTTTAGTTCATGGTGATGTATTTGCTAAAAATGTTCATTTCGATTCAATATCAGCCTCTTTTGCATTTTTAAAAGGTGTTGCGTCAAATATATTTGAAGATAAAAGACTTGGCATGAAAGTTAAGTTTTTAGAAGATAAACATCATTATTGCAATCCTTACTTTTCAATAATTGACGGGAAAAAACAGGTTATTGGTGGATTAGGTATAATTAAAGAATCATTGTTGAAAGAGCTGGATATAGCTCATAAGCATGATGTGGTAGTTTTAGATATTGTTACTAAGATATTTATGGATTACAGAAGCTATAACACCAAAGTTGAGGATATTATTGCATTTCCAGTAGTATCGAGAGACTTAAATTTTAAAATGGATAGTAATATTCATGTTGGGGAAGTAGTTAAGGCTATGAAATCAGCAAACCAATCAATCCTTCAGGATGTTGTTCCTGTAGATATTTATCAATCAAAAAAGGATTCATCAACTAAAGATGTTTTATTTTCATTAAGTTTTCAATCACCTAAAAAAACACTTGAAGATAAAGATGTAAATGCTATTATTACTGAAATTATAAATATTGTTTCTAAGAAATTTAATGCTAAATTACGAGATAATTAGAGGTATATATGGAATCAAATAAAAAACTAGTTAACGTAAGAATATTTGGACAAGAGTATCCAATTAGAGCTTCCTCAAATGAAGATTATATAAAGGAAGTTGCAGCTTATGTTGACAAAAAAATGCATGAAGTTCAAAAATCTGTACCTTCATCTATGAATGCATCAAAAATAGCAATTTTAGCTGC
>Ga0207985_1000283_pt1 | contig 13815 bp, 12 predicted proteins | sample ETNtaG_3_FD_185761 | JGI IMG/M metagenome (GOLD analysis project Ga0207985, IMG submission 185761) | Marine microbial and viral communities from oxygen minimum zone, Eastern Pacific Ocean - ETNP201302SV84 (SPAdes) (version 2) | ecosystem: Environmental > Aquatic > Marine > Unclassified ...
GATTTATACTGCTACCATGAAAAAAATTTTCTCACTTTTACTACTTATTATATCTATGAGCACTTTTTCTGATATTTCAAATAATCCTTCCAGTTGGTACATAGTTACCGATCAAGTTATGGGCGGAAAGTCAGAATTAGAAGCTGGTTTTGATGATGGTGTTTTTAGTTTAAAAGGCTATGTAACTACTGTTAATAATGGTGGTTTCGTAAGGTTGGCTTACAGACCAGATAGCGTTGATAAAGAAGTTCAAGGTATTCGCTTTATGGCTAAGGGAAATAATGAAACTTATGAGGTTCATGTAACGATGCAGGGTTTAAGAATGCCTCCATGGGCATATCACAGCTCAACATTTGATGTTACTTCTGAATGGCAAATGTTTGAAATTAATTTCTCAGATTTCGAAAAGAAATCTGGAATGTCTCCAAGGCTAAATCCTCGCAATATTAGAGATATTAGTTTTGCTGGGTACGGCAGAGACTTCGATGTCGACTTAAAAGTAAAAGAGATAAGCTTTTACTAAAATTTATACCGTTGTTTCATCAACTGATATTTCTAATTCATATTCACTAAAGCATATTCTCTCAGATTGCTTCATCGCATTAGACATACCCCTAGTATTAAAAATCATATCTTCAAGCTTATCTGTTTGTTTGAACTTTATTTTTATAAGCTCAGCATTTCTAATAGATGGATAGTATTTAGGTCTTAACAAGTAGTCTCCGTTTTCAAATACTTGATCAACCTTAAATAAAATGGATGTCGGCTTAAAATTATTAACGGTCATTACTGCTTCGATGCTGTCACCTCTATTAAAATTACTTTCCTTTGAGGGGGTTATTATTAAAGGATCTGTACAGATACAAAAGGGCCTGCTCATCTCAATGAATAAATTAGAGTCTCTATTATCTGAAGTTTTTTGGATCATAAGACTCTCTTTGCCCCAAGAACCAATAAACCAATTATCAATTGTATGCATGTCAATATTTGCTGGCAGGTAAGAGCTTGAAAAAGCTAACAATATTGCAAGTTTTCTGTAAGGATTCCCTGAAAAAGGACCAAGGTGGATTATCTTTTCATCCAAGATAATTTCCTGCTCATGATCGTGAAGCATTTTCTTTTTTTTGAAAAATTTTCTTCCAAGAAAAAATAGAATAAAAATTAATAACCCAATCGAACTGAAACCTAAGACTATTTCCATAATGCTCTCCATTAAAAATAATTCATCGTTATTAAAGGAACGTTTGGGCTCTTAGATAGTTACAAAAAAAGATTAACAGCGACAGTAAATGTGGCGTTTTACTTCATCTGATGCGAAGCCGATATCTACATTTTCAATTATTGACATATCAACAAAATAATTTCTATCAGCTCTTGGGGAGTTTATATCATTATTAATAAATGAATCTTTATTGCCTTCATATAATGCGTACATAACTTGATATTTATCGACTCCTAATTCACTTGCTAAATTAATAGCCGTACTCCAAAGTGATGTTATCTCAGCTCCGTTCACGAATATTTCTTTGTGAACATTAATCTCCTCTTCAATAAATATTTTGTTTTCCAGTTCAGCTACTTGGCTAGGTAGAGTAATCTCGACGGACTCCAGTGGAGTCAATAAAAAATTAAATCCAAATACAAGAAAGCCTGCAGCAATAGCAAATCCTGCAGCCGGCTTGAGCAAAGAAACTTTATTCTGTTTTGGATTTAAACCTTCTTCAATAATTTGATCAAATCTTTCACTTATATTTTTATCATCAATAGAGCCATAAAAGCTAGTCAGATTTTCTTCTGATTTAAGTAAATTATCATATAGTTCTCTTGCATTTGAATGCTGGTCAATTATCTCTTTGAGTTCAGAAGAATCTTCATATCTTGCTCCAAGATCGATCAAATGTAGAATTCTCATTTTTATCTTCTCATTCATGCTCCCTCTCCATACTCTCGGCAAGTCTTATTCTTGCTCTATTAGCTTTCACTCTTAAGTTTCCTATGCTGATAGGACCTAAAACCTCTTGTATTTCTTGATAACTATGTCCAAAAGCAAGCATAGCTAAGATTATTTGATCATCTTCGTCCATACTCTCAAGAAAAGTAATCATCTCCTCAGACTCTCTCGCCTCTTCGAGCTTCCCTGGTACGATAAGTTGAATATAATTTTCTTCTATAGATACCATTCTTTTGTCTTTTCGGTATTTATCAATGAAAGCATTCCTTAGAATTACTTTTGTAAAGCTAGTTTTATACTTAACCTGCATAAAAACTTCTTTTTTCTCAATGAGTTTTAGAATAGTTGTTTGAATTAAGTCCCAAGCATCGTCTTCATTATTTTTTGCCAAAACCATTGCATAGCCCATAAGTTTTTTTGGGATTTCTTTTAATAAGGCCTCAAAGGGAAGTTCTTGATCTTCCTGCTTTAAAATTGTTTTTGCAACTTTTAAAACAACTTTATTTTCTTTAATCTCTGTACTATTTTCTTTTCTTTCCGCTCTTGCTCTCATGAATTTTTAAATCAACTATTACTCTTTAGACGCAAAAGATGTAAAAAAGTTACAAATTAATTGGAGTTTAATAGATTTTCTTTTTATCAGAGGAAATTAAACTCATCGAAGTATTAAAAGAACCCAGCCTCTACTAGATTAAATTATTTTCTCTCATGCCTTCAAATAGAGCGAAATTCTCGCAAGGCTTATCGCCTTTTGGGCCATATCCACTTTGCGAGTGATCTGGACAATTTTCTTGAAGTAAACAAGATTTTAAATCAGCAAGTGTCTTTGATACCCATGAATCATCTGAAACATATTTAATTAATTGAACATCAAACATCATTTTGCCCTTATCAGGATTTCCCAAAAGCATTCCATCTTCAAAATGCTGGTCGCCGTTTACATAAACAAAATAACAATCTTTACTGACATTAAAACCATTTCTTCTCATTATCCAGGAATAAATATCCATCTGTCTCTTATAGCCTTCTTTATATGCTCCTTCGAGAACTACTTTTTTTAATCCATCACCCTCTTCATTTTTTGCTGAAGCCGTACTTTTGTAGTCAACGATATGAATTTCATTAGTTTCTGGATTGTGCCAAACATCATCTAGACCTCCGCCAACAATGAGATTTTGCTCATCAAAGTCTGTTCTCAGGCCAAGTTGTAATGATTTAGTCCATGTTTCAAAATCATCATGATTATAGGGAACCAAGTGACCTAATCCATGTTTTTCCATTAACGGATGAGGCTTACCAATGGCTCTATAATTATCAAAATCTTTTTTAAGCAGAGTATCTGTTGCTGTATTTAATAAAAACCCAGGCATGCCTGGAAACTTTATACCCTTCACGATTTTCATCCAAAAACAAGCAGGACATTTAATAAACATATCTATACCAGATCTGCTTATCTCAAAAGGCTCTTCTCGTGTTGGATCAAATCTCCATCTATGTCGTTTCATATTAGATTTCTTCCCTTTGAGTATACACTTTTTTATTATTTTTAAATCCTGGATCAGGAAGAAATTTTTTAATGTCATTAAAAATTTGCTTATATTTCTTTTCAGAAATGGCTATCTCAAAGATATTTTTATCTTTATCTTGAGGTGACTTAAAAATCTCCTTCAAGGTCTTATCTCCAAGATCTAGAGGCATAGATATTAGGAATGCATGCTCGCAAATAGCGCAAAGCATATTGCTTTCAGCAACGTGAATTGTTACTGGTTTTAACTTTCTTGACTTACTTCCATGCCTAAGAACAAGATTGTCTATGAGCTTTATCTTCTCTAAATCAAATGGTGTTGGTTCGAATATTTTTTTGGGTATTTTAATAAAAATATTTTCAAGAACCTCCCGAGAAAGCATCTTGTCATCATTGGATTCACAAACTACAGAGAAACTAGATCCGTTATTATTGCTTTTTTTATTTGGTTCTTTAAGTTTAAAATTAAATAGGGTATCAACTTTTTGTTTAAGAAAAATTGATCTTATGAGTCCCTCATCTCTAGTCTTGTCTTCAATATAAACTTGTTTTTTATGATTCTTATAAGTAAGAAGATTCTGCATAAATTTTTTATGCTTTTTGAATTTACTGGCACAAAAATAAAGTGATTCATGATGAAAGTCATCACCCAGATAACCATTTTCATCATGGAAAAAAATAAGAGAATGTCTGTCAGTTCCAACAATATTTAGGCCTTGCCCACTAGACCATATAAAGATGCCTCCATATATGATGTTAGCCCTCTTGGCAATTTTATAAGCCCTTCCGAGCATTTCAGCATTTATGGAAACGTACTTCTTATTATTCATCTTACTCACCATCCTGTTTCCGTTGATATCCTAACAACCTCACCGAAGGGAAATTCGTTTGTCTCAAGTCCATCTTTACAAACTAGCCACATCGTTGGATTATTTGGTTCTTGTTTAGGAAAGTCTCCATACCCATCGGTAAAGTAAATAGATAACTTATTATTTCCTAAAAGGTTATTTTCTTCTCCATTCTTTTTTAGGTAGTCAAAAAATGGAACGAAGCTAGTACCGCCTCTTCCAACAGCTTTAGGCATTTGCTCAATTCTGTCTATTTCATATGGTCCTGCAAGATTGGTATCAGCAAAAAATAAACTACATTTAACATTTGGATATGATCTAAGTATTCCCTTTAACTCACCTGCAAATTGCTTTAATAATTCATCCGAAACTGAACCACTTGTATCAATACAAACTGAAACCTCTACTGCCTCTGTAAGAAGACTTTCTAGATAAAGCCCTTTATAAATAAATCTTCTATCTAAGTCATCAAAATCAGCAGGCGTTTTTCCTACATATTTCCACAGGGCATGACGCCAATCTACTTCTGGCTCAAGAATAGTAGATATCTCTTGCTCAATCCCAGCAGGAAGAGAGCCTTTTTCATTACTGAGCTGATGCTCTGATGAATTTTTGAGAATCTCCATTTTATCTTTCCAAAATGATTCAATTTCATCAGTTTCCTCTTGCGATAACGGCTCCATGACATCTTTAGAGTCATTGTTGCTTTCATCACTATTTGGATTTGAGGGTTGCAAGATATCACTTATAACTAGATTATATTTTTTCTTTGATTTCAAAAGTGCTTCGTAAATATATTCAACTGACTTATCTTGAAATCTGTTATCAGTGATTGCTCCCTCTGGCAGAGAAAAAGATGTATTTCTCTCAATTAAATCATTCACAACTATATCTGCTGCAATATTCCAAATATAAGGATCTCGGCTTTGTCTTCTCGTTACGTGCAAAAGAGCCATGTGCAAGACTTCATGCAGCATAAGAGCATTTTGCTGTGGCGAGGAGAGAGAGTTAAGAAATTCCTCATTAAAAAATATTTTTCTTCCATCAGTTGCTGCTGTTGGGAGATTTTTTGATTTTTCAATCTGAGCAAAAAGCATCAACGAGCCAAAAAATGAGCATTCCCTTCTCACTTGTAAAATACATTTTTGGATTACCTCTTCAAACATTTTTTTATGCCGCTAAGAGTTTTTGCATTCTTGCTGCAACATCCATCAACCTGTCATTATTTACCAGCATATCAACAAGTTTTTCTGTATCGCTTTTGCTTTTCCAGATAGTGCATACATCATAAGTACATTGATTAAGCCATTCCATTCCGCCTTTTTTATCTATATATACAAATGCATTTTCAACTTCTTTGACGGTTTTAGCTCTGACAGCAAGGGCGCAAGTTAATGCATATTTTGCTGATAAATCTTTTGGAAAAGCTGGGCTTTTCTTACCAGAGAGGATGGGCTCAATATCTGGCAATGTTTTATAAACTTTACAAAAACTTCTGAATTCAGATGCACAACCTTTTCCAATTGCTGGATCTACATCTAGTCCTGCCCTTAAAAGATTATTAGCAATATCCCAACTACGCGGTGATGGCCAAGATGGCGAGTTTTTGTCAATTTTATGGAGATGCTTAGGTCGGAAATTGAGGTATGAAATTATTCTGTCATCAATATTGTTGTGCAAAGCATAATTTTTAAATTCATCTAAGCTAGTTTTAACTTCAAGATGAATAAATCTATTCGCAAGTGGAGCTGGCATATCAAATACAGCAGCAAAGTCTTCTTTTCTGTTGCCTGCACTCCAAATAAACCATCCATCTGGAACTTTATAGCTACCAACTTTTCTATCGAGAATAAGCTGCTGAGCAATACCCTGGACTGCGGGCGGTGCCATATTTATCTCATCCAAAAATAAAATACCCTTTCCAGAGGTTGGAAGAAAGTCTGGAGGAAGCCATGATGCAGAATCTTTTGATGGTACTGGTATACCTCTGAGATCTGTTGGTGCAAGCTGACTTATTCGTAAGTCAATAAGTTCTAAATTATTTTTATCTGCAATAGATTGCACAACAGAGGATTTTCCTATCCCAGGAGCTCCCCAGATCATCAGCGAGTTATGCAATTTATGTTTTACAATCTTTGTTAAAAATTTTTCTAAATTTTTCATTCCTAAGGTTTTCATTTTTTTCTCCTTTTTTTTAAATTATCTTTTATTCATGCGACATTATGTGTCAGAAAGGAATACTGTTGTCCTCAAATGTCAAGGCTGGTTGGTCAACAAGATTGTTCACAGACAAGAATTGTTGGACGTATATACCTAAAATCTGGAATCTTTTTTGTCTGCTTTTGAAAGAAAGCTAACTGAAGTGGTGTGTAATAGTCCAATTCATAATATTCATGCACTTGAATAAGCACAAAGAAATCACTCATATCCTCCCTATCAAGGCTTTTAAAAAATTCTATATTAATACTGCTAAAAAAATCAGAATGTTTATCAAGGAGGTCTTTCATCTCCTCTTTCACTTGGCTTTCATCATAACTGCAATCGCAATAAGTACCTAGAAGGTCCTCTACAATGTAGCGCAGTGATGGCAGAATTGCTTGCTGAACCTTTGCAGATTTCTTTATCATGCTTGGATAGTCATTAAATCCAGGAATTAACTCAGATTCTGCATGTTCAAGCATTATTTCTAAATAGAATAAAATTTTTGATTCATCCTCCCAATCGCTTTGATCATTATAGAGAGACTCGTAAAACAAATCGTTAAGCAAAGTCGAATTAACATCGTATTTATGTTGATTCATTAGTACAGATAAAAGTATGTCACGAAACTCTTTGTTATCTCGGCATAACTTTTTCTGAACTTTCTTAGGAATTTTATTAAAGCTTGAAATTGAGACATTTTTTTTGCCTTTAATCCACTCAAAGCAAACTTCTTCAGTTCTATATTTTGAAGGCAATAAAGGAAATGCTTTCTTTGCCTGTTCTGGAAATTTGTCAAATGGTATGGTTTTTTTTACATTCATGGAGAAGACATTTAGCCCGAACTCAACAAAATCAATGAGATCTTTTCTTTTTTTAAAAGCTTTTTTCATGAGATCAAAATTAATGAGTTCAGGATAATTGGTTTGTAAATTCTTCAATTGAGATATATCTTTTGATATGAAAATTAGGTTAAGCATTGATGCTAATGCCTCTAGCCTATTTTCATCTGCTTTTTGAAAATGCTTATTAGCTTTTTGAAGAAAAGTATTAGATGATTTCTTTTGCTCTAAATTTTCTTTTGTCCAAATTTCTAAAAACTCAGTGCCCTTCAAAATTTTTAAGATTTCTGGATGGTAAGTACCTTTCATTTTTTAGAAAGGTATGTCTTCGTTGTATTCTTTTGGGACATCAAATTTTTCTAAGAATTCTAAATATCGTTTTTCTCCAGACTTGTGCCAGAGAAATTGATGCGGCTCAATAGTGCTAGTGTTTAAATGAAAAATATTTTTTTCAAATAAAGCTGATATGAATGGATTTTTAAGATTTTTTTGTTGGTTTTGGTACTTAACATACAAATAAAAACGTTCTTCAAACGAAATATAGCTGATAAATGATTTATCCACATATTCATAGATTTCATGAAAATTTTGTACTTCACAATTTGTTAATATTAGTTTTTTTACTTGATTTGATTTTTTCAATGAAGGATCTAGCTGATTGAAATCTAAATAAATATGACCTCTATCTTTTGCACCAAAAGCGAGATATGAGCAAAGGTTAAACTCATCTTTCCAAAACTTATTATCTTGCGTAGTCTTGTAGAATTTTTCTAATCTTTTAACTCTATCGTATTCCCTTTTCATCTTTTGATATGCGAATTTATTAAAAATTAATTTCATAAATAATTGATCTGATTTAAATTCTTTTGGGATCTTCCCAAAATCATTAATTGAAAATTCCTCTCTAGAAAAAATGAAAGATAAACAGAATTCTCTGCTCTGCTTCCTAAATTTAAGAGGCAGATTTAAAAAACAGGATGCTTGCAGCCCAGGGTGATCACTCCATGGAAACTCTCTTATAAAGTCTTGCGAAAGTTGGCTAAGGCCAAACTCTAAAAACTTATAGAGTAAATCTTTTTTCGGGAATGCCTCTTCTAAAAGAGAAAGATCAATCTTTTGATTGGACAAAAACTCTAATTCTTCTATATTCGATTTAATTTGTTGCTTATATATTTCTTGAAGAGAAAAAATCACCAACTCTCTAGAAAAATTAATTTCATAGCCAAGATTATCTGCCCAAGCAATAATTCTAAAATCTCTTTTAATTACCTCTTTAATAATATCGATATCATTCTTTTCTATCCATGGTGCAGCACAATCAAAAATATATTCTGTTAATCTCCAATATCCAGAATTTTTGTAGGTAGTATGAGAAACTCCCCTTATGTATTCAATGATTGAAGGCTTATCCATAGAATGAATTTTTCTCATTTTTTTATCAATTTCTGTTATGGATTTGACTCTTATTAAGGCTTTGGTTTTCATTTCATTTATACCTTTACAATTAATTGATAATTAATGTAATCTTTGTATACGACATTTTGTGTCATATAGATTATGAAAAAAGTTTCCAGCACAGAGGCAATAAGACGAGGATTTAGTATTCTTGGAACAGTCAGCCGAGCCCCAATGAGCTCTAGAGACATATTTCAAAGACTTTATGATGAGGGTTTCAGTGTCAGCATAAGAACAATTGAGAGAGATTTAAGCAGATTGCCGGATATTTTTCCTTCTCTCATAGAGGTAGATGATAGATCAAAACCTTTTACTTATAGGCAGCCAATTAATGCTAGAAAATACTCAGCCATGAATCCAACAGAAGCTATCTGTCTTGAACTAGCTTTTAGTTTTTTAAATCCAATTCTGCCAAAGAAGACTCTCGATCCTATTAATCCCTATCTCAAAGAAGCTGATGCAGTTCTGAACGAGCAACACGCAAAGAAATATAAAAATTGGAAAGATAAAGTATTAACAATTAATGAGGGACTTCAGTTGCAGTCAGCTAATGTAAGTCAAAGGGTAATTAATAATATGCATGAAGCTCTTTGGGATGAAAAAGTTGTAATCGCAAAATATCAGTCAAGGACCAAGAAATTTGCTGATAGTTATAAAATTCATCCAGCAGGCCTTGTGTATAGGGGAAGAATAATCTATTTAATATGCTCTTTTGATCAAAATCACGACAAAATTATCTATCTTCCGCTGCAAAGATTTAAGTCGGTTGAAATACTTCATGAAGAAAAAAGTATTCACCAAGGTACAAAAGTATCTAGTCTCGTTAAGGATCTTCTTGGTTTCAAATTAAATAATAAAAAATTAAAAGTTAAATTAAAATTCTCGAAAATGGCTGGCGCTCATCTATTTGAAACACCTTTGAGCAAGAATCAATCAATTAAAGAAACAAAAGATGGTTTCTTCATTGTTGAAGATGAAGTTGTCGATAATATGGAATTGAGGTATTGGATCAGAGCCTTTGGCGATGAGGTTGAAGTGATACAGCCGAAAACTCTTAGAGATGAATTTGCAAAGTTATCAAAAAGGTTAAGAAAAAAATATGACTAATATTAAACCAAACTCAATTGAGGCAGTAATGTTTTTTGCATTGTATATATGCGCACAAGATAAAAAAATAGCTAAAGAAGAAAAAAAAGAACTAATTCTTGATATCCAGGTAATGAGAAAACTCTATTTTGATATTTATGGTGAATTTATAGATGATAATTTCAGAGAAGTTATAGACTCTATTGATATTGATAATAAAACATTAAAACCTTTTATTTCAAAAACCTTAACTGAAAAAGAGAAAGTCTTTATCTCAAACCTGCTCACTGATCCAAAAATTCAAGATATTGCAATTCTTGCTGCTCGACATTCAGCATCTGCTGATGGATTTCATAAACTTGAAAAGAAGAAATTCGATTACTGGTTAGAGGCTTGGGATCTATAAGAGGGAGAGCAAAAGTCCCCCCCCTATATTCAACATGCTAGATTAACGCTGTATGAAAGAGTTGTTACTCTGAGCCTTAAACGTGTCACTCACATCTAGCTAGATTACGCCTCTGCTGAAAGAAGCTTTGAGATAAAAGGCTCTATTAATTTCTTATTCAGCATGATTGTAAAATTCTGTTTCATTTTTTGAAGCAATGAATTTGTAAGTATTTATGTTAGGAAGTTCTAGTTGAATTTCAGGTCTTTGCATTGATCTCTCCTTTGCAAAATATTTTATAGCTCAATAATATGCTTGTCTTACGTCAATAAGTGTCGCAAATAAATAATCTTATGTACGACACTTAATGACATAACAAATCATTAAAGTTTCAATATGAAATTTTTAACAGAGATAAGAAACATAAAAGCTAGAATCTTTTTAAATAAGAATTTAGATGATAATGAAATTTTTAGTATCGCAATCAATGCAAAGAATTGCTCTGATCAAAAGTCTTTTGATGAGGCTTTAAAGCTTTTATCTAAACCGCTATCAAAACAAAGTAATATCCTTCTTCTGGAGTTATTCAGAATATCTATAAATAACAATGATAGTCAGCTAGTAAATAAACTTTTAAAAATTCTGTTAAGAAAAACAAATCAATCCTTTGTTATACATACAGTCTTAAACTCTAAAAATTTCAATCTTCGGGCAAAGCTTATTGAATGCATAAAGCAAAACAAAAAACTTAAAGTTAATAATAAAATTTATCTACTGTTTATGTTGTGGAAAATGAAACGCATTCCCAGGAAATTGCTTTATAAGGAAGTTAAGACTGACCTAGATAAGCTGCTTATAAAGTATCAATCTGATATTAAGAATAATATTGATTTTGATAACTGGGACTGGGAGTATGAGCAAGAGCTTATAAGGAAGAAATTTCTTTTACGGGTAATGAGAGCAACAATTTTTCTTGCAAAAATTGGATATAGCGGAAAAGCGATTAAATTCTTTAAAAAAGCATTTGGCCTTTTTAAAAGCTCCAATCCACACAATTATCAAGATTATTTTAAAAATAATAACTGGGGATGGGGTGATTTTAATAAAGAAAGAAGGTTCACTGATGGCATTTGTAATTTTGATGATATTACGCAGTATCTTGATACTGACTTTGAAGCTTTCTTTAAAACTCCTTTCAACCAAAATGAATTGGAGATTGCTAGATTAAGGACAACTAATGCCCTGAATTTTGCAACTGAGTTTGCAAAGTATTCTAACAACATAAATATTCTAAAAATAATGTTCCCTATTCATCTTTCTCAACCATTCATACATAAAAATATTTTTGCATATATATCTTTAATTGAGAGAGTTAACAAAAATGATTTTGATCAAGATTGGGCAGAGAAAATCAATAACTACTTTTTTAATACTCACCAGCATTACAGCTCGAAAATAGCATTTTTAGGTCTTTCAAAAGAAATCAGACAAAAAAATAATATAAACGAAAATAAAATAAAAGATCTTTTTACAAATAAAGTGCTTAGAGGCAGATTGCGAGGTTTATTTTATTACTCAAGTTATCAAAAAAAGATTGAATATTGGGGGGGATGCAGCAATTCAATTGCATTTAAGTTTGTCTATGAAAAGGCTGACAAAAAAATAAAAGACTGGTTAGAGGACCTATTTATAGCAAAGAAACTTACTGACAGAGAAGGAGAATTTTGCGATCGAAATCTTGATACACAAAAAGTTTTTTATTTTAAAAAAATGTTTTCTAAAGAAGTAGGTGATGATTTTTATATGAACGTCAAAGAAAAGATAAGTAGATTAAGTCATCAAGGCATTTTATCTAATACAAATTTATTAAGTGACATAAGCATTAACTCTGCATGTCTTCTGTTAAAAAATGCAAGAAATTCTAAAGACTTTAGGGAAGCAATAAGTTTTTTAAGACAGATCAAACTATACTCAGGAAAAAAATTTTATTACCGAAATACGTTAAGAAAAGATTTTGTTCTTGAACAAGGTAAGAAAGACTATTTAAGCTCAAAAAAATTTAGAGCAGAGATGAGTAAATTTTTCCAAGCCTTTCTAGAGCTAAAACTTAAAGATCAGAGAAAATTCTTCCCTAATTCTGTGTGGTCCTTGATTAGTTTTATATTGCCCTACTGCGATAGAAAAACTTTTGCCAAGTATTTGCGTCAAGATCCGTATGGCCTGTTTAGGAGTTTACGAAGCCAAACAGTACTTGAAAGTGTAAGGATTAAAAAAGGGCTCGAAAGAATGAGATCACTTAGTGACAAGGATTTTGATAAAGATTATAGAAAATATGTTTCAAATATTATTAAAAAAGATTATTTCGGTGGAGATGAAATTTCAAAAATAATATATTTTCTTGAAGAGGCTAAAAGAAGATATTCTATAGCTGACTTTGAAAATAAATTGGTTGATGATCTTAATCAGATTCCTTGTAAAGCTCGCAAATTAGGTGTTATTCATAAGATTCTAGGGGGTGATACTATTTTAAGTAGTGGCAAGAAGCCTAATCAAGCTGTTACAAGTTCTTTGGATGATTTGAAGAATAAATTCATTGAAAATATTAAGGAAATGTCTATAGGAGAGCTGGAAAAAACATTCGATAATGAAGCAATAAGAAATCTTTTTCGTTATTGTGATGCCCTGAATGGTTTTTTATTAGAGAAGATTCCATACAAAGTTATTCACAGATTAATAGACGATTATAAGATTTTCCAAAATCATGCAAATCCTCAAACTTTACATGTCGGTCTTGAAAGATCAGTTGTCAAAAATGCAATAAGACATGCATGTATTGATTTAAGTATTACAAATACGTTTCATTTTAATAATTCTTGGTTTGCTAGGTCCATTTTTAGTAAATTTGGAAGTGATTCGATGTTAGATGATTTTCGACATTGGGATAAGGAATGCTTACAGATTATTGAAGAGTCAGTTGCTCCTATTTATCAAAATATGGCTAATGTCAGTCTAAATGGCCTAAAAAGCCTTAACTTCAAAAATAAGAAGCAAGCTGAATCCTTTTCCCAATGTATTGAGAGAGTAATTTCCATAGAAAGGGATTTGGAAACTGTAAAAGATTTTAGAAAAAGGCATATTAAAATTTATGATGCGATCGAGATAGCTGCTGGTAAATTACTTAAAAAAAATAGGATAAGTAAGCTGGCAGGTATTACCTTTTTAAATCTTATAGACCAACTATTTAGATTTGAGCAAAATGCTGCAAATGCATATTTAGGTAGGGGCAAATTCAAGCAATTTAAGATAATCCTAAAAAATTGTGCTCTACATATCATTAAGGTTAATGAAATTAATGTGTCTTCAAATAAAAATTTATATTTACATGATAGCGAATTAAAACTTGCGATTATGAAAAATTATCTTCAATCTATGGATACATTTGACCCTGAATACGATAGAACATTAAATAATTTGCCTCTATCCAGAGATATAGTTCAATACAGCAGAAAATTTAATGCGCCCTA
>Ga0207985_1000285_pt1 | contig 13803 bp, 14 predicted proteins | sample ETNtaG_3_FD_185761 | JGI IMG/M metagenome (GOLD analysis project Ga0207985, IMG submission 185761) | Marine microbial and viral communities from oxygen minimum zone, Eastern Pacific Ocean - ETNP201302SV84 (SPAdes) (version 2) | ecosystem: Environmental > Aquatic > Marine > Unclassified ...
CATGCTAGGAGTCTCATGTTTAGAAAAACCACCGAAGTTTATAAAAAATTTCCTAGAAAGAAATAACTCTATTTTTGAAGCTTTCGAGGATTATGTTAATTCGGTAAAATCTTCAACTTTTCCAGCTAAAGAAAATTGGTTTGAATAGTGAAAGTTATTGAAAGGATTAATGATTTAAAAATTATTGATCAGAAAAGACCCATAGCTTTGATTCCAACTATGGGAAACCTACATGAAGGCCATTTAAGTTTAGTTAAACAATCTTTAGAAATGAAATTAAATCCTTTAGTAACTATTTATGTTAATCCTCTTCAATTTGGCCCTAATGAAGATTTTGAAAAATACCCAAGAACTCTTAACCAAGATAAAGAAAATCTCAAAAAAAATAAATGTGCTTATCTATATCTCCCGGAAAAAATAGAATTATTGGAAGGAATAAAAAAATTAAAAGCACCATATTCAAAATTTTTATGCGCAAAAAAAAGACCCGGACATTTCGATGGTGTAATAACAATAGTGAACCGCTTTCTTGAATTAATAAAACCAGAATATTGTTTTTTTGGACAAAAGGACTTTCAACAACAATTAATTGTTCAACATCATTTAAAGGCGAATAAATTTTCCACTAAATTAATTGTTGGCAATACAGTTAGAGATGAAAATGGACTGGCACTATCTTCTCGAAATAATTATCTAACTCAAACTGAAAAAAAAGAAGCATCTATAATTTTTAAGTACCTAAATGAAATAGCTGACCAACTAAAACAAATCCATCAAGATACGTTTAATGACCTTTCCAAGAGCACTTCAATAATTCGCGAGAAATATAAAAATAAATTCGAAGAAAAAGGTTTTGATCTTGACTACTTAGCAATTGTTAATTCTAAAAACTTAGAAAAAATTAAAAAAGACGAGACAAATTTGCTGATTGCCTTTGCAGCACACTATAAAGGAGTAAGATTGATAGATAATTTGCTCTGTGATTTATCTCTTCCTTAGCAAGTTATCAGGATAAAAAGATTCTTCCCCATCGGGTCTATTTTTAAATCGTCTGTGTGACCAAAGATAATTATCCGGATTCTTTCTAATGAACTCTTCTATTTCAAAGTTTATTGTTCTTAAATCCTCTTCTAAATTTTTTCCAAAAATATTTAATTTTTTAAAATTAGCGAAATACTTTTGATTCTTTTTTTCTAATGAAAATAGGTAGACATCGCAGTTAGTTCTTCTTACAGCAATATAAGGAAATTTTACAGTTAATGCCTTATTTCCAAAGAAGTCTACAAAGATTGAGTTTTTATAGCCATAATCTTGATCAGGTGCATACAAACAAGCCTTACCTTTTTTTAAAAAATCCATTAGCTCCAAAATTTCTTTTGGATTAAAAATTCTTTCCGTAAATTTTTCTCGACTTGTTTTAAATAAGTTATCTACAATTTTGTTTTTCTGTTTTTTAGCCATACCTGAAACAGGCATGAATAAAGATGAAGCCCTTACTACCATGTCAAGATTTGGATTATGCATAAACAATAAAAGTTTTCCTTTTGAGTTGTCCATATCAAAACATATTTTCTCTACGTTATCGAAATTTACTATTAATTTCTTAAGTTTCCTTTCAGACATCCAAGACGCATTTAAAAATTCAAATAAAGCCTCACCCAGTCTATAAAAACTAGCCTTTAAAATTAAATTAATTTCTATCGAGTTTTTTTCAGGAAAACATTTTTCTAAATTCCATCTAGCAATTTCTTTTCTTTTTTTTGAAAGTAAAAATAAAACTAAACCAAGAAATTTTCCAAGATGAAATTGAAGTTTCCGAGGAAGTGTATTTAAAATTTTTAGTAAAAAGTAAATAAAGTATTCTATGAATTTCATCACCGCTGTTTATAAATCTGTATATTTATAACATGATCCTATTTAGTCTAGAATCACTCTCATGATCTTTTTCTATAATTTACTTACCTTATTTTATTTACCAATTGCGTTGATAAGATTATTTTATAAAAAGAATTTTTCTTTTGAAGAATTCAAAAGAATGAGGGAAAGACTTGGGTTGTATAAAATTCATGAATTGAATAGAAATAAAAATATTATTTGGGTTCATGCGGTATCTGTTGGAGAGGTTAATGCCTCAGTTAATCTGATTAAAAAATTAAAAAAAGTTTATCCAAATTTTGACATATTAGTAACTACAACAACCCAGACTGGCTCAAAAAGATTGAAACAAGTTTTTAATGAAGAAATTTTTCATCAGTATTTACCTTTTGATGTTATTTATTTTGTAAAAAATTTTTTACGGTATTGGAAGCCTCATTGCCTGATTTTAATTGAGACAGAAATATGGCCGAATATAATTAATCAATGTTTTTCCAGGAAAATCCCAATTTTGTTACTAAATGGCAGACTTTCAAACAAGTCTCTTAAAAATTATCAGAGATTAAAAAATCTTTCTGCAGTTACTTTTTCTAAAATAGATATGATTATTTCTCAATCTGATCGTGATAAGGAAAATTTTATTACTATCGGAGCAAATTCAAATATTATTCATGTTGATTCTTCACTTAAGTTTGATGCTCTAGATTATGGTTCTTTAGCCGCTACTTTTTCTTATGACGAAAACTTGATTAAAAAAAAGAAAATAATTACTTGTGCAAGCACACACCCAAAAGAAGAGGAGATTCTTTTTGAAAGTTTTCAAGTTTTAAATGATGATTCTGCGCATTTGGTTCTGGCTCCTAGGCACCCAGAAAGATCTAATGAAATTTCTGAGTTTTTGATTAGGTCAAATATTTCTTTTGCTTTTTTGAATAATGATGGGTTCAGCCATTTAAATCTTAAAAACAAAGTAACTGTTGTTAATGAAATAGGACATTTGAATTTTCTTTATTCTATTTCACATACGGCTTTTATAGGAGGAACATTAATAGAGCATGGAGGGCAAAATTTTTTAGAGCCTGTGAAATATGGAATTCCATTATCATCCGGAAATAGTAAATATAATTTTCAAGAGATAGCCGATCAATTAATTGAATTAAATATTCTCAAATGTGGAAGCAATGTTGAAGAAATAAGTTCGATATGGAAGATGGCATTGAACCAAGATAACCCTGAATTAATAAAACAAAAAAGTGCCGATTACATTATCTCAAAATCGGGATCGGTAGATAGATCAATTGAGAAGATAAAGAAATATATTTGATCCTAAATATTTTGAATACTCGTTAGTTTAAGAGTAATATGAGCTTATCCCCCTTAAATATTAATCTTTGAAGGAAGTAAGAGATTTGAAGTTTATTGTTGCTATTATCAAACCCATCAAATTAGAAGACGTGCGTGCAGCTTTGGGTGATGCGCAAGCCTCGGGAATGACTGTTTCGGAAGTTAAAGGTTTTGGACGACAAAAAGGACAAACTGAACTTTATCGAGGAACTGAGTACAAAGTTGATTTTCTGCCCAAGCTGAAAATAGAACTTGCTGTATCTGATTCCCAAGTGGATAGTGTTATAGAGGCAATTCGTGGGGTGGCTAATACAGGTAAGGTTGGAGACGGCAAAATTTTCGTTTTTTCTTTAGAAGATGCTGTAAGAATAAGAACTGGAGAGCAAGGAGAAGAAGCTTTATAGGCTTTGAAAGTATTCCTCTGCAGTTTCTTTTGCCCATTTATAGTTTGCTTTGCCATTAGGAGCTCTTTTAACTTCATCAACGAAAATTATTTTCTTGGGCAACTTATATCCCGATAAGTGAGATCTGGCAAAATTTACTAACTCATCAGCATCAAGACTCGGCAAATCAGAAGAAACCACTGCCACGACTTTTTGCCCAAATTTTTCGTCTTCCACACCAACTACTAAAGAATCAAATACATTAGCGTGTTTCTTAAGGGCCTCTTCAACTTCTTCTGGATACACTTTTTCTCCTGCAGTATTGATACAATTACTTCCTCTTCCTAACAGCTTTATTGTTCCGTCAGCTTCTACGGTTGCATAGTCGCCAGGAAAACTGTACCTAACTCCTTTGTACTCTTTAAAAGTTTCATCAGATTTTTTTTGATCCTTATAATATCCTTCAGGCACTAATCCAGATGTACCTATTTTCCCCATTTTGTCTGATCCGGGTTCAACTTCTTCTCCATCATCAGCTACTACAATTACACCGGGGTTAATAGAAAATTTTGCTGTTTTGACTGGATTTTCTCTATTTGAAACAGCAGAGCCCATGCCACCTTCTGAAGAACCCATTGCATCTATTAAGGTTATATCTGCATGCTCTAACAAGCCTTCTTTTACTTCCGCACTCCACATTACACCGCTCGAAATCATACTTCTCAGTGAAGATAAATCATATGGATTGCCTTGATTTTTGGCTTTGTTAAGAGAATCTAGAATAGGTCGGGCAAAAGCATCTCCAACAATTACAATATTATTTATTTTAAGATCTTGGACTTTTTTCAGTAAAAGATCAGGATCAAAGCCAAGTTGAGGAATAGTTACACAACTTCCACCCGAGAAAAAAGGAACTAAGGCGCCGAGCCACATTCCCGTTCCATGCATAAGCGGGCAAGCAACAATTGTTTTAGAGAGCATCCCCTTAGATGATAAGTCTGAAACAGTTTTAGATATATCTAGATGACTTTCAGGAACATCAAAGCCCATAGCAAAAGCAGTTTTTAATAGGGAGCTCATGAAAGCGCCTTGTTTATACATAACTCCTTTCGGCATTCCGGTAGTTCCGCCTGTATACAACATGTAAATATTATCTTCACTTCTTAATTTTCTTTCTAAGGGCGGATTTTGGGAAATTATCTCTTCGTACATGTAACAATTATTAAGATCTAATGGTTCTTTTCCTCCTACTTGAATGAAAGCTTTTATATTAGGAAGTTGATTGGCTATTTTTTTTATTCTTTCCGAATATGAGTTCTGAAAAAAAACGACTTCAGAATCTGAATTATCTAGTAAATAAATTAGCTCTTCTTCGACATATCTGTAGTTTACATTTATTGGAACTCCTTCTACCTTAAAGATTGCGAATTGAGCTTCAAGATACTCATTAGAATTATGGAGATAAAGCCCTGCTTTAGAATTATTGGAGATTTGTTTCTCATTTAGAAAGTAAGCTAACCTAGCGGCTCTTTCTTCATATTCTTTCCAAGTTTTAATATTGTCATCGCAAATCAGAGCAGGCTCATCAGGTATGTGATCTGAAATATTTTCCCAAACACTTGCAAAATGCATCTCCATTTTTTTCTCCCAATAGCTTTTTTAATGTTATTTTTTATTCTAAGTTATCATTTAACTTAATTGGAACTCAAGATAATTTATTAATGGAAATTTCAAATCCAATCATTTCTATAATGGGCCCTACAAATACTGGCAAAACGTCTCTTGCGATTCAACTATCTCAAAGGCTAAACGCAGAAATTATTTCGGTAGATTCAGTTCAAATATACAAATATGCAAATGTAGGTAGCAATAAATTAAAACCTGACAGTTTGAGAGATTATCCACACCATTTAATAAATATTTTAGAACCTACTGATTCATATTCTGTAGGAAATTTTAGGAGTGATTTTTTAAAAATTATTGACTCTCTTGATAAAAAAAATAAATCAGCAATTCTTGTTGGAGGAACAATGATGTACTTCCATGCACTATTTAATGGGATTTCAGTTTTGCCTAAAAGTGATCCAAAAATTAGAAAAAAACTTGATGAAGAGCAAAAAAATCTTGGACTCAAACATCTCTTTAATAAGCTTAAGAAGTTAGATAAAGAATCTGTAAAAAATATTCATGAAAATGATCAACAAAGAATAAAAAGATCTTTAGAAATTTATTTATTGACTGGCAAAACTCATACTGAATTAAAAAAAAATATGCTGAATCCTTTTTTAAACAGAAACTTTATGAATTTTGCAATTGTTCCAGAGAATAAAAAAATATTTAAAAAAGATTTAAGAGAAAGGTTTATCAAAATGTTAGATGATGGACTTATTGAAGAAACAAAATTTTTAATTGATAAGTTTTCAAAAAATATAAAAATTCTCAGTTCAGTGGGATACAAACAAGTTTTAGAGTATTTAGAAAATAAAATTTCTGAAGAAGAAATGATAGAAAAAGCAACAAATGCTAACTACCAACTTTCCAAGAGACAAATTACCTGGTTAAAAAAATTTGAATTGAAAGAGACCTTTTTTGCAAATCAATCGAATATGGTTATAAAAATTCTAAATTATTTAGAATAGTTAAGTTCCATTCTTATCTTGAAAGCCTTAGAATAGCCTCATGTCTTGGAATGATAACGGAAAAAATGGCTCAAGAGATCCATGGGGTAACAGAAACGATGCCCCTGATATAGATGAAGCCATAAAAAAATTTAAATCTTTAGTTGGTTCTTTTCTAGGCGGTAGTGGCGGAGGAGATTCCTCAGGCAGCTCGCCTTCTTTTAAAAAAATACTTCCTTCGGCTCTAGTGATTTTAATTGTGTTGTACTCTGCGTTAGGTATCTACACAGTTGATGCACAAGAAGAAGCAGTAATTTTAAGATTTGGAAAATATTCAACTACTAAAGGACCTGGAATACATTGGAATCCCCCATTTATTGATAACAGATTTATAGTTAATACAGAAAAATTATTCACTCACACTACTAATTCTTCGATTCTTACAAAAGACGAGAACATCGTTAATGTTGAAACCGCAGTTCAATATAAGAGGTCTAATCCAGTTTTTTATCTTTTAGAGGCTGCTTCTCCTGAAGATAGCATTGCACAGGCTTCTGAATCCGCTTTAAGGCATGTAGTCGGAAGTAATTCAATGGATAGTGTTTTAACGACTGGTAGGGAACAGATAGCCATTGATGTTAGAAAAAGATTGCAGGAAAGATTGAATGCTTATTTCACTGGAATTGAGGTTGTTACTGTAAGCATAAGAGAGTCAAGACCACCTGAAGCAGTGAGAGAGGCATTTGATGATGTGGTAAAAGCAAGGGAAGATGAGGTTACGCTAAGAAACGAAGCTGAGACTTATGCAAACGAGGTTGTGCCAATTGCCCGAGGTGCCGCAAAAAGAGCCATTCAAGATGCCGAAGGTTACAAAGCAAAAGTAATAGCTGAAGCAGAGGGTGAAGCAACAAGATTCGATCAATTGCTTAAAGAATATTCTAAGGCCCCGGATGTAACAAGAAAACGTCTCTACATAGATGCTGTTCAGTCAGTTATGTCAAACAGTACGAAAGTCATGATTGATGTGAAAGATGGAAACAATATTATGATGCTTCCGCTTGATCAAGTTGCAGCAGCTTCAATTGCAAGAAGCAACCAAGATACAGAAGCACAATCTGATTCAGGAACATTAACTGGAACAGCAATTCAAAACTTGACCGATCAGGTTATCGAAGAAATCAGAAAAAGACAGGAAAGGAGATAATTTATGAGATCTTTTGGAATTGGATTTGTCATTGGCATATTGGCTTTAATTATTCTTCTAGCTAATAGTCTTTATATTGTCACTGACAAACAAACCGCAATACTTTTAAGATTTGGAGAAATTATTGATCCTAAAATTGAATCCGGTCTTCATTTCAAAGTGCCTATTTTAAATACTGTAAGAAAATTTGATTCAAGAGTTTTAACTCTAGATGCTATTCCTCAGCCTTACTTTACAGAGGAAAAGAAAAGACTCATTGTTGACGCTTTTGTGAAATGGAGAATAAGCGACAACGAGCAATTCTATATTACTTCCTCAGGGGGACAATTGAGCGCGCTTAGAACACTTCTCACACAACGTGTCGATGAAGGTCTCAGGAACCAATTTGGTAAACGAACTGTCCAAGATGTTATCTCAGGCGAACGTGATGAATTAATGAGAGTTTTAACCGCAGATCTAAACAAAGTAGCAAATGCAGAACTTGGTGTTGAAGTAATTGACGTTAGGGTTAAAAAAATTGAGCTACCTTCAGAGGTAAATGATTCTGTTTATAATCGAATGAGAACAGAAAGAGAAAGGTTGGCACAAGAACTTAGAGCTGAAGGAAATGAAATTGCAGAAGAAATTAGAGCTAATGCTGATAAAGAAAGAACTGTTATTTTAGCTGATGCCTATAAGACTGCTGAAATTATCAAAGGTGAAGGTGATGCGGCAGCTACCAGTACCTATGCAAAAGCATTCAATAAAAATCCTGAATTTTATGAATTTACAAGAAGCTTATCTGCCTATCAGTCTACCTTTGAGAATAAATCAGATGTTTTGCTAATTGATCCTGAAAGTGACTTTTTTAAATATCTTGATAGCTCTTTCGGCACTTCCAAAAGCGAATAATTATGACAACAGATTACTTCAATCTTCCCGACGGGGTGGAAGATATACTTTCTGAGCGAGCATTAGAATTAGAAAGTCTTAGAAGAACTTTGATTGATCTTTACTCGAAAAAAGGATTTAGTTTAGTTTACCCTTCAATTATCGAATATGCCGATGCTATTGGAGGAGATGTTAATTCGGAATTAAAAGAAAGAGCATTTACCTTCTCAGATAATTCCATTTCAAACGACATTGCTATTAGACCTGATATTTCCCAGCAAATAGCTCGAATTGACCAAGCGAATAATTCAAAAGAAATAAAAAAATATTGTTATGCTGGAGAAGTAATTAAAAAAAGAAAAGACTCTTTTGCTAAATCTATTCTGGCCATAAAATCAGGCGTAGAAATATTTGGTTCAGATAATTCAGAAATAGAAATTTTAGATTTACTTCTTGAAAGTCTTGATTCAGCAGGTCTGACTTCATCTTGTTTATCTTTAGGAAGAACAGAAGTTCTTGATGAAATAATTAAAGGAGAGAATTTATCAAAACCCAAAGAAAAAAAACTTAGAGAAATTGTTTCCAATAAATCTGAATCCAATTTAATTGAGTGGAGCGATACAAATAAGATAAATAAAAGATCTTTAGAAAAAATAATTACTCTTATGCATTCTTATGGCGATATTCAATGTTTAGAAAAAATAAGCAGTTTTAGTAAGCTGGCTAAAAATTCGGTAGAAAATCTCAAAGTTATTGTTGAAAAAATAAGGCACGAAAATATTCACATTGATATGACCGATTTTCCTGGATTTAATTACCACAAGGGTTTAGTTTTTTCGGTACATGCTGATAACTTTGGATTTGCGATTGCAAATGGCGGACAATATTCTTATCAACAAGTTTCATCAGAAAAAAGATCTGCTATCGGTTTCGATATTGACTTAATTTCATTATTGAACATTAAAGAGAATGACGAATGAAAGCTAAAAACCTTGCCGTTTTAGGTTTGCAATGGGGAGACGAGGGCAAAGGGAAAATAGTTAACTTTCTTTCAGACCGAGCAGATGCTGCTTGTAGATATCAAGGAGGTCATAATGCAGGTCACACCCTTATAATTAACGGAAAGAAAATTGTATTACATTTATTACCTTCTTCGATCTGCCATCAAAATGCAACTTCACTAATCGGAAGAGGGGTCGTTGTTTCTTGCGAAGCTCTTTTTGCAGAAATTGAAGAGATAGAACCAATTGCTGGCGGGATATTGGACAGATTAAAAATAAGTCCGGCTTGCACATTAATCCAGCCTTATCACATTTTGTTAGATCAGTTAAAGGAAAAGTCCAATAGTTTTACTACCATTGGAACTACCTTGAGAGGTATTGGACCGGCTTATGAAGATAAAGTGAGCAGAAAGGCAATAAGAATTATAGATACGCTTTCTGAAGAAAAATTGAATTCAAAGCTAGAAGAAACTTTGGCGTTTTACAACTTTCTTTTTAAAGAATATTTTGGAAAAAAGGAATTAGATTTTAATGAGGTTAAAGATAAGAATCTTGAATATGGAAGAAAACTATTACCCTTGCTTGCAGATGTTTCCAATGAAATATTTACAATGAATCAAAATAATAAAAGAGTTTTATTTGAAGGAGCTCAGGGTGCCCTGTTAGATGTGGATCAGGGAACCTATCCTTATGTTACCTCAAGCAACTGCTCTCCAGCGGGTATAGCTTCAGGGGCAGGTTGCGGCCCTTTAGACGTTGGTTACATTCTCGGAGTGGTAAAAGCTTATGTTACAAGAGTTGGCGAAGGCCCAATGCCCACAGAAATAGATGGTAGCCTAGGACAAGAGATTGCCAAAAAAGGAGGCGAAGTTGGCGCTACTACAGGTAGGCCAAGAAGATGTGGATGGTTTGATGCCGTAAGCGTAAAGAGAATAATCCAATCAAATAGTGTCTCTGCTTTGTGTTTGACAAAAATCGATGTTCTTGATGATTTAGAAAGTATAAAAATTTGTACTGATTATGACGAAGACTCATCAAAAAAAGCTTTTGCAGAGTGTATGGAGCTTGACGATATACAACCTTCTTATATCGAAATGGAAGGGTGGTCTGAGCCAACCGCGGGTATAAACAATTACGATGATTTTCCACAGAAAGCAAAAAATTTCGTCGATAAAATTTCGGAAGTTTGCGAGGTGCCTGTCGACATCGTTTCTACGGGGCCCGATGATGCTAGTACAATTCTAATTAATCAAGAAATTTAAAGTTATTTAGCTGCTTTATCTAAAAGGGCATTTATAAATTTATGACTAGCATCTTGCCCAAATCTTTTTGATAAGCGTATCGCTTCACTGATGATAATAGGACTATCCAATTCGTTTAGTCTTAATTCATAGATTGCCTGCTTCAAAATAGCTAATTCGATTTTACTAATTTGTTCTATATCGACGTCGGTATATTTTTCTATGGTTGAGTTTATTTCCACAATATCTTTTTTAATTTCTTTTAGACAATCTTCAAATTTTTCCAAATTGAAATCACGATTGGTTTGTTTAAATTGTTTTATTAGCTCTGTGTTTGAGGAACCAGATATTTCTTTCTGGTACAAGGCTTGCATAACTAACTCTCGAAGCTTCGCTGGAGAGGGGGTTTCTTTAGCCATCAAAAACAATATCAAGAATACTTAGCGTACTTAACGCAAGTTCTTTTCCTTTGTAAGATGCTCTCTCTTTTGCCTGATCAGCACTATTAGTTGTTAAAACTCCAAAAATAATTGGTATTTTGCCACGCATATTTGCCTGCAGGATTGAATCACTTATAGACTGAGAAATAATTTCAAAATGAGGTGTTTCACCTCTAATAATTGCTCCCATAGTGATGATTGCATCAAAGTAGGGACGTTCATAGTTGAGATACTTACCTACAATATATGGAATTTCATATGCTCCAGGTACAGATAAGACATGGACATTAGCTTTGTACTCTTCGAGTAATTCCTGACAATCTCTTACCATTGGTTTAATTATTTCTGAGTTCCAGTGGGTATCGATGATGACTATTTTTTTCTTGGAATAATCGTCTTTGTAAAGTTTGATATCTAAATTTTCGGTTTTCATTTTTGTATATATTTTATTACTTCTAAACCAAAACCTGAAATAGATGGATATCTAGTTTGTGAGCCCATGAGAATTAGTTTCTTTACTCCAAGATCCCTTAAAATTTGAGAACCAGCTCCTATTCTTCTTACATCAATACCTACTTGTGAAGATTGCTTATAAGGCTTTTTTAAAAGTTTAATTTCCTCAGGGATGTTGTCTTTGCTGTGACCGCCATCGATTAGAATTATCAAACCAGAACCGGCTTTATTTATTTTTTTCATTGCATCACCAAGTGACCATCTCGAGCCGAATTCGTCAATCTTTAAAAGATCGTGCATAACGTTTGTTTGTTGAACTCTTACTAAAACAGGTTTAGATTTTGTTATTTTACCTTTTTTGAAAACGACATGAGTCTCACCAGTAATCGAATCTTTATATAAAATTAAAGAAAATTTGCCAAATTCGGTGTTGACAATTTTTTGCTCAATCTTCTCTACTGTTTGTTCATTAATAATTCTGTAATTTATCAGGTCAGCAATAGTTCCTATTTTAAGACTGTGTTTTTTGCTGAATTCTAATAACCCTTCTTTTCTGGCCATAGTTCCATCTTCATTCATAACTTCACAAATAACAGCAGATTCAGTTAGTCCCGCTAATCTACATAGATCTGTACTGCCTTCAGTATGACCAGCGCGAGACAAAACTCCCCCAGGAAGCGCCTTCACTGGAAAAATATGACCTGGCGAAACTATATCTTTAGCTTTAGCTTTTGCTTTGGAGGCTACTGCAACAGTTCTAGCTCGGTCGGCAGCAGAAATACCAGTTGTAATACCCGAGGCTGCTTCGATGGAAACTGTAAAACCAGTTCCGTGCCCACTTTTATTATCACTAACCATCTGGTTTAAATCTAAAGCAGCACATTTCTTTTCACTCATTGCCAAACAAATCAGCCCTCGAGCATGTTTAGCCATAAAGTTTATTTTTTCTGCAGTTACTTTTTCTCCTGCAAGAATAACATCGCCTTCATTTTCGCGGTCCTCATCATCCATTAGGAGCACCATATTGCCCTTTTTTATTTCAGATATGAGTTCTTTCGTGCTATTTAAATCCATCTTTTAAATTCTTTTAAAAATTAACTTTTTATCATCTTTTATTTTTGATTCTTCAATTAACTGAAACTGCTTTGAATTGAAAGGAGATTTACTTTGGTCTCCATCAAAAAAAGACAAAGCTGTATTTGATAGCATCTTAGGAGCAATGTAAATAATGAACTCATCTATTAAATCCTGACTTATAAAAGAAGTAAGTAAAGTTGGTCCCGATTCAAGTAAAATATCATTGACTTTAAGGGAGTGAATTTTTTTTAGAAGCTCCTTCAAGTTAATTTTATTATCTTCATTATTTTTTATCTCTAAAATTGAGACTTCTTTGTCTTTTTGGAAGTTTTTAAAAATATTTTGATCTCTGCAAAAAATATATTTTTTTCCTTGTGAAGAAAAAAAGTTGAGTGACGTTTCAAGTTTTGATGAAGTAATTATTCCTCTGGCTGGTTGTTGAAAACCCTTAAGTTTGAGAATTTCTTCGTCTCTTACATTCAAGAATGGATCGTCTCTCTCAATGGTACCCGAGCCAGTTAAAATAAGGTCAGATAGAGCTCTATATTTTTGACCATCTTCTCTGGATTCTTTGCATGTTATCCATTTCTGATCGTTTTTGATAAAAGAAGTCTTTTGATCTTCTGACATTGCAATTTTAGCTCTTACATAAGGTCTTTTATGTAACAGACTGTTAAAAAAACCTCTATTTAGATCATTTGGTACTTCTTCAAGCAAGACTTCAATTCCTGCAGCTTTTAACTTTTCGACACTTGATTGAGATGGATCCAATGCTCCAATGACGACCTTTTTGAAATTATATTTAAGTATTTCGTCCAAACACGGAGGAGTTTTTCCGAAGGTGCTACAAGGCTCTAAAGTAACAGTAAGTGTGCTACCCGATAAGACTTCTTTAAAATTTTCTTTGTATTTTTCTTTAATTGATTCAATAGCTCTAATTTCCGCATGCGGAGCGCCATAATATTCGTACCATCCCTGACCCAAGATCTCGTTGTCTTTTGAAATTATGCAGCCGACACATACACCATTTTGCACAGTGAATTGTCCTTTTTTTGCCAGCTCTAAAGCTTCCAGCATAAAAGAAGAATCAGTCATCACTTAGACGTTTTACTTCTTCGCTAAACTCTAAAGGATCTTGGAAGCTTCGATAAACAGAGGCAAATCTTACGAAAGCTACTTCATCGATTTTTCTGAGATTCTTCATCACCGTCTCGCCAACAGTTTTTGAGGCAACTTCTCTTTCTCCCATCGATCTCAATTCTTTTTTTATTGTTTCTATTAAAGTTTGAAAAGCTTC
>Ga0207985_1000286_pt1 | contig 13799 bp, 10 predicted proteins | sample ETNtaG_3_FD_185761 | JGI IMG/M metagenome (GOLD analysis project Ga0207985, IMG submission 185761) | Marine microbial and viral communities from oxygen minimum zone, Eastern Pacific Ocean - ETNP201302SV84 (SPAdes) (version 2) | ecosystem: Environmental > Aquatic > Marine > Unclassified ...
CATCTTAGGCGATTATGTTCTCACTTACTCAGCTACTGATGCTTCTGGTAATACTGGAACTACAACAAGAACAGTAACTGTAAGAGATACAACAGCTCCTGTCTTTACTTCAGATGCAACATTTAGCGCTGCTGAAAATCAAACTGCAATCGGAACTGTAACAGCAACTGATTTAGCAGCAGTAACATTTACTGTCTCCGGAACTGATTTAGCTATCACAAGTGGTGGTGTATTGAGTTTTGTGAGTGCTCCCGACTTTGAGACAAAAACAACTTATACTGCTACGGTTACTGCAACAGATGCAAGTGCCAATGTCGCTACACAGGATATTACAGTATCTGTTACTAATGATGAATCAGATGATCCTGCTGACGATACTGGAACAAGTACCGGCACAGGAACTAGTACAGGAACTAGCACTGGAACTAGCACAGGAACTGGGACAGGCACTGGAACTGGAACTGGAACTGGGACAGGCACTGGAACTGGGACCGGAACTAGCACTTAATTGGGTTCGGTTACCAAGAAAGACTTAGCAAAAAATATTTCTAATAAATTAGGGCTATCTCAAAAAGATAGCCTTTTTTTTGTAAAGCATTTTTTTAAATTTCTAATAAACAACCACTCTAATAGAATAAATATTCATAATTTTGGAAGCTTTACCCGGATAAAGACTCCAAAAAGAATTGGAAGAAACCCCCAGACACTTCAAGAATTTATAATAAAAGCCAGAAAAAAAGTAAGTTTCACACCATCAGAGGAAATTAAGAAAAGTATAAATTAAAAATTTGGTCGGGATGGCCGGATTTGAACCGACGACCACCACACCCCCAGTGTGGTGCGCTACCAGGCTGCGCTACATCCCGTCATCGTATTATATTTCAGAATTATAGAATTAACCTATTGTTATATAATAAGTAATAAGTAAAGAGGTAAATTATGAATAGTGTGCATTGTCAGACTGGACAATATGAAGGCATCCAAGATGGAGATTGTTACAAGTTTTTAGGTATACCTTATGCAAAATATAATGATAGATGGGGTAAATCTGAATTATTAAAAAACAAAACTAAAATTAGGGCTCACAGAATAGGGAGTGCAGCTCCCCAAACAAGACCAGGCGATGAAAATCACTCAGGTGTTGGATTTTTTTTAGATAGATCGCTTGCTAAAGAGTCTGAAGACTGCCTAACACTTAATATTTGTTCAAACGATATAGAAGCCTCAAATCCAGTGATGATATGGATTCATGGTGGAGCTCTTATATCGGGTGGATCTAGCAGTATTATGTATGAACTAAAACACTTAGCAATGAGAGGTGTGGTAGTTGTTTCAATCAATTATAGACTTGGACCTCTGGGGTTTTTAAGATTGGATGATGCAACCAATGGTTTAATTAAGTCTTCTGGTAATGAGGGCCTAATAGATCAAAGAAACGCAATAAAGTGGGTGAAAGAAAATATTTCATCTTTTGGAGGAGATCCTAATAACATTACTATTTTTGGTGAATCTGCTGGATCTTGGAGTTGCAATCTCCAAATTGCTGCAGGCAGTCAAGGCTTATTTAATAAGGCTATTTGCCAAAGTGGTGGCCTTGATGCCGTTGCTACTGAGGAAAAGGCAGATAGATGGGGAAAACTTTTTGTTAATCAATTTCAAGATGATGGGTTTAATATTGAGGACTTAAGATCTTGCGATTGGCAACAAATTATAGCTACTGCAAAAAAACTAAAACACTCAAGTTTAAGCAATAAAAAGCAATGGGTTTTTCCTGAAGTTGGCTTCCTTCCAGTTATTGATAATGACTTTATAAATGATGATTATTTGAAAACATATAATTCTTCTAATGTAACTTTACTTTCGGGAACAACACTTGATGAATATAAACTTTGGAGCTCTTTTCATCCAAGTATAGGTAATAATGATAAGGACTATATTCTGAGAAGACTATCAAAAATGTTTCAACCTGATAAATTAAATGAACTGACGTCTGCATATGAAGAATATCTAGGGGCAGATGAAATGGGTAATATCTATTCAGCTATTCTCACTGACATTTGTTTTGGTATCCCAACACATAAAAATTTAGTTAATAAAAAAACTAAATCATTTGGATATTTGTTTTCGACTCAAAGTGAAATTCTCCAAGGCAAACTTGGATGTTTTCATGCATCAGAATTGCCGTATATTTTTGGTGTTCACTCTAAAAAACCTTATTCAACATGGGGACCTAAGGACTCAGAGAAAGTTTCAGAAAATCTTCAAATGCCATGGACATCCTTTGCTCATAATGCGAATCCTAGTTTTGGAGATTTTACATGGAAGGCATATAATAACTCATCTGAAATGGCCCTTATAGGAAATAATGTGGAAGCCATTTCTAATCCTTTTCTAGAAAGATATGCACTTATTGAAAAATATAAAACTTTTTAAAATACCTTTACTTACCTTATTCTGCTGTAGCATTTTTGCTGTTCCAGATGAAATTGCAAATCAATCAAGTTATAACTATGACTATGTTCGTGAACGAGCTCCTATTTCCTTTTCCCAAGGCTCGGTTACATATAAAGGAGACTATATACAAACAACATCAGGAAAAGTCATATCGCAAAGACTTAATGGAGTTATGTTATGGGAAGATATTCCTTTTGCTCTTCCTCCTGTTGGTAATTTAAGATGGAAAGCACCTAGAGCATTTGAAAATATTAACTTAAATATCAGACCTAAAAATAATAATTTTTGTCATCAAGAAATTGGTGGTGAAATTCAAGAAATTAATCAAGAAGGTACGGAGGATTGCTTATATTTAGATATAAGAGCGCCACATAAGAATAGAGAGAACTTGCCAGTAATGTTTTGGATACATGGAGGAGGTAATACCTCAGGACATAAAGATTTTTACGATTTCACAGAGCTTGTCAAGAAAAAGGATGTAATAGTTGTTTCAGTAAATTATAGATTAGGACCTTTAGGGTTCTTTACACATCCTGCAATACAAGATTTAAACTCTGGGCTCGATAGAACATCAAACTTTGGAACTCTAGATATAATCCTTGCCCTTAAATGGGTAAATAACAATATAGAGTCTTTTGGCGGAGACCCTAATAATATTACTATTTTTGGGGAATCAGCCGGCGGCCATAATGTTTTATCATTGTTAGTAGCTCCTCAAGCTAAAGACCTCTTTCATAAAGCAATATCACAATCAGGTTATACAAAATCAACATCCTTAGAAGATGCATATAAATCGGAATATTTCAATGAAGAGAAAACTGCTGATAGTTGGACAACTTTCAATAAAATATTGATTGAAAAGGGCACTGCAAAAGATTTAGATGAGGCCGATCAATATCAAAGTAGTACTTCAAGGCAGGATCAAAGAAAAGTTTTATATGATGTATCCCCTCAAAATCTTATTAATCAATACCAAGAAATTTTTGAAACACCACTATTAACAAATGACGGTATTGTAATTCCAGAAATTGGACTACTTGATGCACTGGGATCGGAAGAATACTTGCATAAAGTGCCTGTGATAGCTGGATCAAATAAGGATGAAATTAAATTATGGATAGGCTTTTCTGAGTACTTCCTTAACTCTGAAGAAAATATTTCTACAGACTTAATAGGAATTCCTAAGATTATTATCAGAGACAAAGAAAAATATGAATTTTATAGTTCAATTAGAGCAAAGGGTTGGCAATTAAGAGGCGTTCAAGAGCCATTAGAAAATATTTTTAAGGCAGGAAACAAAAATGTTTATGCTTATAGATTTGATTGGGATGATTTAAGAGATTCTATCTTCGGCGACTTTGGAGAAATCATAGGTGCTGCTCACGCAATAGAAATTGCTATGATCACTGGTGATTTTAATCTCGTTGATGAATTTAGATGGATTGTTTACCCCCGTTCTCCTTCAAGAAGATTTGTTTCAAAAAACATGATGGACTTTTGGACAAATTTTGCTAAAAACTCAGCACCTGGACCTTCAAGTAACAATATCAATTGGGATAGATTTAATCCTAGTGAAGAAAAATCCATTTTATTAATTGATGAAAAAAAGAATCTGAAGATTTCTTCAGTTGATCTTAAATTAAAATCTCTAGTTGATGAAATAGAAACCACAGATTATTTAAGTGATGAAGAAAAGTGCATTTTGCTTTATGAAACAACTAATTATTTAGGTGAAAACTCTTTCGATATATTTTTAAATGAAATATCCTTCAGTTGCTCAAGAGAGGAGGCTTTAAAAATTTCTGATAACAACCAAGGTTCTATTCAACTTTAAACTGATCTTTTGTTTGTAAAACTATTGATGGCTTTATCCCTAACATTTCTGCTGATCTCCTTATAATTCTTTCTTCATCAACATCAAGAACATTATCAGCATAGGCAACTTCCCAAAGCATTTTAACAATATCCACTTTTTCTTCTTTACTCAGGCTTTTATTGATGTCACGAATAATATCGTAGAAAGAAATACTTTTTTTAGAATCTTCCTGAATAACTTGGAGGATATCTTTTTCACTTATAAGACTCACATCGATGTTTTCTTTAATTAAACTCAATAAAAGGTCCAGTTCTTTTGAATCAATTTTATTATCTGCATTAGCTACTTCATATGCTAAACACAATGAGATAAGTTTAAGATTTTTTGGTTTTTCTTTTTTAGCGCTAACCTTCTTTTTTTTGAAAAAACTAAACATTTGGTGTGATTCTCCTAACAGCTAAATAGTAACATATCGAAAATATCACAAAAGTATAAAATGAAAGATAGCCATGATCAGGGTAATTCGTATTAAAAAATAGACCTATATAAGCAAGTAACCCTGAAACTAGAATAAGAATTGAGAAAACCCATTCAGCAGAAAAGTTTATATTTAACATTTTGTGATGTATATGATCCCGATGTGAGTTTAAAACTTTAAGTTTATTGAGAATTCTCGAGGAAATGACACCCACCGCATCAATAAAAGGAATTGCTACAAGCCAGAGGGCAGTTACAGGAGTAATTATTGAGCTTTCTATATTACTAAAATATATAAGAATCCATGCGCACAAAAAGCCAAGCGAATTAGACCCACTATCTCCAAGAAACACCGTCCTATCTCCTAAGATGCCTAAGTTATACATTAAAAAACCAACAATAGCTCCAACAGGCAAGATCAGCGGAAAAAGGGTTGGGATATTATTTGCATTTATAGTGTAAATTAATGCAACAAAACATATCAGGCACATACTCGCACATAGCCCATTTATACCATCAATCATATTAAAAGCATTCATAATTCCAACAACACAAAAAATAGTAAACGGTATTCCCCATAAACCAAGTATTAGTTCACCAAATCCGAATAAATTTCCTAAGGACTGAATATATACATCACTTACAAAGATCAAACCGCTAACACAAAGAACTTGAAGAAATAATCTTGTTTTCGCTTTTAGATTCCAGAGATCATCAAGCATCATTACGAACTGAACTAGCAAAGTGAAAAAAAACAAACCAATGCTAAAATTCGTAATTCTAATTGCTCCATCAGATTCATTATCTAGAAGGACATAAGGATTAGCATTTATAGAATCTTGATCTACGTATAATCGATAAAGTCTTTTTTCTCCCGATGGTAGTGTGATGGTAAAACTTTCATCATCGAATCTTTGTATTTCTATATTTATTCCATTTTGCAACTTCATAGAATAAACACTATCAGTTGAAATATTTTCAGATTGACTTGCACCTAAAAACTTCTCAGTTGAGATATCTAAGTCGTAACTTTGATCTGTGTAAGCAAAAAGAAATAGGGCGCTAAAAATTATTCCTATACTTATGGCAATTCCTCCTGTAAGTGGGGTTCCTTTTTGGTGAAACTTTCTCTCTTCATTTGGATTATCAATTAAAATATTATATTTAAAAGATAGTCTTCTTAGCATCGCATTTGAAACTAGCGATGCAAAAAAACTCAAAAAAAATAATGCCGCTGGTATAATTTTAAACATGATAACAATAGATTATAAATTTTTTTTATACATATTTGTAATGCTATCTTTTTTGCTTAGTAATAATGCAAGCTCAAATAGCATTATTTCTAATCTTGAAATAGAAGATGGCTTTAGTATTGAAATCTTCGTTGATGAAATCGATACCCCGAGACAAATAGCAGAAAGCGATGAAGGTTTAATATTTGTTGGCTCTAGATCTGGAGGAGTTATATATGCAATTGATCAAAATAAAAATAAAAGAATTATTGCAAATAATCTATCAAATTCTACTGGTGTAACTTTTCATGATGGAGATCTATATTTTTCTGAAGTTGATTCAATTTGGAAGATTTCAAATATTGATTTAGCACTTAAGGAGGCGGATGAAATTCCGACGAAGATTTTAGTTACCAATAATTTACCGTCAGACACTTGGCATGGATGGAAGTGGATTGATTTTGGTCCTGACAACATGCTCTATGTTCCAGTAGGTGCTCCATGTAACATTTGCAATCCTTCTCTTGAAGAAAAGTATAACTTTGATAAAAGATATGCCTCAATTATGAGACTGAATGGTGGTGAGTGGGAATATGTAGCTAGAGGAGTTAGGAATACAGTTGGGTTTGATTGGCATCCCGAAACGGACAATCTTTATTTTGGTGATAATGGACGAGATTGGATGGGTGATGATATGCCATCATGTGAGCTTAACGTAGTAATAAATGATGATTCTTTTTATGGCTATCCCTACAAACATTCAATGGATGTAATTGATCCAGATTATTCAAAGAAAATTCCAGATGATGCTGAGGAATTTATTGATCCTATTCTTGAGCTTGGTGCTCATGTTGCCCCAACAGGATTATCCTTTTATGACGGTGATCATTTTCCAGCAAAATATAAAAATACTCTATTTATGACTCTTCACGGTTCATGGAACCGATCAAGGAAAGTTGGATATAAAGTTATAGCTGTTCATTTTGATGAGTATGGTGAACTGCTTTATCAAAAAGATTTCATAACGGGATGGCTTCAAAAATATAATGGCCAGGAAAAGGTTTTAGGAAGACCGGCATCCGTTTTTCAAAAAAGTGATGGCTCCATTTTAATATCTGATGATGGAGCAAATGTCATCTATAGAGTTACTTATCAACAGTCTTAATTAAAGATCATATTTTTAGAAATGATTAATATTAAACAAGAGCTTGAAGTTGCAAAAAAAGCATCTGAAATAGCTGCTGCATTATTAGTTGATAACAAAGATAGCATTAATAAGATTCTTTCTAATGAAGGACGAGATGTTAAATTAAAAGCTGATCTTGAATCAGAAAAAATAATAAAAGAGTATTTATTATCAAATTCTAACTTCCCAATCCTAGCTGAGGAATCCGGTGCTAATCAGGATCTTGGAAACAGCTTTTGGGTAGTTGATCCTCTTGATGGGACCTCAAACTATTCAAGAGATTTTCCAATGTGCTGCATTTCAATTGCTTTGATTTGTGAAAAAGAAATTACTTTGGGTGTAATTAATGATTTTAATAGAGGATTGCTCTATGAGGGAAGCACAGACTCAAAGGCAAAATTGAATGGCGAAGATATCTTTGTTTCATCAATTCATGATAAATCTAAAGCTACATTAGCTACCGGTCTTCCTGCAAAAGGAAACTTTAATAAAGAATCCATGAGTGAATTATCTAATGAATTGGTAAGTTGGAAAAAAGTAAGAATGATTGGATCAGCAGCAATGTCATGCGCGTATGTTGCTTCTGGCCAATTTGATCAATATCAAGAAAAAGGAATATTTTTATGGGATATAGCCGCAGGACTGTCTATCATTAAAGCTGCCGGAGGGAACTATACATTTAAATCATATCCTGAAGATCAATTTAAAGTAGATGTAATAGCTAATAACAACTGCTTATGAATAAAATAAGAAATAGTTATAGGTTATAATCTTTTGACGATTTAAAGAGGTAGTTATGTTAGAAAAATTACAAATGTATATAAATGGTGAATGGGTTGATTCTCATTCAACTGAAACAATTGAAGTCATGAACCCATCAGATGATTCTGTTCTTGGAATGATAGCTGCAGGAAATTCTGATGACGTGGACAAGGCTGTTACTGCAGCTAAAGAAGCTTTTGTTGATTTTAGTTTTTCAACGAAAGAGGAAAGAGTTCAGATTTTAGAAAATATTATTGCAGAATATGAAAAAAGATCTGAGGAATTAGCCGAAACAATTTCTAAGGAAATGGGAGCACCAATATGGCTATCTCAAGTTGCCCAGGTTGCTTCAGGCCTTACGCATTTTAAAGATACCCTTAGTGTTCTTAAAAGCTATGATTTTGAGTATGAAAAAGATGGTTACCTCGTTCGAAAAGAGCCTGTGGGCGTTGTTGGAATGATTACTCCATGGAATTGGCCAATGAATCAGATGTGCACAAAGGTAGCATCAGGAATTGCTGCTGGATGCACTATGGTACTTAAACCTAGTGAAATAACTCCTTTCTGTGGAATCATTCTTGCAGAAATTATTCATGCTGCTGGCGTGCCTGCCGGAATCTTTAATTTAGTTAATGGAATGGGTCCAGTTGTTGGTGCTGCAATGTCTGAGCATAAAGATATAGACATGATGCATTTTACTGGATCAACAAGGGCAGGAGTTGCTGTTGCCCAAGCATCAGCTCCAACAGTGAAGCGAGTAGCTCAAGAGCTAGGTGGAAAATCTGCAAATATAGTCCTTGATGATGCTGATATTGAAAAAGCTGTATCTGCAGGAGTCTCATCGTGCTTCTTAAATACAGGACAGTCATGTAATGCACCTACTAGAATGCTTGTGTCATCTAATAACTATGACAAAGCAGTAGAAGTTGCAGCTAATACTGCAAATGCTATGAAGGTTGGAGATCCTTTTGACGCTGATACAAAAATGGGACCAATTTCTAATAAGAATCAATATGAAAAAGTTCAAAGAATGATACAGATTGGTATTGATGAAGGGGCGACATTATCAGCTGGTGGCATTGGTCTTCCAGACGGTTGTGAAAGTGGCTATTACGTTAAACCAACTATATTTTCTGATGTAACTAATGAAATGACTATTGCGAGGGAAGAAATTTTTGGCCCCGTTTTATGTTTAATTAAATATGAAACAGAAGAGGAGGCTATCGAGATAGCAAATGACACGCCTTACGGTCTTGCTGGATATGTCCAAGGTGAGCAAGCGCACGCAGTTGAAGTTGCTTCAAAAATAAGAGCCGGTCAAGTCACTATCAATAAAGGAGCTAGAGTCAGATCAGCACCCTTTGGCGGTTATGGCTCTTCTGGTAACGGTAGAGAGCATGGCACACATGGCCTTGAAGAATGTTTAGAGACTAAAGCCGTAATTGGTGCTTTAGTCGAATAAATCAGGCTCTTTTTTAGAGATCATATCAAAAGCAGGCTGAAAACTTGCCCATGCAGCCACGTCGTTAGCTATAAATGATCTTGTTTTAATTGCTGTATCATGAGGAATCAGCTGTGTCTCACCAGCAGCATCAGCCATCAATTGAGCTTGGCAGCAACGCTCCATAGATGTATAAAACCATAATGCAATATCAACAGATGGACCTGTTGTGAGGATTCCATGATTTTGAAGAATAATAACTTTTTTATCTCCGAGTGCTTCCGCAATAAGATCTCCTTCATCAACTTCTTCGACAACACCAGAAAAGTCTTTGTAAATTGCTTGAGTTTCATAAAAAGCACATGCATCTTGAGAAATAGGGTCAAGTAATTTTCCAAGAGTTGAAAATGTTCTTCCAAAAATAGAATGTGAATGAGCTGCAGCATTTACATCAGGTCTTGCTTTATGAAGCCTGGAGTGAATAGCAAAAGCTGCCACATTTACAGCCTTATCGCCTTGAATAACTTCGCCATCATGATTTACAAGTATAAGATCAGAAACCGATATTTGTGAAAAATGAACGCCTAGTGGATTTACCCAGAAATGGTCAGGAAATTCAGGATCTCTATAAGTAATATGACCTGCAACTCCTTCGTTAAAGCCAAAATGTGCAAACATTCTGAATCCTGCAGCAAGTTTTTCAAGTTGGTCTCTTCTTAACTCAGCTACAGATGAAAAATCTTTCATATCTAGACCTTTATCTTTTAAAGGCAGTCTGCCGTCATTTACATCAATTTTTAATGGAGTTACTTTTCCCATATGTTCTATCTCCTTTAACTTTATAAGTGTAAAATAGTTTACATAAAAACGAGGTAATTATGAAATTTAGAATAGAAGAAGATAGCCTTGGAAAAGTTAGAGTACCAAGAAATGCCTTATGGGGAGCACAAACTCAAAGAGCAATAGATAATTTTCCAATTAGCGGCATCTCAATGAATTTTCCTTTCACAAATACCTTTATTTCAATGCTTGGTTATGTGAAAGATGCTGCAGCAAGAGCAAATAAAAACCTTAAGCTTTTAGAAGCAAAAAAACAGAGAGTCATTTCGAGAGCTGCCAAAGAAGTATGGAAAAATAAGCATGGTAAAGAGTTCCCAATTGACGTTTTTCAAACTGGGTCTGGGACAAGCACAAATATGAATGCAAATGAGGTGATAGCAAATCTTTGCTACAAAACTTCTAAAGTTAAGATTCATCCAAATGATGATGTAAATATGAGTCAAAGCTCCAATGATGTAATTCCAACTGTCATGAATTTGGCCTACTACTTCGACTCAACAAAGAAATTAATGCCTGCATTAAACTTACTCATTGAAACTATAGAGAAAAAAGCTAAATCAGTTAAGGGAATTACAAAGACAGGCAGGACACACCTTATGGATGCAATGCCGGTTGATATGTCTGATGAATTAAATGCTTGGAATACACAACTCAGATGTTCCAGAGAATCTATCGCAATTGTTTTAGAAAAACTTTTACTTCTTCCGCAAGGAGGAACTGCAGTTGGATCAGGAATAAATGCACATAAAAGGTTTTCAAAAGAATTCTCTAAGGAGCTTTCAAAGCTTACTGGTTTTAAAAACAAGCCTAGCAAAGATTTCTTCAGAAACTTGAGTGCACAAGATTTATCTGTGCAGCTATCTGGAGAACTTAAAAATCTGGCTACAATCCTTTTAAAAATATCTAATGATCTTAGATGGATGAATAGTGGTCCTTTATCTGGAATCTCTGAAATTGAACTACAGGCTCTTCAACCTGGCAGTAGCATAATGCCCGGAAAAGTTAATCCAGTAATCCCTGAGGCCGTAGCAATGGCAGCAGCAGATGTTATAGGTAACGATGTTTCTATTACTGTGGCAGCGCAATCTGGTAACTTCCAACTTAATGTGATGTTACCTGTAATAGCTTATTGCAACTTGAAAAGTATCAATATTTTAGCTGGAAGCATGAATGTTCTTGCTAAAAAAGCTATAAAGACTTTCAAGGTAAATCATAAAAAAATTGAGGAATCACTTTCAAGAAATCCTATCTTGGTAACTGCTTTGAATCCGGTTATTGGCTATCAAAAAGCTGCAGCTATTGCTAAGAGAGCTTATAAAGAATCCAGGCCCGTAATCGATATTGCTCACGAAGAAACTGGAATTTCTATATCAAGACTTAAAAAACTGCTAGATCCTTCGAAATTAACTAAAGGTGGTATCAAGTCATAATGTCATCAGATCTTACCAGCCAAAAATGTGAAGCATGCACTATCGATGCACCAAAAGTCACTAAAGAAGAATCAAATGAATTAATGAAAACATTAGATTGTTGGATAATCTTGAATGAAGGATTTGATTATCTAGAAAAGATTTTTACATTTGATAATTATGAAAAAGCTGTTGATTTCTCAAATGATGTTGCAGCGCTTGCTGATACTGAAGACCATCATCCACTAATCATTTTAGAGTGGGGAAAAGTTACAGTTAAATGGTGGTCTCATAAAATCAATGGTCTTCATAAGAATGATTTTATTTGTGCGGCAAAGACTGATTTGTTGTTAAAGTAGCTTTACTTTAAAGCCTAGATTATTTTTTTCTTAAAAATCTTTTGTTATACTTCTGCATGGACAAAGTAAAAGCTAAAGCGCTCACTTTCGATGATGTACTTCTTGTTCCTTCGTACTGTGATTTTCTTCCAAGTCAAACATCTGTAAAGACTCGCCTTACAAAAAATATTGATATTAATTTGCCACTATTATCTGCCGCTATGGATACAGTTACAGAATATAGAATGGCAATTGCTCTTGCAGAAGCAGGAGGCATAGGAATTCTTCATAAAAACTGTTCCATCCAAGAGCAATCCAATGCAGTAAGGAATGTAAAAAAATATGAAAGTGGAGTTGTTCGCGATCCTACTACAATAAGCTCCAATCAAACAATTGCTCAATTAAAGCAACTTACGGGAGAGTTAAATATATCTGGCATGCCTGTGGTTGATGATGGAGTAGTAAAAGGAATAGTGACAAGTAGAGATTTTAGATATGCAGACAATATGGATGACCTAGTTGAATCAATTATGACACCTCGTGAAAAATTAATAACCGTACTCGAAGGCACCTCTCAAGAAGTGGTTAAGAAGATGATGTATGAGAATAGGATTGAGAAAGTTCTTGTTTTAGATCAAGCAGAAAAGTTAACCGGACTTGTTACCATGAAAGACATTGAAAAGTCTGAAAAGCATCCAAATGCTACTAAGGACGATGCAGGCCAGCTTAGGGTTGGTGCTGCAATTGGAACAGGATCTGAGACTTTAGACAGAGCAAAGGCTTTATCTGATTCAGGAGTTGATTTGTTTGTTGTTGATAGTGCTCATGGACATACCCAAAGTGTTATAGAGACTGTCAAGATGATAAAAAAAGAATTTCCATCAAAAGATGTTATAGCTGGAAATGTTGCTACACCTGAAGGAGCAGAGGCACTAATAGAAGCTGGTGCTGATGGTATAAAGATTGGAATGGGTCCAGGATCAATTTGCACAACAAGAATTATTGCTGGTATTGGTGTTCCTCAAATTTCTGCAATATTAACAATTTATGAAAAAGTAAAAGGAAAGGTACCGTTAATAGCTGATGGCGGTATGCGCTATTCAGGAGATATTGCCAAAGCAATTGCCGCGGGAGCTGACTGCGTAATGCTTGGAAGTATTTTTGCAGGAACTGAAGAAGCGCCTGGAGAATTTGAGCTCTATCAAGGAAGGAGTTTCAAGACTTATAGAGGAATGGGATCTCTTGGAGCAATGTCGAAAAGGGATGATAGCAACAGATACTTCCAAGAAGATATAGATGCTGAAAAACTTGTACCTGAAGGAGTAGAGGGCAGAGTTCCATATAAAGGTTGGGCTATCAATGTCATTAACCAACTTATTGGAGGTCTAAGACAAAGTATGGGCTATGTTGGTTGCAAAAACATTCAAGAAATGAAAGAAAATAGTAAGTTTGTCGAAATTACAAATGCAGGAATGACTGAAAGCCATGTGCATGATGTTCAAATTACAAAAGAAGCACCAAACTATCAAAAAAGTTAGGATTTAAGATGTCAGTTCAACCAAAGCTCGACATAAAGAGCAAAAGTATTGATACTATTCTCGTCTTGGATTTTGGTTCTCAATATACTCAATTAATTGCAAGAAGAATAAGAGAGTCAGATGTTTATTCAGAAATTCTACCTTGGGATGTAAATATTAAGAAAATAGAGGATATTAACCCGAAGGGAATTATTTTATCAGGTGGACCAGAATCTGTTACCGACATTCATACACCAAGAGCACCAAAGGTAGTTTTTGACTTACAAGTTCCTATTTTAGGTATCTGTTATGGGATGCAAACTCTAG
>Ga0207985_1000287_pt1 | contig 13781 bp, 13 predicted proteins | sample ETNtaG_3_FD_185761 | JGI IMG/M metagenome (GOLD analysis project Ga0207985, IMG submission 185761) | Marine microbial and viral communities from oxygen minimum zone, Eastern Pacific Ocean - ETNP201302SV84 (SPAdes) (version 2) | ecosystem: Environmental > Aquatic > Marine > Unclassified ...
GTCATTTTGATATGGTTTCCATCCTAACTCAATCATACTGTCACATATCTCTTTAATTAAATCATATCTTCTCATCAAAGCTGATTGATCATAGCAAGGTTTTGATTGGATATCTCTAGGATCAGCAATAGAAGATCCATCTTCAGTAATTAAAAAATATTCACACTCAACACCAGACTTCATTTGAAGTTTTTTTTCACTCAATTTTTTTATCTGATTTTTCAACATTACCCTAGGAGATGCATCTACAGGCCCACCATCCATATATAAGTCAGATGCTAACCATCCAATCTCTTTGTTCCATGGCAATTGAATTAAACTATTTGGATCAGGTATTGCGAACATATCACTATCTGCTGGAGACATATCTAGCCATGTCGCAAATCCTGCAAAACCAGCTCCATTTTTTTGCATTTCAGCAATTGCTTGTGCTGGAACTAATTTTGATCTTAATACACCAAACAAATCAACAAAACTGATTAAAAAATATTTAATTTTTTTAGATCTAGCTATTTGAGATAAATTTTTAGGCATTATCTATAATATGAATTAAATTACTTACTATCAATATTTATTTATTGTTTATACCTGGTATCCACGTAGTGCCTGCTAAGGGAACTCTAGCCATTGCTGCAGCTTCTACAGTCAAAGCACACATATCTTCTGGCTCTAAATTATGTAAGCTGTTTTTACCACATGCTCTTGCAAGTGTTTGAGCTTCTAATGTCATTACCTTTAAATAGTTTGAAAGTTTTTTTCCAGCTTTTATTGGATCTAATCTTTTCATTAATTTTGGATCTTGGGTTGAAATACCTGCGGGATCATTTCCTTCATGCCAATCATCGTATGCGCCAGCAGTAGTTCCAAGTTTATTGTAATCTTTTTCCCATTTAGGATCATTATCTCCGATAGCAATCATTGCTGCACTACCTATTGAAACTGCATCAGCTCCAAGGGCCAAAGCTTTAGCTACATCTGCTCCATTTCTGATCCCACCAGAAATAATTAATTGAACTTTTCTATGCATATCTAGATCTTGTAGAGCATCAACGGCTGGTCTTATACATCCCAATGTTGGTTGACCTACATTTTCAATAAACACTTCTTGTGTCGCTGCAGTTCCTCCTTGCATACCGTCTAAAACAACTACATCTGCACCAGCTTTAATTGCTAATGCAGTATCATAATATGGTCTTGCTCCTGCAATTTTCACAAATATTGGGACTTTCCATTTAGTAATTTCTCTTAATTCCAATATTTTGATCTTCAAATCATCGGGTCCAGTCCAGTCTGGATGTCTACATGCGGAACGTTGATCAACTCCTTTTGGTAAAGTTCTCATTTCTGCAACACGATCACTAATTTTTTGACCTAGAAGCATTCCACCTCCACCAGGCTTTGCACCTTGTCCAATAACAACTTCTATTGCATCTGCTTTTCTTAAATCATTAGGATTCATTCCATATCGAGAAGGTAAAAGTTGGTAAACTAAATTTTTTGATTGTCCTCTTTCTTCAGGTGTCATACCTCCATCACCTGTTGTTGTTGATGTACCTGCAATACTAGCACCTCGACCCAATGCTTCTTTAGCAGATCCAGATAATGCGCCAAAACTCATTCCTGCAATTGTTATTGGTATATCAAGTTCTAAAGGTTTTTTTGCATACCTTGTACCCAAGGTTACATTAGTTGTACATTTTTCTCGATAACCCTCTAAAGGATATCTAGACATTGATGCACCTAAAAATAAAAGATCATCAAAATGAGGAAGTCTTCTCTTAGATCCACCTCCTCTTATGTCATAAATTCCTGTTTCAGCTGCTCTTCTTATTTCAGAATTTGTATACTCGTCAAAAGTCCAAGATTGTCTTGGAAATGTTTTATTATTTTTTTTCATATTTAATAATTTGATACATTATCTATTTTAAAATTATAAAGTTTTCTTGCTGAACCATATCTTTTAAAATCTTTAGATTTTAATTTATCTAACTTTGCTTTTTTTAAAAGTTTGTCTAATTTTTTTAAATGTTTATTATCCATTTTTTTTTCTATGCAATCAGCTCCTAAAGACTTGACCCTACCTTTAATATAGATATCTGTTTCATATAAACTATCACCTAATGCCTCACCCGCGTCACCACAAACTACTAAATTACCAGACTGTGCCATAAAAGCAGACATGTGACCTACAGAACCTTTGACAACAATATCAATTCCTTTCATTGAAATTCCACATCTAGAACTTGCATCTCCATCAATTACTAAAAATCCTCCATGTGCTGTAGCTCCAGCAGACTGAGAGGCATTTCCTTTTACATGAATTTTTCCAGACATCATGTTTTCAGCTACACCCGTTCCAACATTTCCTTCAACTGTAATATTTGCATTTTGGTTCATTCCACCACAATAATATCCAACATGACCTTTTACTGTTACATCTATGTCATCTGTTAACCCTGCACAGATAGCATGATTTCCCTCTGGATTTAAAATTGTATAACTCTTATTATTTCTTTTTTGATCTATAGATTGTAATGTCTCATTTACTTTTCTAAGTTTTAATTTTCTCAAATCTAATTTCATTAATTGCCCCAAGAATATACAACACCAGGTTCAGGCTCAAAAATTTTAGCCATGTTAACACTAGGCAAATGTGCCATTGCTTGAAATTCAGATGCGATTGCAACATAGTCTTTAGTTTCAGCAACAACAGCAGGTTTGCATGCAATTTCATCTCTAACTATAGCAAATCCTTTTCTTGTGCCTGTTATAAAAGTGTAAAATCCATCTAAGTCACCCAAGCCACTCATAAGAGTCTCTTTTAAATTTTTTTTACTTGATAAATGATTTGAAATATATCCTGCTGCTACCTCAGTATCGTTTTCAGATTTAAAATTTATCCCTTTTTTAGTTAAATTTCTCCTTAGGTTATTGTGATTTGATAAAGATCCATTATGGACCAGGCATTCATCAGAGCCTGTAGAGTAGGGATGAGATCCATCAGTTGTTATAGCACTTTCAGTAGCCATTCTAGTATGACCTATTCCATGTGTTCCACTAAAGTTTTCTAAATTAAACTTTTTTACTACATCTTTAGGATTTCCAATTTGCTTAAATATTTCAATAGATTTACCATAACCAACCAAGGAAACTCCTTTAAATTCATTTAAAATATCCAAAACTTTTTTTGGTTTTTCTTTGGAGCTTAAAATTACGTGGTCTGAATTTTTTAATATTGTAGTAAATTTAATTTTTCCTGTGATACCTTTTTTAAATTTTTCGAAAGCTAAATTGTTAATACATATTGAATATTTAAATTCCTCTTTCTTTTCTTTTTTATAAATAGCAAAACCAGCGCTATCAGGTCCTCTGGACTCCATATTTATCAACATTCCAGATAACATCTTACCTAAATCTTTTTCAAATTTTTTTGATTTTAGATATATTCCAACAATGCCACACATAAAAATTAATTAAATTAAAGATAACAAAAATTCTTTATAGTAAAGGAGATTTACTAATACAATAATGATGATTGCGGCATAGACACCATACTTAGCTTTTGGCCATGCAAGTCTTGCCATTTTACTAGGAGTTTTATTTTCCTCTTGATTTTTATTTTCTGAATTTTCCATTTGAAAAAAGAGGGCACAATATTTCATGTGCCCTCTTTAAAGTTTTAACCGTCTGTTATATTACTCTTCCAGTCATTAGAACTAGGTCTTTTTCTGACAATCTCATTCATCTTCCCATCTTCTTGTTTAGATGAAATTACATGCCAACCAACCCAAATAAGAATTGCTATTATTACAAGCACTCCTTCTGAACCAACTCCTGGATAGACAGATCCTTGTACCTCAGAGGCACTTAAATGATCTATCCAATTTGTTACTGTTGCCATTTACATACCTCCTTTATCTACTGGCCGAGGCTACAGCTTTTTCGTCTTCTTTAGCCTCCTCCATTATTGTATAGTCAAGTCCTGCAAGTTCTACTTCTCTAGGTATTCTTAATTTACCCATTCCATTAAGAACTTTTGCAATTATATATCCAGGAAGCATACCTAAAACAAAAAACATTATTATTGCTCCGATAAACATTCCTAGTGGATTAATTGCTGCATAATTAGTTCCGTCCCACATAGCTCCAACACTGTATCCAGATGAAGGATAACCATTTAAAACAAAACCACATATTACAAGACCAACAAATCCAGCGTAACCATGAACAGCTACTGCTCCAACTGCATCGTCGATTTTATATTTTTTCTCGACCCAGTAATGCATTTTGTAAGCTATAACCACTCCGATCATACCGATTATCATTGATTGTATTGGATGATATAAATCATTACCCGCAGATGCACATATTATGCCTGCAAGTCCTGATGAATAAGTCCAGAAAGGATCTCCCTTTGATATTACATATCCAGCCAACAAACCTCCAGATAACGACATTAAAAAGTTCATCGTTATTCCGCTGAGTGTTGTAGGCGTTAGGTAGATGTTAGTTGCAGTAAAGAAAGTTACACCTTCCATACCATACTCTGGTCCAAGATCATATATTGGAACATTACATGCTGCGTAAAAACCCCAAAAACCTGTATAGATTAAAAATAATCCAACAGTCACTAACCAAGGATTTCTTGGCCCAATGTTTCTTGGTTCTCCGCTAGATGAAAATTTCCCAATTCTTGGTCCTAAAACAATTAGAACACCCAAAGCAAAACCTCCGGCAATTGCGTGAATTACTCCAGAAGCATAAGCATCGTGATATCCTAATATTTTTAACATCCATCCATCAAAATGCCATCCCCATGAAGCATCTATTGTCCAGAAAACAGATCCAATTGCAATTGCAAGTATTCCAAATGCAAAAGTAGTTATCCTTTCAATAACAGCCCCAGATACAATTGAGGCTGCAGTCCATGAAAATAATAAGAAGGCTGCCCAGAAGACACCCATTATATGATCATTCAGATTTACTGCCATCAATGCATTTGTAGGGTTAGCAAGATCATTTCCACCAAATCCACCTCCAAGAACTAGACCAGTACTTTCGGTCATAATCGAAGGAGCTAATCCGGGTCCTGTTGGAAATGCCCAGTATATCCACCAACCAAAGAAAAACCATGTAACTGTTACCAGAGGTATCAGCATTGTATTTTTCATAAGAGTATGTTGGTGATGTTTGTAACGAGATGCCCCAACTTCGTACATACAGAAACCTACGTGGATCAAAAACATAAGAACCACAGTTACCCAATAGTAAAATTCTGTAAATATCGATGTGAGAGCACCTAATTGATCAGTCATATTTCTCTCTCCTATTAATAGTTGATTGACTCTATGAAATTTTTTTTATGCTGACAATTTTAATTTATTTATAAAAAGTAGAAGTTAATAATTATTTTATCAACTTGAAATTGAAAATTAGAATTTTAAATATGCTTTTTTAAGATCAACCAGAGGATGATTCGGCGACATTTGAAACTTTACCAATAATTCTCTAGCTATCATATCTCTATCCTGCTGATTATTAGGTAATTTTATTTTACTTGGTATCGTTACCCAACCATTAGCATTTCTATCAAAAACAGCAGGTCTATTTTCTTCATAACCCATATGAACATCCTCTAACCAATTAAGATCGTCCCAACCCATAGCTTCTATATATTTTTTTAAAAATGGAGTTAGTCGACTATAGTCAGGCAAAAGATTTACGTCATATCTATAGCCAATTGTTTGGCCAATCATTTTTTCTCTAGCAGTCTCTTTTTTCTTACCTAATTGACCTTTGATCTCTTTTGATTTGACTTTTTTCTTACCTTTTTTCTTTGGCATATTTGCTATTAGATTTTATGGAAATCTTTAACTCCTACTGTATGATTTGTTCCTGCAAGAGGTACTTTAGCTAAAGCAGAAGCCTCCATTGTTAATGCAGCCATATCTTCTGGCTCTAGCGAGTGAATATTTGTTTTTCCACATGCTCTAGCCAACAATTGAGCCTCTAATGTCATTGCATGCAAGTAATTATATACTCTTAATGCTGCATCATCAGGATTTAATCTTTTTCTTAATTTTGGATCTTGAGTAGCTACTCCTACCGGACATCTACCTGTGTGACAGTGATAACAATGACCTGCAGGTACACCCATTTCTTTTTCAAAGTTAGACTCTGGTATTTCTTTATTGCAATTCAAAGCCACCATTGCGCCAGTTCCAATTGCAATTGCGTCTGCACCAAGCGCTAAAGCTTTAGCCATATCTGCTCCATCTCTAACACCGCCTGCATAAATTAAAGTTACTTTTCCAGTTTTACCTACATCATCCAAAGCTCTTCTTGCTTCTCTAATTCCAGCAATTCCTGGGATACCAGTGTTTGCAGCTGCAATGTGTGGTCCAGCACCCGTTGAACCTTCCATTCCATCAAGATAAATTGAATCTGGATCACATTTTGCTGCCATCCTAACATCATCATAAACTTTTGCTGCACCAAGTTTTAATTGAATTGGCACTTTGTTTTTTGTTAATTCTCTAAGCTCTTGAACTTTTAAAGCTAAATCATCTGGACCCAACCAATCTGGGTGTCTTGCTGGAGATCTTTGATCAATACCTGCAGGTAGTGATCTCATTTCTGCAACTTGGTCAGTAACTTTTTGACCCATTAAATGACCACCCATTCCAACTTTTTGTCCTTGTCCAATAAATACTTCAATTCCATCAGCTAGTTGTGCGTGATGTGGATTAAAACCGTATCTTGATTGTATGCACTGATAAAACCATTTTTCTGAATATCTTCTTTCATCTGGTATCATTCCACCTTCACCAGAACATGTTGCACTACCAGCCATAGTAGCACCTCTCGCTAATGCTGTTTTAGCCTCATAAGATAATGCTCCAAAACTCATTCCAGTAATATAAACTGGTATATCAAGTTCAATTGGATTTTCGCATCTTGGACCAATGATAGTTTTAGTTTCACATTTTTCTCTATAACCTTCAATTACAAATCTTGTTAAAGTACCTGGCAAGAAAACTAGATCATCAAAAGTTGGTATTTTCTTCATCAAAGCCATACCACGCATTCTGTATCTACCTAATTCTGATTTAATATGGATGTCATCCATTACTTCAGGAGTGAAGATTGCATTGTGACCTAGCAAACTTTTATTTCTAGACGCTACTCCATTTCCGTTGGAATGACCATTTGACTTACCGTTACCGTTTTTTTTCTTTGCCATTTAAATTGCTCCTTTTTTCTCTGTAGGTTCAAGAGCATCGTAATTCCAAAGTTTTTTTCCTGCAACAACTTTGGTCATTTTAGAAACATCGAAGTTTTCTCCGATCTCCGCAACCTTTAATTTTCTTCTTAACCAGTCCTGATCTGAATCAGTCAATTCTGCTTCGACAGCATCACTACCAAATGAACCAATTTTTCCACCTACAAAAATTGTCCCATCATACATAGAGTCACCTAAATTGATACCTACGTCACCCAAGATTATTATTCTGCCTCTTTGCATCATAAACCCAGTAAAAGCACCAGCATCTCCACCAATTATTATAGTTCCACCTTTTTGATCAATGCCAGTTCTTGCACCTACGCTTCCTTTGCATATCAGATCGCCACCTCTTATAGCTGCCCCAAAGCAAGACCCGGCGTTTTTTTCTATGACAACTTTGCCAGCCATCATATTTTCAGCACAAGACCAACCAACTCTACCATTAATTCTGACTATTGGACCATCCATTGATCCACATCCAAAATAACCTAAACTTCCTTCAAATATTAAATTTAATTTATTTAAAATTCCTACACCTAAACTATGTTTTCCTTGAGGATTTTTTATAACTATTGTTCCGTATCCATCTTTCATTAATTCATCAATTTTTTTATTGGCTTCCCTGCATTCCATATTTTTTACATCGATTTCTGTTCTTTTGTTAAAATCCACATCATATGTTCCAAAATAATAAAAATTTTCTGCTTCATCAGGATTAAAAAATTTTTGTTGTGTTTTTCCAGTTAAGACTTCTGAATGAAGTCCCATTGATTGTGCTTTAGTTTTTTTTTCTGATGTTTTTAAATTTGCCATACTTTAACCTCACCATCAAAAGGATCATAAGTATCAATTTCTTGTGGTAGTACAGATCTAATTGCTATTTCTTCAGAACCCATAGCTACAAGATCATCAGACTCATATAATACCAGTGGTTTTGCAGCCATGGTATCTTTAGCCATTCCTAAAGAGTCTTTGGTAGCAACGAAGTAAGTGAAAACTCCATCCAAGCCAGTTAAAGACTCTTTCATTCCTTCTTCTAGTGTCGCTCCATTTCTCATTTTTTCAGCCAAATAAACTGCAATTAATTCAGAATCACACTCTGACATAAATCTCATTCCCTTATTCTCTAATACTCTTCTATTATTCCAATAATTAGTTAATTGACCGTTATGAACAACAGATACATCACTGAAAGGATATCCCCAGAATGGATGGGCTGACTTAATATCAACACCTGACTCTGTTGCCATTCTTGCATGTCCAATTGCATGAGTACCAACTAATTTATCAAGGTTATATCTCTTGCACACTGCTTCAGCATTTCCTAAATCTTTAATTACTTCTAAAGACTTACCCATTGATAGAATTTCAACACCAGGCACGCTTTCTATTTTTTGTGAAAACTCCATAAGATCTTTATCGTACTCAATTTCATATCTTAATGAATAAGGAAGTATTCTTTCCTCTTTAATTATCTTTGCTCCCAAATCAGATAAATATCCATCAACTATTTTTTTTCTTTCATCATATACAGAGACATCTTCCATAACTGAAGTACTACCTTCACCGACATTTTCTCCAACTTTAAATCTCATGATAAAATTTTGACCGTCAGTTTTTCCGTATAGAGCGTATCCAGTTGAGTCTTCTCCTCTATGCTTTAATGCTTGAAGCATACCTTGAAGTTCAAAACCAACGTTTGAAGTATTTCCTCTATGAATTAATCCTGCAATCCCGCACATATTTTATCCTACTACGGTAGACAATCTAAATAAGTATCAAGATCCCATTGTGTTGTTGCACCAAGGAATTTTTCCCACTCATCTCGTTTGTACCAATTAAATACTTTATACATTTCATCTGGCATTGATGATTTTATAACTTCATCCTCTGCCAATCTATCTAAAGCCTCACCTAAACTTAGTGGAAGTTTTTTAACATCTTTACCAGCTTTTTGAGCTTCATATATATTTCTAGACTCTGGTTTTGCTGGTTTCATTTTTTTAGATATCCCCTCATCACAAGCTTTAAGTAATGCTGAACCTAACAAATAAGGATTATGCATAGAGTCTACTGATCTGTACTCAAATCTACCTGGAGCAGATACTCTAAGACCACAAGTTCTATTTTGATAACCCCAGTCAGCATAAACCGGTGCCCAAAAACCTTGATCCCATAATCTTCTATATGAGTTAACTGTTGAAGAACCAATTGCTGTTAAAGCTGGCAAGTGTTTCATTATCCCTGCAATTGATTGTAATCCAATTTTTCCAGGTAACTGCATATCTTTAGTATCAGGCATGAAAGTATTAGTTCCACCAGATACATAACTAAAGACCTCTTCTACACCTGGAAGTTTTTTGTTACCTAATTTATTAACTGATACTTTTCCACCTTTCCATAAAGACATGTTGGTGTGACAGCCACTTGCTGAAACTCCCATGAATGGTTTTGTCATGAAGCAAGCAATAAGATTATGTTCTCTTGCTACTTGAGCACAAATTTGTCGATATGTTGATAATCTATCTGCATTTCTTAAAACATTATCAAATGTCCAGTTAAGTTCTAATTGACCAGGCGCATCTTCATGGTCACCTTGGATCATATCAAGACCCATCGCTTTTGCGTATTCAATAACCTTCATAAACACAGGTCTTAAAGATTCAAATTGATCAATATGATAACAGAATGGTTTTGAGAAACCTTGTCCAGTTGGAGTTCCATCAGGATTTTTTGTTAACCACATCATTTCAGGCTCTGTTCCAACTCTTAATTCTAATCCATGTTTCTTTTTGAATTCATTCATGAAAATTCTAAGATTACCTCTGCAGTCACTAGTTAAATGACCACCTGGATTTTTTCTTTCTTCTCTGTTTCTAAAGCACGTAACAAAAACTCTTCCAACTCTCTTATCCCAAGGTAACTGAACAAAAGTTTCTGGATCAGGTATTCCTACCAATTCCATAGCTTCTGGGCCGTAGCCAATATAATTATTATGACGATCTAAAAATAAATTTGCAGTTGCTCCATAAACTAATTGAAAACCTTTTTCTGCAGTTCTTTCCCAGTGATCTGCTGGTATTCCTTTTCCAACGACTCTTCCAGTTACTGAAATAAATTGATAATAGATATAAGTAATTCCTAATTCGTTTATTTTTTCTCTAACTTTTTTGACGAGTTTAGCTCTACCTGGTTGGTTTACGTGTTTTTCAAGATCCGTCATTCTTCCCCCTTTGAATTTTCAGATCAAAAAGGTAACTGAAAAAAAAACGTTTGTCTACTTAGATAAATTAGCTCCAAGGAAACGGACTGTTCGATGTCGGATGAAGTTTTCCTTTTTCATATCTATCGAACCTGAACGGTTTTAATAATTCACTTTCTTGACCTAAAATTTCTTGTGCAACAAGGTGTCCAACACCTATCATTTTATAACCATGATTTGCATCTGCAATCATGTAAACATTTTCAAAAAATCTATCAAATATTGGGAATGAATCTGGAGTTAAACATCCCAATCCTCCTGATGGTCCCTTCCTATACAAATGAGATTTGCCAACAAAACGTTTTTGAATATGTGCTAGTGCTGAAGTCCACATGTCAGAAAATTTATCTGTAGTTTGATATTCTGGAGAGTCTATTCCATATGGATCAACATTAACTTCATCAAAATGTTTTTGAACAATATAAGGTGATGTTCCACCTTGAACTCCTAATCCTTCAATATCAGGTTTATAATAAATACCCCATAAGTCTTCTGTAATTATTTTACCATCTTTATCAGAATAAAGTGGAGCATCTGTATCAACATGAATTACTGGAGGTGCTTTACCTTCATTTGTTTTTAAATAGTCTGCGTCTACACCTAATACACCTTCTTGTAAAAACCAGTACTTCCACATTTCAACTTCATGCATTTTTCCATTCTTAGCATCTTTTATGTTTGTTGTTTTTGGTAACTCTAACATATTCCAAAAATCTCTTACCCATGGTCCTGCTCCAATAACTACCTGATCACAATCAATTGTTCCTTTATCTGTAACGACACCTGTAATTGCATTACTGTTACTTCCTCTTTTGAAACCTGTAACTTTAACTCCTTTATGAACATTTACACCGTTTGAATTTGCTTTTTTCTCTAATGCTTTAATTGAATCTTTATTAAATGCGTACCCACCTTTTTTTTCATGTAAAACTGAAGTAATACCTTTTGCTTGCCAGTCACTAAAAATTCCTTGCATATATTTCATGCAATCTTTTTCACCCTCTATAAATTCTGATTCATATCCAATAGCTTTTTGTTGTTCATAAATACTTGCTACATCTTTATGCATTACTTCTGGTGAAATTTGCATATAGCCAACAGCATTATATTTAAATGCTTCTGGATCACTTTCCCAAACACTAACTGAATGAGCCATTAATTCTCTCATTGCTGGTTGAAAATAATTATTTCTAACAACTCCACATGCAATTCCACTTGCTCCTGCTGCTGTATCTTTTTTTTCTAGAACAACTACATCATTTGGATTTTTATATTTTTCAGAAAGTTTCCAAGCAGTACTTAATCCGTGAATTCCTCCACCAATTATAACAACTTTTGCTTTTGTCGGTATCGACATGTTCAAACTTTAATTATTTAGCAAAGGAAAGAATATAATAATTTTTATATATAATTTATATAAATTCTAAATATTTATGAGATTTATATTTAAAAGCTCAAATTTTTTAGAGTTTTTAAATATTCATTGAATTCATTAACAAAACTCTGTGTTGGTAAAACATGCTTTTTTCTATGATCATTACCAGTTTTTTCGAGGTAAAAAAATTCTTTATCGCAAGCTTCCTTAATCATAAGTGCAGATTTTGGCCTTGAGGTTTTAAATAATCTAGTCTTAAGTTCTTCGACAGATAAATTTTCATTCAATTTATAGGAATTCATTACAATCAACATCATATGATAATGTGAAGGAGACTTTCTAAAAAAGTAATTACTGGATGTATGGGATAGTTTCATTTGATCTTCCCAAAATTCCAGTAAATCTTTTGATGATTTTGACATTAAGATTTTACACGTGTTTTTTGAGGATCGTAATGTGGAAAACCTACAATTTTGGCAGGTATTCTTTTTTGATGTCCATCAATTTTACCAACTTCAACATTCATACCTATTTCTGAATGACCTACATCAATTCTACACAATGCAATATTTTTATTTAAAGTAGGAGATATGCATCCACTTGTAACTACACCAACTTGCGATCTTCCAATATGAACGCAATCGCCGTGATTAGCTTTTTCTTTGCCTACAAGTTCTAATCCAACTAATTTCTTTTGCGGATTTTCTTTTCTCTTTATTAATGCTTCTTTACCAATGAAATCTGCTGTTTTTGTTTTTAAAGGAACCGTAAATCCAACACCAGCTTCAAAAGGGTCAACTTGGCCGTCAAATTCATTACCAAATAATATTAGTCCAGCTTCAATTCTTAATAAATCTAATGCTCCAAAACCAGCAGGTATTATTCCTTCATCTTTGCCAGCTTCCATAAGCACATCCCAAACTGCTGGTGCATCTGAAGGGTGACACCATATTTCGTATCCTAACTCGCCTGTGTATCCAGTTCTAGAAACCATTAATGGAATTCCACTAAGTTCTTTTACTCTACAGATTGTAAACCTAAACCATTGTAATTCTGAAATAGAAGGTTGTGTTGGTGGAGTAAAAATAAACTTTTCTAAAATTTTTCTACTGTTTGGTCCTTGTAGAGAAATATTATTTATTTGATCAGTAGAGTTTTTAACTAAAACATTAAATTTTTTCTTTTTTGCCTGTTCTTTTAACCATTCACCTGCATATTCATCACCACATACCCATCTAAATCCATGATCACTCATTTTTAACAATGTTCCATCATCAAACATAGAACCATTTTCATAACACATCGAAGAATAAACAATTTGTCCAACTGACAATTTTTTAACATTTCTAGTTAAAGTATAGTCCATCAATTCTTCTGCATCCGGACCTAATATTTCAAATTTTCTTAAAGAAGATAAATCAATTAAAACTGCTTTTTCTCTACACGCTGTATATTCATTTATTACTCCGTGTTTAGTGTAATCATTGGGCAGCCAATATCCTCTAGCATCAACAAAGTTTCTTGTTAACTTAGAAGTTCTTTCGTGAAATCCTGTATTTTTTGTTAGTTTTAATTCTGAGTCTGGTTTCATTCTAAATGCAAAAGATTTTGTAAATTCTCTTTTTTTTTCATAAGTTCTAACAAAAATATCTGTAGGGTTCCATGAATTACATGGATCTATATCACTTGGACAGGCTGATGTTCCGCAGGTTAAATCTTTTAAAGCTCTTAATATTACATAATCTCCAGGTCTAGCAAATGATTCATCAGAAAGCACAGTATTTAAACCTCCTGCCGAAGTATTAAAAAATAAATTTATAGCGTGCCATCCTTTTTGTCTATTAACGCCAAAATTTTCC
>Ga0207985_1000288_pt1 | contig 13775 bp, 12 predicted proteins | sample ETNtaG_3_FD_185761 | JGI IMG/M metagenome (GOLD analysis project Ga0207985, IMG submission 185761) | Marine microbial and viral communities from oxygen minimum zone, Eastern Pacific Ocean - ETNP201302SV84 (SPAdes) (version 2) | ecosystem: Environmental > Aquatic > Marine > Unclassified ...
GGAATAATAATTATATTGTATAATACTTTGCAATATGAGCAGTCTTAATAAAAAACTTGTTTTAGCATTTCTATTTATTTTTATGCTTGGATCTTTTGGGTTCTTTGTCATTGATAAAGCTACTAAATCTAGAATCGATAATATTGGTATAATTGGACAAGTCCCATCATTTTCATTAACAAATTTTGACGGGTCAGTTATAACTGAAAATCAGTTAGATGATAAAATTTCAATCGTGAGTTTTATTTTTACTCAATGCGAAGGTGCATGTCCGATAATGTCTGAAAACATGTCTATCCTTCAAGAAAGATTTGCTTCTTCTAATGATATTCAATTCTTATCTATTACAACAGATCCAGATTATGATACATTAGATATTCTCAATGAGTATTCCTCTAGTTATAGCAACAATAACAATTGGTTCTTCTTGAGAGGGGATATACTCGATATAATTGAGTTATCAGAAAAAGGATTCTTCCTTTCAGCAGCACTATTACCTGCAGGTCATTCAACGCGTTTGGTGTTAGTTGATAAAGAATTAAACATAAGAAAATATTATGAAGGCACTATTGAATCTAATATTTTTGAATTACAAAGCGATATTGTAACCTTGCTAAATCAAGGATAGTATGTTTAAGAATCTTATCGAGCTTACAAAGGTTAGAATTGGTTTTCTTGTACTTACAACAACAATTATAGGATTTTATCTTGGTTCTCAAGGTAAAATTGATATTGAACTACTTTTATTTACAGTAGTTGGAACATTGCTTTCTTCCACAGGATCGTCTGTAATGAATAATGTAATTGAGTCCGAATCAGATAAGTTAATGAATAGAACAAAAAATAGGGTACTTCCAACAGAAAAAATATCATTGAATTTTGCAAAATTCTTAGGTATTTCTTTTATGATTTTAGGACTATCAATTCTTTATTTAAAAGTAAATCTTCTAACATGTATGCTATCCATGTTAACAATTATTTTATATTTATTCTTATATACTCCTTTAAAAAGAAAATCTTGGCTAAACACATCTGTTGGTGCCATACCTGGGGCTATACCGCCACTTGGAGGTTGGACAGCAGCTACAAATTCGATTGAATTGGGAGGAATTGCTCTTTTTTTAATCTTATTTTTTTGGCAACATCCACATTTTTACTCAATTGCCTATATGTATAAAGATGATTATAAAAATGCAGGATTGCAAATGTTGCCAGTAGTCGATAATGGTGTCAAAAGGACAGTGATGCATATTTTTTTACATGCACTTATTTTAATTCCAATTTCTACGCTACCATTTTTTTTAGGATTTTCAGGGAGAGTATATTTTGTTGGTGCATATATGTTAAGTAATATTTATATGCTTTTATGTTTGCCATTTATACTTGAACAAACAGTAGATAATGCGCGATTAATCTTTAAGATATCAATATATTATTTTCCACTACTATTGTTCCTTATTGCAGCAGATTTAAGAGTCTAATTTATTAATCCTTTTCTCGTGTCTTCCTTCTTCAAAATCTGTAGATAGCCAAAGTTCTATTATTGATTCAGCTTCTTGATTAGATAAAAATCTTGCTCCAATAGATAATATATTTGCATTATTATGCATGCGAGATAATTCAACTATTTCATTTGGACCATTATAAAATACAGCTGCTCTGATACCTTTTATTCTATTTGCAGCCATTGCTTCTCCTTGACCTGATCCACCAAAAATTATACCAATTAAATTATGTTCAGCAATATGTTTTGCGGCAGGTATTATAAAGTCAGGATAGTCATCTAAACTATCATATTCTAATGCTCCAAAATCTTTAATATTATAACCTTTATTTTGAAGAAAATTTTTAACATGTTCCTTTAGCTCAAAACCGGCATGATCAGTTGCAAGAACAATTGTCTTACTCATTTAAATAATCCTCAATTGCTGAAATAATTTTTTCTTTTACAAACCCTAAATGAGAAGCGACATCTTTCCCAGGTGCTGATGCACCAAATTCATTTATACCAATATTTAATCCATCGATGCCCGTAAATTTTTGCCAACCTGAAGTTATGCCAGCTTCTAAAGAAATTCTCTTAGAACAAGATTTATACATTATAGTAGAAATATATTCTTCATTTTGTTTTTCAAGTAATTCCCAACAAGGTACATTTATAATCTGAATTTTTTTATTGATCGATTTGCATACTTCTAATGCTAAATGAATTTCTGAACCAGTGGCAAAAAGAACTGCTTCTGGATTATCTTCTTTTTTCAAAATATATGCACCTTTATTAACTCCTTCTTCTATGATTTTTTCATCAATATTGAGTTTTGGTAGTTTTTGTCTTGTAAGAAGAATTGCACTTGGATTTTCAGCATTTTTCATAATTGATTTGAAACAATAAAACGTTTCTAGACCATCTCCAGGTCTGAACACCAAGAGATTAGGAATATTTCTTAAAGACATAATATGTTCAACTGGTTGATGAGTTGGACCATCTTCGCCAACAAAAATTGAATCATGAGTAAACTCATACATTACATGAAGTTTCTGAATTGAAGAAAGCCTAATAGCTGATCTTACATAGTCGCTAAAAACTAAAAATGTTCCTCCAAAAGGAAAGTGCTTTCCATAAAGAGCGATTCCATTCATTATAGCTCCCATAGGAAATTCTCTAACTCCAAATGCTATATTTCTTCCTTTAGGGTTGGATACGGAAAAATCATCATATTTATTTGCAAAATTTGTTGTACAGTTTGAACCATCTAAATCTGCTGATCCTCCAATGATATGTGGAAATTTTTCAGCAAATTCATCTAATGTAATACCAAATGCCTGTCTAGTTGCCATTACATCATTGCCAAAATCTGGAACTGATAACGATTTAATCATTTGTTCAAGATTAGTACTTCTAATTTCAAACTCTTTATCTCTATCAAGTACTTTATTTTCAAGGGATTTAAAATTTCGTTGAAAATGACTAATAATTTCTTCGTTACAGAAAAATGGCTCTTGTGGAAGTCCAATTTTTTCCTTTGTAAGTTTTATTTCTTCTTCACTAAATGGAGCTCCATGGGATTTTGGACTATTTTCAAGACTAAAGCTTCCTTTAGCTATTACAGTTTTTCCAATGATAATACTTGGTTTATCACTCGATTGTGCATTCTTTAATGCGAATCTTATATCATCATGATTGTGCCCATCTATTTCTTGTACATGCCAACCCATTGCCTCATATAATTTTTTATAATCAGTTGAATCTACTCTAGAAGTTTTTCCTGCAATTTGAATATCATTCTTATCATAAAACATAATCAGGTTTGATAGTTTCCAATGGCCTGCAAGAGTGCTGGCTCCTAAGGCTATTGGTTCCTGTAGGTCTCCATCACCGGCTAAGATATATGTATATCTTTTTTTAGAAGTATTTGAATCTGCTTTTTCTGCTAAGGCTATGCCAATACCCATCCCAACCCCTTGTCCAAGGGGGCCAGTATTTGCATCAATACCAGGAGTTTCTATTTCTGGATGTCCAGGTGTCAAACTACCCAATTGTCTAAATTTTTTAAGGTCATCAATCTTCAAGTAGCCACATAAATATAAAATTGAATAAAATAGCATACAGGTATGTCCAACAGACAAAACTACTCGATCTCTATTTTCCCAATCAGGATTTTTAGGATCAATTGTTAAAAATTCAGAATATAAGATATAAGTAAAATCTGCCAAAGACATAGGACCACCCGGATGACCAGAGTTAGCATTTCCAACTCCATCGATAACTAATCCTTTAATAACATTTACTGTTACTTGATCTTTTTGATTATCATTTAAATTTTTGAACTCAGTTATAGAATTTGTGTTCATGATGCTTGCATTTTATTAATTGTTTCAACAGGGTTTTGAGACTGAAAAACTTGCGATCCTGCAACGAGTATGTCTCCACCAGCTGAAATAACATCTTTGTAGTTTTCTAGTTTGATGCCACCATCGACCTGAATCATAATTTTATCTCTAATCTTTTGATCAATTAAATACTCATTAATTTCAGAAATCTTTTCAATAGTTGAGGGAATAAAGCTTTGACCACCAAATCCTGGTTCTACGGACATAACAACAATATAATCAATGAATTCTAGATATTTCTTTAAAATTGAAAAAGGTGTTTTTGGTTTTAAAGCTAGTCCACATTTAAGATTATTCTTTTTAATCATATTTATTAAAATTTTTGGAGGAAATGTGAAACGTGACTCAGTGGCTTCAATATGAAATGAAATACCATCAGCTCCTGCATCAATAAATGGTATAAGCATATCAAAAGGATTGCTGACCATTAAATGAACATCAAAAAATAAGTTTGAATGATGCCTTAAAGATTTGACTAATCCTGGCCCAAAAGAAAGATTAGGAACAAATTGTTGATCCATAATGTCTAAATGAAGCCATTCAGCTTTTGAGTTATTACAAAGTTCAACTTCTTTTTGAAGATTGGCAAAATCAGCACCTAATAAAGAGGGAGCAATTATTGAGTTTTTTGCATTTGACATGATAATGAAGCTACACAAAATTTTTTTCTAATAGCAAAGGAATTGTTGATATATAGCAATGTTTTTTTTATTTTAGACCGACTAGTCGGTTTATGAACAAAGATCTTCAAAGCGATAAAAAAAATAATATTTTGATGGCTGCTGTAAAAGTATTGACCAAAAAAGGTTATTACAGTAGCACAATGGATGATATTGTTGCTGAATCGAAAATGAGCAAAGGAGCAATTTATCATTACTATTCAAGTAAGAAAGATGTTTACCTTGCTGTAATAGATATGTGGGAGAATCAAACTCAAGTGTTGCTCGCACCAGCAGCTAATGAATCTTCTAGTGCAAAAGCAATAAAAGAGCTTTTTAATTTATTAGCTAAGCAATTAAAGATTGATGGAAGTTTCTTTAATTGTCTTCCTACTTTATGGGCAATTGCAAGACATGATGATGATTTTAAAAAGAAGATGCAAAAAGTTTATAATCGTTTTCAAAAATTTATAGAATTAATAATTTTAAGAGGCATAGAAAGTAAAGAGTTTGTCAATTTGAAACCTGACAATGCTAAAACTCCGGCTTTATCATTAATACTCAATTTTGAAGGTATTTTTTGGTTTAATATCTTTAATTCTAAGTATGTTGACGCTGAAAAATATATTGACGAAGTTTCAAGCTCTATTTTATATGTCTATACTCAACAAAAAGGGGAAAAATAATGTCAAAAGAACAAGCAGTTGATTTAAATCAAATTAAAACTGGTGGAACTTTTTTAACTAATGTCGTAGGATCTGAAAAGGTGTTTTGTAAAGAGCTATTTTCGGAAGAGGAAAAAATGATTTACGAAGCAATGCGAGACTTTGCAACAAATGAATTGTTACCACTATCTCAAAATGAATTAAACAAAAAAGATGAAAAATTAATAAGAAAACTTGTTGAGCAAATGGGCGAATTAGGTTTCTTAGGAATTGATGTACCTGAAAAATATGGTGGATCTGAAATGACCAAAACTGGTATGTGTATATTAGCAGAAGGTATTTCATTCTGTGGTAGTCCATCTTTTTGTACTGTTTGGAATGTTCAAACTTCTATTGGTTCTTTGGGAATCATTTGGTATGGAAACGATGAACAAAAGCAAAAATGGTTACCAGGTATTTGTTCAGGAGAAAAAATTGCAGCATTTGGTTTAACAGAGCCTGAAGCTGGTTCAGATGCGACAAATTCTAAGACTACTGGCGTTCTTTCAGATGATGGAAAACATTATATATTAAACGGTCAGAAAATCTTTATTTCAAATGGTGCATGGGCTGATACTTTCATAGTTGCACTGAAAATTGATGGAAAATTTTCTTCGATTGTTGTTGAAAAAGGCACTCCAGGATTTGAGTTTGGAAAAGAAGAAAAGAAAATGGGAATGGAAGGTTCATCAACTGTTCCTTTATACTTTACCGACTGCAAAGTTCCAGTTGAAAATTTACTTGGTAATGTAGGTGACGGTGCAGGTCCTGCATTTTGTGGTTTAAATATTGGTAGATTTAAGCTTGGGGCTTCAGCTATTGGTGGTATGATTTTAGGAATGCAGCATGCTGTTGAATATGCTAAGGAGAGAAAAGCTTTTGGACAATACATCTCCGATTTTGGTTCAATTCAAGAAAAATTAGCAACTGCAACTATTCTAACCTATACGCTTGATAGTACATGCTATTCAGTTATTGGAAAACAAACAGAAGCAATTAATCAGTTGGATAAGGATGATCCTAAATACTACATCAAGCAAGGAAATACTACAGAAAAATATATTGCAGAAAATTCTATCGTAAAAGTGTATGGTAGTGAGTCAGCAGAGCAATTAATTGATCATTGTTTTCAAATTTTCGGTGGATATGGATTCATTGAAGAATACCCTATTGCTCAAGCATATAGAGATAATAGGATAAATAAAATTTGGGAAGGAACAAATGAAATCAACAAAATGCTTTGTGGAAGAGCCATGATTACAAAAGCCCTAAGCGGAGAAATTGGATTTAAAGAATATTTAGAAAAAGTTGATGAATATTGTGTTAATGGTCTAGATAGCGGTTATGAAGGTGAGTTTAAAGATGAGGTTGAATGTATTGAAGCTGCAAAAGGTATTTACGCAATTTGTTTGAATGAATCTTTAAGCAAGCATGGACAGGATATTGGGACTGAGCAAGTCATTATTGAAAATCTAGCAAATATTCTAATCTTTTGTTACGTAGCTGATTCAACTTTATCGAGAGTAATGCAGCACAAAGATTTTTATGAATCTAAAAATCAAATTGTACCTGAATTATGTGCAAAGGTATATACTGCTGAGCAAGGCATTAGAGTTATGGAGTACACGTATAAAATATTAAATAATATTTATAATGGTGATATTCCAGCTGATTTAAATGCTAAGCTTGATGTTTTGAAAGAAAGACTTTCTTTATCAACTGATACAATTGGTTTAAAGAAAATAATTGGAGAAAAGGTTGTTGAATCTGGTGGTTATCCAGTTCAAAGCTTTTAAGGAGGAAAAATGAGTAACAAAGCCGTAATTATTGATGGGGTTAGGTCTCCAATAGGTACTAAAGGTAGCCCAATGATTGGAATGAGATCTGATGAAATTGCCGGACAGGTAATCAAGGGTTTATTGGATAGAAATAAAGAATTAGATGTTAATTTAATCGAAGATGTTTCATTAGGGTGTGCATTTCCAGAAGGACCAACAGGAATGTTAGTTGCAAGGGGAGCGTCTATTTTAGCAGGAATTCCTGAAACTGCTGCTGCTAATGTCATTAATAGATATTGTGGTTCAGCTATGACATCTCTTCATATGATAAGCTCTGCTATTGAAGCTGGTGATATTGAAGCAGGGATTGCTGGTGGAGTTGAAGATATGTTTACAATTCCTCAGGGTGGTTTCGCTCCTGATTTTAATGTTAAACTAGCTGAACAAGACTATTACATTTCAATGGGTGAAGGTGCTGAATTGCTTGCAGATGAATTAGATATTTCAAGAGAAGAGCAGGAAAATTTTTCTTTTTCTTCTCATGATAAAGCTGTAGCTGCACGTGAAGCTGGAAAATTTGATAATGAAATTGTTCCAATAACTCTTGAAGATGGAACAGTTATTGATAAAGATAGCGGTCCAAGAACTCCTGATAAAGATAAAATCAAATCTCTAAATCCAGCATTTAGAGCTGATGGAACTGTGACAGCAGCAACCAGCAGTCCATTTTCAATTGGTGCTTCAGCAATGCTTATTACAAGTGAAAAATTTGCTAATAAACATGGATTAAAAATTAGAGCAAGCATTGAAGGTAGGGCTGTTGCTGGAGTAAACTGGAAAATGTTTGGTTCTGGCCCTGTACCAGCAACTGAAAAAGCATTAGAAAAAACCGGACTTTCAATGGATGATATTGATGCAATTGAGTTGAATGAAGCATTTGCGGCTCAAGCGTTATATTGTATTAAAAAAGCAAATTGGGATGCAGACAAAGTTAATTTAAATGGTGGTGCTGTTGCTATAGGTCATCCTCTTGGTATTTCAGGAACAAGAATCATTACTACGTTATTAAATGTTCTGGAACAGCAAGATAAATCGATGGGTCTAGCTACAATGTGTGTCGGTACAGGCCAAGGAATTACTACAATAATTAAGAGGGGATAAAATGAGTATTGAAATTAAAAAATGTGCTGTTTTAGGCGCTGGAGTAATGGGTGCACAAATAGCGGGTCATATTGCTAATGCTGGAATACCATCGCTACTATATGACATTAATGATGATTTAGCTAAAAAAGGAGTTGAAGGACTTACAAAGTTAAAGCCAGCACCATTATTTTCTAGCAAAAATTCATCACTAATTACACCATGTACATATGATAATGATCTTGAAAAATTGAACGATTGTGATTTGATTATTGAAGCTGTAGCAGAAAAAATTGAGATTAAACATTCAGTTTATAAAAGTTTATTACCTCATTTAAAAGATGATGCAATACTTGCATCAAATACTTCCGGAATCCCTCTGGCTAATTTAGTTGAGGTCTTGCCTGATGAAGTACAGTCAAGATTTTTGATTTCACACTTTTTTAACCCCCCAAGATATTTAAGATTGTTGGAGCTAGTGAAAGGTCCAAAAACTAGTGATGAAGTATATCACACTGTTACAGAATTTGGTGAAACAACTTTGGGTAAAGGAATAGTTCATGCTAAAGATACACCTGGTTTCATTGGTAATAGATTAATCAATGCAAGTGGACCTTTAACATTTCATAAAGCAATGGAATTTGGACTATCAGTTGAAGATGTTGATGCATTATCTGGTACACTTATTGGTAATGCTAAAAGTGCATATTTTAGAACTCAAGATGTTGTGGGATTGGACACTGCTCTTAATGTTATGAATAACATGTATGATAGAGTCACTACTGAAAGTGAAGAGGAAAGACAAAAGTTTAAGGCCCCAGATCTACTTGTAAAATTAGTTGAAGATGGAAGACTAGGACAAAAATCTGGCCAGGGGTGGTATAAGAAAGAAGGAAAAGAAATCTTATCCTTAGATTTTGATACGATGGAATATACTCCAACCAAAAAAAGAATGTTTGATACTATTAGAGTTGGAAAACCTATCAAAGACTTAAAAAAGAGATTGAATGCGATTACATACCTTGATGATGTTGGTGCAAAATTTTTATGGGAAGTTAATGCACCAATGTTTACTTATTCTGCTGAGCTTATTCCAGAAATCGCCGATAGTATCATTGAAATTGATAATGCTATGAAATGGGGTTTTGCAAGAGACATAGGAATATTTGATGCATGGGATGCAATTGGTGTTGAAAAATCAGTCAATAAAATGAAGGAAGAAAATAGAAAAGTTCCTGCATGGGTAGACGAAATGTTATCTTCAGGTAGAAAGTCATTTTATGAAGTAATTGATGGAGAATTAACATATTATTGTCCTATTCAAAAGAAAGTTTTAGTTCAAAAGTCCAGCGATAAAACTTTAAATCTCAATTTATTTAAAAACTCAAATACAATGCTCAAAAGGGACTGGAGTGCCAGCATTTATGACATAGGTGATGGCGTTTTAAATGTTGAATTCCATTCAATATTTGTTCCTGCCTTTAATCCTATTGATAGATCTATGGTTGGAATTGTAAAAGATGCTTTAGATCTTCTAGAAACAGGTAAATATAAAGGTCTTGTAATAGGGCATCAGGGAAAAAATTGGTGTGCTGGAGCAAACGTAAATGATTTTAAGATAGCAATTGATTCTGGAAATTTACATGTTATGGATGCTGGTGTAGAAGAAATGCAATCAGTTACTCAAAGAATTAGACATTCTAAATATCCTGTAGTTACTTGTCCATTCAATTTAGCTTTGGGTGGGGGATTTGAATTTTATGCTTGTTCTTCTCATACTGTCGCTGCAGGTGAGCTTTACGCAGGTCTTGTGGAAGCTATTCAAGGTCTTATCCCTGGAGCTGGCGGTCATTTACGTGTTATTCTTAATCTTCTTGAAAATAATGATGCTAAAAATTTCAATATGAACATAGGAAGACAAGCAATCGGGTTAGTAAATCCACTTACTGTTTCTAGAAGTGCAACTGATGCATTAAAGAAGGGCTGGTTAAGAAAATCAGATACCATAAGTATGAATTCAGAACATCTGCTTGCTTTAGGTAAAAGTAAAGTTCTAGAACTCTCTGAAAATGGCTATGAACCGCCTAAATACAGAGACGATTTGACTTTGCCTGGCATGACTTTAAGAACAATGGCATCTGTAGGTTTAAAAGCTATGAAAGCTCAAGGAAAAATTTCAGATCATGATGAGCTTGTCGCTTCAAAATCTGCTTTTGTTTTAAGCGGTGGAGATAAGGGCGGTTTAATGTCTAAAGTTGATGAACAATATGTTTTAGATATTGAAAGAGAAGCTTTTATGTCTCTAGCAGGAGAAGAGAAAACTCAACAGAGAATAGCTCATTTCTTGAAAACAGGTAAACCTTTAAGAAATTAATTCAGAAAACGTAAGATTTAGTTTTTAATTCTTTATTAAGAATTGTAAATTCTTGGTCAAAATCATACTATTTTAAAATTGTTTTGGAGGTATAAAGTATGTCTAAATGGTCAAAAAAAACGTTTATCGATCACTTAAATCAATCATGCGAAAGTGATGTTGCTATGCACTGTATTGAACTTGTTGATTTTTCTGAAAAAATATCAGATGAAGTTAGTTGGGGAAATGGTGAGGATTTTGGCACAATGACTTTTCGATGTGAATCTGATCATGGCTTACTACCACTGTTTAGATTGTCATCTAATGGTAAAATTAACCTGCAATTAAATTTTCTAAGAAGTAAGAATCTTCATAAGCAAGTAATTGATGATATGGTTATCAAATTTGAATCTAACTTTTTAAGAGAATACGACGAAAATTCGTACCCTTCTGATTCTTATGAACCAGTAGAAGATTTAATCTGTACACACAATCAATTAGAAACTTTTATGAGAACAATCGAAGGTTGTACTTATAGGTTAAAGCAATGAATCTTAAAGTTAAGTCAAAGAAAATTAACGATTTTACATTTGAGTTAGCTATCAGCGCTAAATGGGAAGATATTAAAAATGATTTTAATATAGCAAAAAAGAAAGTAGCCAAGGAAATAAAGCTTCCTGGTTTTCGAAAAGGGAAAGTCCCTGAAAATATTTTAATGACCCAATATATCAATTCTGTTGAAATGGGCTTTGTTCAAGATTTTTGCGAAAAATATTATATTATGGCTTTGCAAAAAGAAGAATTAACACCCATAAATCAAGCACAATTGAAGGATATAGATTTTTCATATGAAAAAGACCTTTCTTTTAAATCAGAATTTGAGATTGAACCTGCTTTAAAGCTACCTAAGTTCAAGAAGAACATGGTTACTGTTGAAAAAATCAATTTTATTTCGAATCAAGAAGAAGTGGATAAAACCATTGATAATATTCTTAATTCTCAAGCAAAAGCAGAGCAAATCGAGAAAGGTTCTAAGGATGGCGACTTTTTGATTGTTGATAAACAAGAGCTTGATGAATCAGGATTACCAATTATTGGTAAGAAAGAAAAGAAATATATTGCAATTGGTCAAGATCCAATTATTGAAGAAAAAGCTAAATCTTTTACTGAAAAAAATGCAGGAGATTCAGTAAAACTTTCTATTGACATGGGTGAAGGTGAAAAAAATTATGAGTTCACAATCGAAGCCATTCAAAGGAGGGTGCCTCCAAAGTTAGATGATGAATTCGTTAAGCAGATGGATCCTAATTGTAAAGGTGTTGATGAATGGAAACAAAATGTTCATAATAGTATCAATAATGAATATGAAAGAAAATCAGATGAGATGTTCCATTCATCATTGATTGATCAGTTTGTAAAATTAGTTAACCCTATTCTTCCTACTTCTATGCTAGAAAATTATTTAAATAATATCATTAGTGAAGTAAAACAAAATCAAAATAATCAAAATGTAGATGACGCACAAATTCGAGAGCAATACCAACAATTTGCAGAAAACAATTTGAGATGGTTTCTATTAAGAAAATCAATTATTGCTGATAAACAACTTTCTGTTTCTAAATCTGAAGTTGAAGATTTTATCAATGATGCATTAGAGAAAAATGAGAGTCAAAAAGCTGAGATCGAAAGATTTTATAAGAAAGAATCCAATAAAAATAAATTATCAGATGATCTTTTAGATCAAAAAATTATCGATATGTTGAAAGAGCATTCTAAAATTAAAGAAAAAGATCAAAAGACTTCCGATCTTCAAGGGGCTCAACCTAATTTATAAATTATTATGAGCAGTTTACTAGGTATTCTAGGTTTATTCACTTTACTTTTCATTGCATTCCTATTATCAGAAAACAAACATGCGATTAATATTAAAACTGTAGTTTATGGTTTAGCTTTCCAATTAATTTTTGCATTATTTATTCTTAAAACTCCTTTTGGGGCACCAATTTTTTCTTTTTTAGATGAGTCTATTAATATATTAATAGGTTTCTCATCGTCTGGATCTGATTTTTTATTTAAGTCTTATGTTGATGGAGTTGGATTTCATCCTGGACTAATTAATTTTGCATTTTCTACGCTACCAACTATCATATTTTTTTCAAGTTTAGTGGCAGTACTTTATCATTTTGGTATTCTTCAAGCTATTATAAAATTTATTGCTAGACAAATGCAATTAACACTTGGAACTAGTGGATCTGAAACCTTAAGTGTAGCTGGTAATATTTTTCTAGGTCAAACTGAGTCTCCATTGATGGTAAGGCCCTTTGTTGGCAAAATGACAAAATCTGAATTGATGGCAGTTATGACTGGAGGGTTTGCTACTGTTTCAGGAGGAGTATTAGCTATTTATGTATCTTGGTTAACTGACATTCAAGGAATAGCTGGACATTTATTAGCTGCTTCAGTGATGTCTGCACCTGCAGCCTTAGTAGTTGCTAAAATAATTTATCCTGAAACCGAAGAATCTCAAACCATGGGTGATGTAAATGTTAATATTGAACAGACAAATATCAATGCAATGGAAGCTTTGAGCAATGGAGCAACTGATGGATTAAAGTTAGCAGCTAATATTGCAGCAATGTTAATTGCCTTTATATCTTTTGTAGCAATGGTGAATTATTTTCTTTCTTTTGCCGGAACATCAATGGAAGAGATTTTTGGAATAATTTTTAGGCCTTTGGCATGGACAATGGGTGTTCCATGGAATGAAGCTCAAATTGTTGGCATGTTAATGGGAAAGAAAATTGTTTTAACAGAGCTCGTTGCATATGGAGATCTCCAGAATTTGATTAGAGATGGAATGATTTCAGAGCGTAGCGCTATCATTTCCACATATGCTTTATGTGGATTTTCTAATTTTGCATCAATTGGCATTCAGTTAGGTGGAATTGGAGCTATGGCTCCGGAGAGAAAAAAAGACTTAGCTAAGCTTGTAACTAAAGCAATGTTCGGAGGAGCAATTGCTTCATGGTTAACAGCAACAATTGCCGGACTTTTACTCTAAAAAATTAAAAAAATCTTTTTTTATTTTTTTAGTTGGTAATTCTTAAAAACCATTATAATTTACCAGGCTTTTGCGTCGAAAAAACGCAGTGCATTTTTATTTTAGTTATTTGAAAATTTACTATGTAGAACCTTTGTCTTTTAATCCTGCAGTTAGACAACTTGGTGCATTAGCACCAAACAAACTTAA
>Ga0207985_1000291_pt1 | contig 13752 bp, 15 predicted proteins | sample ETNtaG_3_FD_185761 | JGI IMG/M metagenome (GOLD analysis project Ga0207985, IMG submission 185761) | Marine microbial and viral communities from oxygen minimum zone, Eastern Pacific Ocean - ETNP201302SV84 (SPAdes) (version 2) | ecosystem: Environmental > Aquatic > Marine > Unclassified ...
ATTATAATTACGGCTCCTGTCCCGTTCGTCTAGAGGCCTAGGACACCGGGTTTTCATCCCGGCAACAGGGGTTCGACTCCCCTACGGGATGCCAATTTTTATAAGCCCACTTAGGTGGGCTTTTTTTATGTTAGGATTAACCCCCAAATTAGAGAAAATGGAACGATTAAATTTATTTCAAATCGATGATCAAGATCTAGAGTTTTTCTTTGATACTATTGTTGAAAATGCACTTAGTGATGACGAATTACTTGCTATAAATTCCATAAAAGAATTTGGTAATGATTGCTCCTTAGAAGTCTTAACTCATGAGAATATAAAAACAGAAAATATTGAACTAAATTTACCAGGGGGAAGCTTAGAGAAGGCAACACGAGAAATTATAAATTCAAGCTATTATTTGCATATGCAAGCTGAAATGAATATTAAAATTGATTTAGTTTGGGAGAAAACTACTGATGCAAATGATGTGATTGAACTGCAAGTAATCGAACAATATTTTCAATCCGATAATGGAACATTAATTGACGACCAGCCCCTTTACGATCCAAGATATAGCCCTTATTGGGAAGAGTTTCTGGATGATTTCGAGGGTTGAGTTTTTATTTAATTTAACTCTTTATTCTCTCAAGAAATAATTTGACTTCATCTAGAAATACTTCATATTCTGGGAGGGATAGACTCTCCTGTCTAATTGAGCAGGATTTTGTGTAAGTATGAAAATTTTGATCAACCATGGCTAAAAATGCAGCTCCACTGTCTTTAAGAATATTTTTTGTAGTGAGCACTTCATCAAAACTCTCTTTATTTTCTCCAATCCTAAATTCTAACTCCCATCTAGGCATAAAAAACATTTTTTCAGCCAATGGCTCTAAGAACCCATCAATTGTTCTATCGAAATTTTTCCAAGAATTTAATTTTGTTTGGTCCATCATCCAAATAACCCTAAATAACATTTCCTCTTGCCAAGCTTTTGATTCAATTTGTATTTCTCTTATTACTGTGCGTCTTAAACCAGCAAAATAATCCCCATAATTTGATTCCAGTTGTAAAAAAAAATTTTGCATGTCTGCATCATTATTTTTTTGATCTTCGATAGCAGCTACATTATTTATGGTTTGAGTCAAGAATGTTGCTTTTGGATAGGCACCAGCTAACCAAGTCTTATCATTTATTTGATCACAACAGGATATTATGTAGGTTGTTGATTCATTTAGGTAAAAAGGACAATCCTCCTGATCTGTTAAATCCCTCATGGGATGGATAAGAAAATCAAATTGTTCTGCCATTGGAAGAACAGTTTGAAGAAGTATTTGAAAAGATTTCTCCTCATTCCCATTGCAGGTATGGAGATTTTTATATTGATCTAAAAACCAATTTGCATTCATGAAGATTTTATTTATTGAGATGACAATATTAATTTATGCCATTCGCACAGAACCTCCAATTGCTCTGGCATAATCGTCTGCTTGAAGTTTATTATCAAAAGATTGAATAAATTTCCCCCACTTATCATAAACTTCCCATTTTCCTCTTGCCATTTTTATCTCCTACTAATAAGTTTTAAACCATTTAAGTATAGTTTAATACTATCAAAATGAGTATTAACTAATTTCCCATTGGAAAATATTTTCAAAAATTATAAAATAATCCACCTGCAAACGGAGATTTTTATGAATAACGACTTAACTACAACATTTGTTTTAGATGCTTTTAATCAGCACGTAATTGGAGGAGGCGTTCCCGCACATGAAACTATAGGCCCTCAAATTTGGGACTATGGTGAAACAATAGCTGACGATTATGTATTCAGCCTGTACGAAGAATGTTCACCTTCTGATGACCCATATGATTTATTTGAGGATGATGACATTGTCACAAAACAACTTGCATTTTTACAAAATCTGGCGAGTACTTTAGATGCTGAAGACCTTCAACTTCATGGTATTGACGAATCTTACCTAGACTTAGCTAAAGGCTTTATTGAGTATGCTGCTGATCGTATGGAAGGTGGCGGATAATCAATTCAAAAGAACTTAAAAAATTAGGTTTCAAAGAAGTAGGGTCATTTATAGTTGAATCAGGCAATGTAGATGCTGTTCTCAATGCGAGTGCTAATGATGTTGGTTCGGGTGTATATTGTTGGATTCTCATTGATAATCAAAAGAAAACCGAAGAAGTTGTTTATGTTGGTAAATATAAACACACAATAAAAACAAGATGGGGACAACATAAACAAGGTTTTAAAAAAAATTCAACTGGTAAAAAAAATGCAAAATATATTCATGAGCAACTAACCAGAAAAAATGAAATTTATTGGTGGGGCAAACAGAGTAATTCAGAAGTAATAACGTATATGAATATTTTGAATGAAAAAGTAAAAAATTCATTTTCAGTTTATGGAGCTGATGAGGAAGATTTAATAGCATATCTCACAAAGCATGATGGAAAACCCCCATCACTCAATAAAACAAAAGGAGGATAAGTTTATTTTCTTAAAATTTAAAATCTTTGAACTGACTCAAGGACGTGTTGTAGTTGTGGGTCATTAAGTTCTTTTAAAAAACCTTTTTCATAGCTAACATTATCAAAATCATTACAAAAATTTTTTACAAAGTTTTCTATTGCTCCGGAACTTATATCACTCTCATGTATGTGAATTTTGCAATTCCAGATACCACCATCAGTCTTTTTAATTAAACAAATATAATTATTTTTAAAAAGTATTTGGAATAAATTGGTGTCTAGCATCTCTAACTTCGGGGATTCCTCATTTATGTTTTTAAACCTGTTCATAAGTACTAGTTTTTGATTGAATGATTTTTTGATCCCCAAATTTTTTTTAAAGTGTCCCCTTTATCTGCTAACTCCCATACTTCAACTCTTACATCATTAGAAAATCGTAACTCAGTTTCATCTTCATTGAGCATATCTTTATTTTCCCAACAAATCAGAATTGCTTTAGAAACAGGGTTTTGAATATTTTGATTTCTTCTAGTTCTTAAATACATTTTTAGTTGACTTAAGTAATCTGTTCGCATCTGTAATGAGCTTTGTTTTGTTTCAATCACAATATCTTCACTGATGTTAAAAACTTTCTGTTTGGGTATGTAAAAATCAGCAGTAATGTATCCTACTCGATTTTTTTTGTACAAGATATCTAAATTTAACTCCTTTTCGTATTGTATATTTGAATCCATGAATTCTTTTGCTAGAGCATTTTGTAATACTCTTTCAGGGAATCTTGCCCCAAGTTGTTTTTGAATTCGTTTTACAATTTTTTCCATATGCTTATAAAATTTAATCATTTTTATCTCCTTTAAATTATATTCTAAGTCTACAAGTTTTCTATTTTGGTTTTAGTGAGAAGGGCAGTGGCATAGTTCATGGCTTGAATTTTTTGTTTGAAGCCCTTTTCACAATTATTTTCTTTGGATGCAAGTTGCTGAATAGTTTCACTCATCTTCACTAACACTTCACAAATTATCATAGGATCTTCTGAACAAACGCTGAGCACTTCATTTTTTAGAAATGTTGCACTTCTTCCCATTGATTTAATATTTTTCTTCATCATTTTTTGCAATTAAAGTTCCTCCATTATAAAAATATTTATCGATTGTTCCGTCTTGAAAAAAAACTGTCTTTTCCCCCTGACGTTGCCCATGTATCCAATCTGTCACCGAAGCTAGTTTGCCTGTCTCATCATAGTACTTTGCTGTCCCATCCTTGAAGCCTGAGCAAAAATTGATTGAGCTTTGTTTGGTAAAATTTTCATAAAAATTTGAAAAAGTACCATTTAACCTTCCGTTGAGAAAATGTGCTCTAACCCAGATGCTCCCACTTGGGTAGAACCCTTGATATAACCCAGAATAGGGCTTTATACATAATTTAGAATTTTCAATATTTGCAGTGCAATATAAACCATTATCGGAAATCAAATAAGGTTCAGCTTTCTTTCTTAAAACAAACCCTAGCTCATTTTCATTACTGTAAAAATCTTTATCAAATTCCAGCTCAATTTCGAAAGACAAATCTTCGAATTCTGCAATATAATCACGCAAACACTCTTGCTCATTGTTTTTTCGTTTAGCATTAATGTATGGCAGAAGACTAACAACTTTATTCATAGTAATAGCATATAATACTTATGCGACATATAATGTCTTAACAAAGGTTTTTAGAGATGGATACAACTATAAGATATTTAGAGATGCTCCAGTTTCTACCAAGATATCCTAGAAAAAAATCACTTTCAGAAATTAGGGACCATTTAAATGCATGTGGTTACAAGGTTTCAGACAGAACGATACAAAGAGATTTAAAAAAATTAGAGACACCATTTGGTTTAATTTGCGATGACAGAAGCATCCCGTTTGGATGGTCATTTAGTCAAGTTGCTCGCCGTGGTGATATTGCTGAAATTGATGAGAATGAAGCTTTACTGTTAATGCTAGTCAGAGATCATTTACATGAGATTATTCCTCTAGAGCAATTACCGAGAATGAATTTAATGTTTAATCGAGCAACCAAAGTACTCAATGCTTATAATCATGAAAAAATACATGGTTGGAAAAACAAAATTAAAATCAAACCAGCTTTTATGAATTATATGCGTCCAAAGGTAGAATCAGAGATCAGTTCGAGCATTATAGAATGTTTACTTAATGACAAACAATTTGAGGGAGAGTACCGTTCTCGCAACGGACTTTCTAAACATATTTACAACCCTTTGGGATTGGTGAGTCATGGAGTGTCTCAGAGGTTAATTTGCTATAGAAAAACTAATATTGATAAAATATTGCATCTTCCTCTTCATCGGTTTCAGTCATGTCAACCTTTAAAAGATGATATCTGTCTACCAGATAACTTTGATCTTGAACAATATCTAGAGGCAGGGCAAATTGAGTATTTGTATGAAAAAGATATACAACTAAAACTTCAATTTACACATGAGGCAGGACAACATCTATTTGAAACTCCCATTGATCCAAGTCAAGAAATTGAGATCACAAATGATGGTAAAAATCTTTTAGTTAAAGCTACTATTCATGATACAGAAACTTTAAGAAGATGGATTTTAGGTTTTGGAGTCAAGGTTAAGGTAATTGAACCAAAATACCTAGTTAAAGAAATTGCAATGGGCAACCCTTAGTTTTTTTGTTTCAACAAATTATAATGTAACTGATTTATGAAGCTCGATTATTGGCAAGAAAATTTCTTTAAAGTGAACTTAATATTAATTATTCTAATCTTTTTTCTGATGTCATGTTCAGATCAGATAGAACAAGAACATGATGCAGCAACTTTCAACTCATTGATTGAAGAATACGATTTTCATTCGAGTAAAATAAATATAGTAATCAAAGATAATATTGATATTAAAGGGAGGCCAACTACGGCTGGTTCACTTGCTTTGGAGGGGAATATTGCCAAAGACAATGCTTATCTTGTGCAAAAGTTATTAGACAGTAATTTCCATATTGCTGGAAAAGCAAATTTATCTGAATGGGCAAATTTCAGATCTTATTATTCAGTGAGTGGTTGGTCGAGCCTAGGTGGGCAAACTTATAACATTGTTGGGTTGGACTTTAATCCTTGTGGGTCCAGCTCGGGCTCGGCTGTTGCTGTAGCAGTTGGCATTGTGGATGTAGCAATAGGCACTGAAACCAATGGATCAATTTCTTGCCCTTCATCAGTTAATGGTATTGTAGGCATGAAACCAACAGTTGGGTTAGTTAGTCGAACAGGAATTATACCAATTTCAGTTAGTCAAGATACGGCAGGACCAATGGGTAAGAATGTTACTATCGTTGCAAGAACCCTTGAGGCAATAGCTGGATATGACCCCAAAGATAGTGCGACTGCCGAAATCCCCCAAAATTTTGATTTTAATTTTCTGGAAAACCTTAAACAAAGTTCTTTAAAGGGCAAAAGATTGGGTGTGTTGCAATCGGATCTTTCTGATAGACATGCCAATGAACTTCTAAACAAGTTACAGACCATTCTTGAGCAGGCAGGGGCTGAGGTTGTTTTACTCAATGATCAAAGAGCATACCCCTATGAGGACGAGTATTTTTTGTTGAAATATGAGTTTAAAACTGGATTAGAAGATTATCTTTTGAATGCAACTGAATCTAAAAAAACTCTGGAGGAGATTATTTATTTTAACGAACAAAATGCGGAAACTGTTATGCCTTTTTTTGGTCAAGAAATATTATTGGAATCTCTTGAAACAGAAAATTTAATCGAGCAATATCAACGAGCAATCGATGCTACTCAGAAAACCAAAGCAGAAACCATTGCTTTTTTAAAAAGTAATAAGTTAGACGCATTTGTTGGTTTGACCAGAGGTCCTGCATGGAAAATCAATTATGAGGGTGGTGATGATAGTGCCATGGATGATGTTCCATCATTTAGCATGGGAGGTTTTGCTGCAATATCGGGATTGCCTCACCTTACGGTTCCTTTTTTTCAAATGGAGCAATTTCCAATCGGGGTTTCTTTTATTGGACTGCCTTGGAGCGATAAGAGGATCTTGGAACTGGGAGCAGCCCTCGAACGTGAGCTTACAAACTATGATGGCAAGGATTTTATTGCTATGGAAAATACTCCGATAAAGTCTTCTTTTTTGATTATTGATGTAAGGTCAGATGCTGAAGTTTTAGAGGGGCAATTGCAAGACTCAGTGCATATTGAGTGGACTCAGATTGCAGATTCAATTGATACCGTGACATCTTCCAAAGATCAGCAAATTTACTTATATTGCCGAAGTGGAGGTCGTGCCGGACGAGCTGAATTGATCTTAAAAGATTTAGGTTATCAAAACGTTGAAAATCTCGGGAGTATTGAACAAGCTTCCAATATCTTAGATAAAAAAATTTTAAAACTTGCCAATTAAAGTTGGTAATCCGTATGGTAGAATGCCCCCATGAAATCTGGTAAAGACTTCGATCCAATCGAAACCAGAGAATGGATTGAATCTCTTGATGATGTAATTGATGATCAGGGCACTGATCGTGCTTCATTTCTTTTAAATGAATTGGCTAAACACCTCATGGACAAGGGTGCAGTGCCATCCTATAACTTAACTACCCCATTTAAAAATACAATTGCTCCTGAAAATGAGGCAATGATGCCCGGAGATCTCTTTATGGAGCGACGAATTCGATCACTTATTCGATGGAATGCTCTTGTTACCGTTTTGAGGGCAAATAAAAATGAGGACGAGCTGGGTGGACATATTGCTACATTTTCATCTGCTGCCATGCTGTACGACATAGGGTTTAACTATTTTTTTCGAGGACAAGATAGTAAAGATGAGGACTTAATTTACTTCCAAGGTCATTGCTCTCCAGGTATTTATGCTCGAAGTTTTTTAGAAGGAAGGTTAAATGAAGAAGATCTTGATAATTTTCGTCGTGAGGTAGAATCCCCCGGCTTATCCTCATATCCTCATCCCTGGTTGATGTCAGATTATTGGCAATTTCCTTCTGTATCAATGGGTTTGGGGCCAATTTCTGCTATTTATCAGGCACATGTAATGAAGTATCTTGATGCGAGAGGTTTAAAAGAGCTTGGTGACAGGAAGATTTGGGGATTTTGGGGTGATGGTGAAATGGATGAACCTGAATCTTTAGGTGCAATCGGTCTGGCAGCAAGAGAAAAATTGGATAACCTGGTTTTTGTAATCAATTGTAATTTACAAAGATTAGATGGACCAGTTCGAGGAAATAGTAAAGTGATCCAGGAACTAGAAAGACAATTTCGTGGGTCGGGTTGGAATGTTATTAAAGTAGTATGGGGAAGACTCTGGGATCCTATTTTGGCAAAAGACAAAAAAGGCCACTTACAAAAAATTATGGATGAAGTGGTTGACGGAGAAATGCAAAATTTCAAAGCCAAAGGCGGTGCTTATACAAGAGAAAACTTTTTCGGCAAACATCCTGAAGCCTTAAAATTGGTAAAGGGCTTAACTGATGATGAGATTTACAAACTTAATAGAGGAGGTCATGATCCATATAAAGTGTATGCAGCTTATCATCAAGCTGCGAATCATAAAGGGTCACCTACAGTTATTCTTGCATTGACCACTAAAGGATATGGTGTTGGTTCACGTGAAGCTGATAATACAACTCACCAAGTTAAGAAATTATCACTGGAGAATATCAAAAGTTTCAGAGATAGGTTTGATATCCCTGTTACAGACAAAGAAATTGAACAATTACCATATGTGAGACCAGCTGAAGATTCACCTGAAATACAGTATCTTAAAAACACCAGAAAAAACTTAGGAGGATTTATTCCAAGGAGAAGACAACATGATGAATCTCTAAAATTAGCTGATTCCAAAATATTTAGTTCTATCTTAAAGGGGAGTGGAGAGAGACAAGTGTCAACTACCACTCATTGCGTAAGAGCAATCAATAATTTAATTAAAGATAAAAATTTAGGTGAGCGAGTGGTGCCGATAGTGCCGGACGAAGCTCGCACGTTTGGCATGGAAGGGATGTTTAAACAAATTGGCATTTACTCTTCTGAGGGGCAAAAGTATGAACCTGAAGATGCTGATCAAGTAATGTGGTATAAAGAATCAAAAACAGGAGTTATGCTTGAAGAGGGCATCACTGAAGCAGGATCTTTTGCAGCTTGGACAGCTTTAGCAACCTCATATTCCAATCATAATCTCACCATGATCCCCTTTTATATTTTTTACTCTATGTTTGGATTTCAGAGAATTCATGATTTAGCTTGGGCTGCTGGTGATGCACAAGCAAAAGGTTTCTTAATAGGAGCAACTTCAGGTAGAACAACTCTCAATGGTGAAGGCTTGCAGCATCAAGACGGCCACAGTCATATTTTGTCCTCCACTATTCCCAATTGCAAATCATATGATCCAGCATTTGGTTTCGAATTAGCAGTAATCATTCAGCATGGCATTAAAGAAATGTATGAAGAAAAACAAAATTTCTTTTATTATTTAACTGTCACCAATGAGCGCTACCTTCAACCTCAAAAACCTAAAATAAAAAAAGTTGAAGAACGAATTATTAAAGGAATGTATAAGTTTCTATCTGTCTCTAAACCTATGATTAGGCTTTTAGGTTCGGGTGCTATTTTAAACGAATGTTTAAAGGCACATGAGATTTTGAAGCAATTTGATATTACTTCAGAAGTTTGGAGTGTAACTAGTTTTAATATGTTAAGAAAAGATGGAATGGAGATTGAAAATGTGAATTTAAAAAATCCTTCAAAGACTCCTCAAGCAAGCTATGTCGAGCAATCATTTGCCCATGAAAATATACCTGCAGTGGCAGCTACCGATTACATGCGTGCTTATGCCGAACAAATTCGCCCTTTTGTAAAAGGAACTTACTTTACCTTGGGCACTGATGGGTTTGGTAGAAGTGACAGTAGAAAAAAATTACGGGAGTATTTTGAGGTTGATGCCAATAATATTGCAGCAACAGCTGCTTATGCTTTATTGCAAGATCAAACAATAGATAAAAAACAGGTCGGCAAAATTTACGAGAAATTGGGAATTAATAAAGATAAATCATCCCCTTGGGTGCAGTAATGACTGAAATCATAAAAATACCTAGTTTAGGAGATGCAGAAAATACTGAAGTTATAGAAATATGTGTAAAACCTGGTGATATTGTAACTTCAGATGACTCCGTAGTTGTCCTAGAATCAGAAAAAGCTGCAATGGATGTTCCTGCATCTAAAGCCGGTGTTGTAAAAAAAGTCCTCGTGAAACTTGGTGATGAAGTTAAAGAAGGAGACAATTTTTTAGAAATTGATGTTAATGAAATGTCTGCTGGGGAGCCTAAAGAAGAAAAAGTAACAGAGATTGAAAGTGAGGATTTTTCGCAAGATGAAGTTATAAATGAGACAGTTGTAACAGATCTGCCTGTTGAGAATATTGATGATGACTCTCAATCTGCAAAGGAAATTTATGCTGGTCCTGCTGTAAGAAAGTTAGCAAGAGAATTTGGGATTAACCTTATTTTAGTTCAGCCCACTGGACCAAGAAATAGAATTCTCAAAGAGGATCTTCATAGCTTTGTCAAAGGGAAGTTAGAGAAATCAACATTTGAACTCCCAAAGATTCCATCCATTGATTTTTCACAATTTGGTGATGTTGAAGAAATAGATTTATCTAAATTTCAAAAAACTGCTGCAATTAATTTACAACAATCTTGGATCACCATTCCTCATGTAACCCAACATGACGAATCATCTGTTGGACCTTTGTTGGAACTGAGACAAAAACTTACCAAAAAATTTAAAGTGAAAGTTTCTCCTTTGGCATTTTTTGCAAAAGCTGTAAGTTCTTTGCTCGAAGAGTTTCCAAGTTTTAACAGTTCGATAGATATGCAAACTATGAAATTAATTAATAAGAACTTTATCAATCTTGGAATAGCAGTAGATACACCTCAAGGCTTAATCGTACCTAATATTAAAGCTGCCAACACTAAATCAATTCGTGAAATTTCAGATGACATTGTTAGGTTAGCTGAATTATCTAAATCTCGGAAGGTTAAAGTAGATGATTTAAAGGGTGCGACTTTCACAATAAGCTCACTTGGAAGTTTTGGTGGAAAGTTTTTTACCCCCATCATCAATCCTCCGGAAGTTGCGATATTGGGTATTTCCAAAACCTTTCAACAATATTCTTTAGAGGATTCCTCTAAATTAGATACATATTTACCTATTTCACTCTCGTACGATCATAGAATTATCAACGGAGTTGAAGGAGTTCAATTTACGTCGAGATTCTGTGAAATCCTGGAAGACCTTAATTTTTTTGAGAGACATTTTTAAGCACTGCATGCTTGCTTCCATCATCAGAAATTGTAACTTGGAGTGCTTTCCAGTCTTCACCATCACAAACAAATGCTATGCAACCTTCGACACGTAAATCTCCATTTTCTTTTAAAAATATCTTTGATTTATAGCTCCTTCCACTATTTGGATCATAAATCTTTCCACCCTCAAAATTGGTTTGCATTTGATCAGTAACAGGAAAATCTTCCAGTAAATTTAAACCCATTAGCGTTCTTGATCGCAAATCTTTATTTCTATTATTTTTATCCAAAACACTCTCTGGATCGACTCCCTCAGGCACGAAGACTACTTGTATAGTTGCACACAAACTATTGTCGCAATTTTCGATTTTTACTATCGAAGCAGAAGTCAACCAGTAGCCAAACGCTGAATCATTTGCAAAAATATTCATATTTAAAAACAGAATGGATAGGGATAAGATAAGAATATGAATTCGCATAATATATCTATTATAGTTATTTGAAAAAAATGTGTCGTTATATTTTATCGTTTGATGGAGGAGGTGTGCGCGCAATTGCGCAGGTTGTTTTGCTTAAAAAGATTGAGCAAGAACTAAATATCAATATCTTTAATCAGTTTGATCTATTTGCAGGCACAAGCGCAGGCGCAACAAATGCATTACTAATAGCTACAAATAGTGCCAACTCTAGCAATTTAGAGAAATTTTGGTCTCAAGAGAATTTGCGTACCATCATGACACAAAATCTAGTTGATAAAACTTCCTTTCTTCAATTACGGCCAAAATATTCTAATGACGGCAAGCGAAAAGTCTTCCAAAAATTTTTTGGCACGAAAACAATGGGGGAAGTGTTAAAACCAGTTTTTGTTACTGCGTATGATGTTGAACTGAGAAAACCTATTTTGTTAAAAAGTTACGAGCAATCAGAAACACTTATTGTCGAAGCTGCCAATGCAACAAGTGCAGCACCGATTTATTTTCCAACTGCAAGCATGAGAAATAATTCATGGTTAATTGACGGAGGTATTGCTGCGAATAATCCAGCATTATTAGCATATGTGGAAGCAAAGAAATTATTTAAAGGAGAGCAAATAAAGGTTTTTGCAATTGGAACAGGACTAAATAGACGAAAAATTGATGGGAAACGTTCAAAGGACTGGGGAGCAATAGGGTGGCTGAAGAACGATATTCTCGGGATTATGGTTGAGTCAAGTTTGCAACATGAAGTGCTTAAAGATTTGATAAATGAGGATTATTTACGAATAAACTCTCCATTAAACAAAGTGAATCGGCGCATGGATGACTATTCAGCTAAAAATATTGAAAAAATCAAAACACTTGGAGAGTTTTGGTGGGCTGATAACAAAGATTTAATCAAGGATTTCTTTAATAAGTAGCAAGGTCCAAAAACAGTCAGAAACTTGACATAACCTACTTATTTTTATTCAATTACCATAGTTTTAAAACAATTTAGGGGAATTCATGAACATTCGTCATTATTTACTATCAGGTATGGTGTTTTTTTTAACACCTTTTTTTCTATTTGCACAAGATTCTGAAGAATCTGCTGATGTTGAAGAAGTTATAGTTACTGCAACAAAAAGAGAAACCAGTTTGATGGAAACACCCATTGCTGTTTCAGTAGTATCACAAGATCAACTCACTTTGCAGGGGCTTTCAAGAATTTCTGATTTATCTTCTCTTGTTCCAAACATGATTGTTGGAGAGAGTGGTGTAGATTCTGGAGTTTCTATTGCTATCAGGGGAGTCAGTTCAAATAATTACACTGAATTAGGAGATCCAACTGTTTCTGTTCATGTTGATGGAATGTACTCACCAAGACCACAAGCTGCTCTAGCGCTGGCACATGATGTTGAAAGAATTGAGGTATTAAGAGGACCTCAAGGAACTTTATTCGGAAGAAATTCAACATCTGGTGCAATTAATGTTATTTCTGCACGACCAAAATTTGGTGACTCTGTGACAGGAAGAATGGGTGTTAGAGTTTCTGCAGACGGAAGAAACATGAATGAAGTCGATGGCTTCTTTAACATTCCTATAAATGATGAAATCGCAGTTCGTGCATCCTTTAAAACTGCTGCCGCTGATTCTTTCATTAATCAAACTGTTGATACATATGATTGGTCACTAGACTATAACCGTAATGGGCAAATAGGTGTAAATACCTCTGCTGCCCCCACCGGAACGCCGGTGAGTGGTCAAGTTGATTGGGGCGATGCAAGAGATATCGTTGCTGATGGTATACCAAATGTCGACCAAAGAAGAGCAAGAAATGTTGGTCCGGATGAATCTTATTATAATATTGATAATTCAGCAGCTAGATTTAGTATTTTGTATGCTCCTGTTGACAGAGAGTTTGAATGGTTCTTATCTTATGATTCTTTTGAGGATAATGGTGCTGGATCAGTATATCTAAAGGATTGTGAGCAAGCTGAACTATCTAGAGGAATGGCATATGACTTTTCATGTGCTCAAGGACCAGATAATCCTTTCAATGCTGCAATCAATAATCCGGGTGTTTTAGAATTGAATATAGACACTATAAGATCTGAAATGAAATTCAGAGTAACGGAAGATGCTGTGGGTGAACTTCGAATTGCAAGAGCTGATCACGATCGTTTCCAAATATATGATGGAGACGGTGGTTTTCATACTTCTCCAACTCACCCTGCATACGGATTTGTAAGAAATCATCCTGATTCAATGATGCTCAACTGGAATGCTCTAAGAGGGCACTTTGGGGGCATTTATGGAACTCAGTATGGATGGGGTCCTAGAGTTGAAGGCTCAAATGGAACAGGGTTTAACAATGATGCCTACTTCCAAAATACTGCTTGGGATATGGGTTATGATAATTGTCAAATGGGTTGGGGAGGTTCAGTTGAATCCTCTTTCGCATATGGATGTCAGTATTCCTACTGGAT
>Ga0207985_1000292_pt1 | contig 13744 bp, 10 predicted proteins | sample ETNtaG_3_FD_185761 | JGI IMG/M metagenome (GOLD analysis project Ga0207985, IMG submission 185761) | Marine microbial and viral communities from oxygen minimum zone, Eastern Pacific Ocean - ETNP201302SV84 (SPAdes) (version 2) | ecosystem: Environmental > Aquatic > Marine > Unclassified ...
TCTGGGGATTTTACTGCTACTTCTTCAATATCCATCCCTCCCTCATTGCTAGAAATAAATGCAATTTTAGATGTAGCTCTATCAATTAAACATGATAAATAAAATTCTTTCTCTATATTAGAGGAAGTTTCAACATAAAGTCTTTTTACCTCTCGACCTTCTGGCCCAGTTTGATGCGTGATTAATTTTTTCCCAAGAAGTTCATTGGCCGATTTTTCTAATTCATCTAAATTATTTAAGATTTTTACTCCTCCCGCTTTCCCTCTTCCACCTGCATGGATTTGTGCTTTTAAGACATATTTATCAGTTTTTAGTTTTTTACATTTTTCAATTAAATCTTTAACAGTAAACGCAAAAACTCCCTCTGGGACAACTGCACCAAACTCTTTTAAGATTTGTTTAGCTTGGTGTTCGTGAATATTCATTTTTTAGCTAAATCAGGATCGATTTTAGAAGCCGCTTCCCATAGTTTTTTTACCGCTTCAACTGAATGTAAAAATTCAGACTTTTCTTTTTCATCTAAGTTAATTTCTTCTATTTTTTCAACTCCACTTTTTCCAATGATAATTGGCACACCAGCATAAATATCTTTTATTCCATACTCACCATTTAATTGAGCTGCACACGGAAGCATTTTTTTTTCATCATTGAGATAAGCTTTAGCCATTTCAATTCCGGAGGCTGCAGGTGCATAAAAGGCAGAACCCTTTTCTAAAAATTTTACTATTTCAGCTCCACCATCTCGAGTTCGTTGATTTATTTCTTCTAATCTTTCTTTTGAAATTTTTCCGTCATTAACCAAATCTAATAAAGGTTTTCCAGATACCTTGGTAAATCTTGGAAGAGGAACCATTGTATCTCCATGTCCTCCCATAACCATCGCGTCTATCTCTTTTACTGGTACATCAAATTCTAAAGATAAAAATAATTTGAATCTCGAGCTATCTAAAATACCGGCCATTCCAACAACTTTGTTAGATGGTAAACCTGAAAATTTTTGGAATGCCATTACCATTACATCAAGTGGATTAGTTATACAAATTACAAAGGCATCAGGAGCATTTTCTTTTACTCCATTTGCAACTTGTTTAATTATCTTTAAATTAATACCTAATAAATCATCTCTACTCATACCAGGTTTTCTTGGAACTCCAGCAGTAATTATTACTACATCTGATCCCTCAATATCTTTGTAATTATCGGTCCCAGAAAATTTCACATTAAATCCATCTACAGATGAGGACTGGGCAATATCCAAAGCTTTTCCTTTGGCAATTCCACTTGCTACATCGAATAAAACTACTTCATCAACCAATTCTTTTGTTCCTATTAAGTGAGCTAATGTTCCTCCAATTTGACCTGCACCAATTAATGATATTTTACTATTTTTTTTTGTCATTTTTTTTATTTCATTGTAGGCATCACAAATTCTGCATTTGACCTGATGCCTGAGGGCCATCTTGAAGTTATTGTTTTTAATTTTGTATAAAATTTTATACCCTCCATACCATGCATTGCACTATCTCCAAATAAAGATCTTTTCCATCCACCAAAACTGTGAAAGGCCATTGGTACAGGAATTGGCACATTAATACCTACCATTCCAACCTGAATCTTACTCGCAAAAGTTCTTCCAGCATCTCCATCTCTTGTGTAAATGCTCACCCCATTTCCATATTCATGATCATTTATTAAATTTGCTGCATCCTCAAAAGTTTTTACTCGAACCACAGATAATACTGGTCCAAATATTTCCTCTTTATAAATTCTCATTTCTTTTTTAACATGGTCGAATAAACAGCCACCAATATAAAAACCATTTTCATATCCTTGTAATTTTAGGCTTCTACCGTCTACAACAAGCTTAGCTCCCTCTTTTACTCCTAAATCTACATATCCTCTTACTTTTTCTAAATGCTCTTTTGTTACTAAAGGTCCCATTTCAGAATTTTTATCCATTCCTGGTCCTACTTTTAAAGCTTCTGCTTTTTTTGAAAGTCTTGAAACAAGTTCATCACCTATATCTCCAACTGCTACCGCAACTGATTGTGCCATACATCTTTCTCCTGCAGACCCATATGCAGCTCCCATTAAACCATTTACCGCACCATCTAAATCACAATCAGGCATTACTACCAAATGATTTTTAGCACCCCCTAAAGCTTGAACTCTTTTTTCATTCTTGGCTGAATTCTCATAAATATATTTTGCAATTGGAGTAGAACCAACAAAACTTACTGCCTTTATATCTGGGTTTGTTAAAATAGCATCAACAGCCTCTTTATCTCCATTGATCACATTAAAAACGCCATCGGGTAAACCTGCTTCTTTTAAAAGTTCAGCTAATTTAATGGAACAAGAGGGATCTTTTTCAGATGGCTTCAATATAAAAGTATTTCCACAAGCAATTGCAATTGGAAACATCCACATCGGTACCATTGCTGGAAAATTAAAAGGTGTAATACCCGCAACTACACCTAATGGCTGTCGCATAGACCAGCTATCAACATTTGTGCCAACATTTTCTGAAAATTCACCTTTCAGCAAATGAGGAATACCACAAGCAAATTCAACAACTTCTAAGCCCCGAGTTAGTGAACCTTTTGCGTCCTCATAAACCTTTCCATGTTCATTCACAATTAGTTGTGTGAGTTCATCTGAATTTTTTTCAATAAGTTCCTTGAATTTAAACATGACTCTAGCTCTCACTAAAGAAGGTTTTACTGACCATTCTTGAAAAGCTTTTTTTGCTACTTCTACCGCACTATCCAAATCTTTTTTAGACGCGATTCTTACCTCTTTTTCTTGATCACCAGTTGCTGGATTAAAAACTTTACCCTTTTTATTTGATGTTCCGGGAATTATTTTTCCACCTACAAAATGTTCAATTAATTTCATGAATAGGACCTTTTAGATTAAAAATTGTTATTAGTCTATTGTTTAAATATTAGCTGTTGCTAACATTTTTTTTATTTCAGCAATTGCTTTTGCAGGATTTAAACCTTTTGGACAAGCGCTAGTACAGTTTAAAATTGTGTGACACCTATAAAGTTTAAGTTCATCTGCCACCTTTTTTAATCTTGAATTTCTCTCTTCATCTCTACTATCTATGATCCATCGATAGGCTTGTAAAAGTACTGCTGGTCCTAGATATTTATCACCATTCCACCAATAACTTGGGCAAGAAGTTGAACAACACGCACACATTATACATTCATATGCGCCATCTAGTTTAGCTCTATCTTCTTTAGATTGAAAAATTTCTTTAGTTTCTGACTTTGAATTTGATTTTAACCATGGCTCAATTGATTGATACTGTTTATATAAACCATCCAAGTCGCCTATTAGATCTTTTTTGACTTTAAGGTGTGGTAATGGATAAATATTGATATCACCATCTATTTCTTTGTGGGGAGTTGTACAGGCAAGGCCATTTTTTCCATCCATATTCATCGCACACGAACCACAAACTCCATGAGCACAAGATCTTCTATAAGCCAAAGTCGGATCTATTTCATTTTTAATTTTATTTAAAATATCTAAAACTTTTGAGGGACAATTATCCATATCAACTTCATAGGTATCAATTCTAGGATTTTCCTCTGTAGACGGGTCCCATCTATAAACATTTACTTTTCTAAGATTTTTTGAACCAGTTTTATCCTTAAAATATTTACCTTTTTTTACTTTTGAGTTGTCAGGTAAACCTATTTGAGCCATCAATAAACTCTTTCCTGAGGTGGAAAATATTGCACTTCATTAGTCAATGTTGATTTGTGAACTTCTCTATAACTAATTTTTGTATCTTTTCCGTCACACCAGGCAAGAGTATGTTGCATAAATTTATTATCATCTCTTTTTGGAAAGTCTTCTCTTGCATGTGCTCCTCGACTTTCTTTTCTGTTATAGGCTGAATCAACTGTCACTACAGCTTGTCTTATTAAATTATCAAATTCTAAAGTTTCAACTAAATCAGTGTTAAAAATTAAAGATTTATCTTTAACTGATAAAGAGTCTAGCCCGTCATAAGTTTTTCTTATTTCATTAACACCTTCTTTAAGAGTTTTTTCAGTTCTAAAAACAGCACACTTAGACTGCATAGTTTTCTGCATTGACAACCTTAGTTCAGCTGTTCCGATGTCACCCTGTGAATTTCTTATCTTATCAAAACGATCTAAGCATTTTTGGGTTTCTGTTTCACTGATTTCCTCGTGTGGAGTTCCTGGTTTTATTAGCTCTGCTGCACGTTTAGCAGCTGCTCTACCAAAAACAACTAAATCAATTAATGAGTTTGAACCAAGTCTGTTTGCGCCATGAACTGAAACACACGCTGCTTCACCTATTGCCATTAAACCTGGAACAGTTTTTTCTGAACCATTTACAGTTAATACTTCTGCTTTATAATTTGTTGGAATTCCACCCATATTATAATGAACTGTTGGAACAACCGGAATTGGTTCTTTGGTAACATCTACATTAGCAAATAATCTTGCAGCATCAGTTATACCAGGTAATCTACTTTCGATAATATCCTTATCTAAGTGACTTAAATTAAGATGAACATGATCTTGATCTTTTCCAACTCCTCTTCCTTCATTAATCTCAATTGACATCGATCTACTCACAACATCTCTTGATGCTAAATCTTTCGCTTTAGGGGCATATCTTTCCATAAATCTTTCACCCTTAGAATTTGTAAGATATCCTCCTTCACCTCTTGCGCCCTCTGTGATCAATGTGCCATGACCATAAATTCCTGTTGGATGAAATTGAACAAATTCCATATCTTGCAATGGTAAACCTGCTCTTAATACCATCGCATTACCATCACCCGTACAAGTATGGGCTGATGTTGCAGAATAATATACTTTTCCATAACCACCTGTTGCAATTATAACAGTGTGAGCTCTAAATCTATGAATAGTTCCATCATTTAAATTCCAAGCAATAAGACCTTTGCACGCTCCATCTTTCATTAATAAATCTAATGCAAAATACTCAATAAAAAATTCTGTATTATGTTTTAAAGCTTGTCCATACAAAGTATGTAAAATTGCATGACCTGTTCTATCAGCGGCTGCACAAGTTCTTTGTACAATTCCATTGCCGTAATTTTTGGTCATACCACCAAATGGTCTTTGATAAATTTTTCCATCTTCAGTTCTGCTAAATGGAACACCATATTTTTCTAGCTCTATTACAGCCTTTGGTGCCTCCTTACAGAGATATTCAATACTATCCTGATCACCTAACCAATCAGCTCCTTTAACTGTGTCGTACATATGCCAACGCCAATCATCCTCACCCATATTTCCTAAAGCAGCGGAAATACCACCTTGCGCTGCAGAGGTGTGACTTCTAGTTGGAAAGACTTTTGAAATACAAGCTGTTTTTAAACCAGCCTCACTTAAACCAACCGCGGCCCTTAGACCAGAACCACCTGCTCCCAAGACTACCACATCGTATTCATGATCGATTATTTTGTAAGAACTCATAAGTTAATTAATAATATAATTGTAATTAATGGAATTACCACAGCTGATACGTACAAAAAACCATTTGCGACATTTTTGATTTTATAATCTTTTATATAATCCTCAAAAACCTCACTAATACTTAATGCTGAAAAGAAATATGCAGTAATAATAAATAAACTAAATAAAAACTTAGATAATGGATTTGTAAAAAATTCCAATACTTCTGAATAGCTCTGATCATAAATACTTATAAAACTTAGAATAAACCAGGCCATTAATGGAACTAATATTGCTCCACTTATTTTTAAAAAAATCCATTTTTTTGTTGCAGCAATCATTTTAAAATAAATTTTTTCCAATCAAATATAAAATTATAGTTAAAAAGATTGACCCTATAATTACTAAAAGACCAGTTATTTTAGTTGTCTTAAGTTCAAATCCATAACCTAAATCCATTATCAAATGTCTAATCTCACTTAAAATTTGAAAACAAAAAGACCAGGTCAAACCTAAAGTAATAAATTTTCCAATTTGAGAATTTAATAGTAAATTAACAGCCTCATAACTATTTTCACCTAATAATAATAAAGATGCCCACAAACAAATTAATGTAATCCCAATTATATTTATTATGCCCGTAATTCTGTGTGAAATAGATACTAAAGACGAAATATGCCATTTATAAACTTGTATGTGAGGGGATAATGGTTTTTTATTTTCCATGGTAATTGTTTTTAATTACTGTTTCTGCAATTTCTACTGCATTCAAAGCCGCGCCTCTCAAAAGATTATCTGAAACGATCCATAAGTTTAATCCATTTTTAATTGTTTTATCTTCTCTTATTCTTGAAATAAAAGTTTCATCCATTCCCTCTGCTTCAATTGGAGTTGAATAACCGCCATCATTTCTTTCATCAATAACTTTACAACCTTCAAAATTATTCAAAGCATCTCTTACCTTTTCCAGAGTAAAAGGTTTTTCAAATTGTAAGTTGACTGACTCAGAATGAGAAACAGAGATTGGTAATCTCACACATGTTGCCGTTAAATCAATTTTGGTATCTAAAATTTTTTTAGTTTCGTTCATCATTTTTAACTCTTCCTTAGTATAACCATCATCTGCAAATTGATCGATATGAGGGATGGCATTAAAAGCTATTTGTTTTGTAAAATTTTTAGATGATACTTTTTTACCATCTAAAACTAGTTTAGTTTGCTCAATAAGTTCATCCATGGGAGCTTTTCCACCTCCAGAAACTGATTGATAAGTAGACACGACAATTCTTTTGATAATAAATAGATCGTGTAAAGGTTTAAGAGCAATCACTAATTGAGCTGTTGAACAATTCGGATTTGCAATAATATTTTTTTTAATTTTTTTTAGATCATCTGAATTTACTTGTGGAACTATCAAAGGTACTTCTGGATCCATTCTAAAAAAACTAGAGTTATCAATTACCAAGCAATTTTTGGCTGCTCTTTCAGCAAATTTTTCAGAAATTTTTCCACCAGCTGCAAAAAAAGCAATATTAACTTTTGAGAAATCAAAATTTTCTAAATCAAGGACATCCATTTCCTTACCTCTAAAACCAATTTTTTTTCCAACACTTTTTGAGGACGCAACTAAATATAAATTATCTATAGAAAATTCTTTTCTCTCCAAAATTTCCAATGTTTTTCTACCAACATTTCCTGTTGCTCCTACAATTGCAATATTCATGATCTAAGTTTTATACTAGATGAAAGGTAAATCGCAAACTTTAAGAGCTAAAGAATTTCCATCAATTTCTATTGTTCCGGACGAAGATGCTTTGCAATATGGTTCTTTTATCATTGCAATACCAATAACTTTTTTAAAATGAGGCGAGTAACAAGCGGATCTTAGTTCTCCAATTATATTTCCATCATTATTCTTGATGTTTAAAGAACTAGTTAAAAGAATCTTGGTTAAATCTATCTGAACACCCATTAGCTTTCTATCAATTCCTTTTTCTTTAATTTTTTTAAGTTTATCTTTACCTAAAAAGTTTATATCGGTCTCTAAATCGATATATTTATCAAAACCACATTGAAATGGATTATCATTGTTATCAAAATCATTCCCATAAGAAAGTAAACCACTCTCAATCCTTTCGATTAAATTTGGACATCCAGGTCTAACATTGAATTCTTTACCGATTTCAAAAAGATGATCGTATAACTTCAAACCTGAGTCGGTGTTTTCAACATAAATTTCAAAACCACCTTGTTTTGACCAACCAGATCTAGCTATTAAATGTTTTGCCCCATTAAAAGTGAAATAATCAAATCCAAAAAATTTTAACTCTTTTATTTTTTCACCAAAAACTTTTTCCATTAAATCAAAAGATTTAGGACCTTGAACTGCTAAGATATCTACGATTGGTTCAAAAATTTTAACATCAAATTTATTTCCTGAAGCAAGACCTTTTGCAAAAAAAATTACATCAGAGTCAGCAATTGAAATCCACCATCTATCTTCAGCTAATTTTAAAATAACAGGATCATTTACCAAATTTCCATTTTCATCGATCAAAGGGCAATAATAACATCTTCCTACTTTGGATTTCGATAAATCTCTACAAGTCATGAGTTGTACAAGTTTTGCAGCATCTTTGCCTGAAATTTCAACCTGTCTTTCTGCAGCTACATCCCAAATTTGAACATTCTTTTTTAAATGATCACAAGACTCTTCCAAGGAACCGAAAGCTGCTGGTAAAAGCATATGATTATAAACAGTATAAGCGGTAACACCTTGTTTCTCAATTCTAGAAGTATAGGGTGTACTTCTAACTCTTCTTGATTTTGCTATCGGATAACTTTTCATTTAATTAAAAATTCTAAAATCTTTTCTCTCATTTCAAATGCTTTTTCAATCATTATCATATGACCACAACCTTTAATTACATGAGTAGATGAGTTTTTTACTAAATTTGAAAATTTTTTCCCTGCATCTAAATTGATCATTTTATCTAACTCTCCGAAAATAAGTAATGTGGGAAGATCTAAAACTTTTGTTGCCTCTAACCCATTTGAGTAGTTATTACACGCATTTAAATCAACTGCTAAAATTTCACTAATATCTCTTGGGGACTGAATTATTTTTTCTACTGGATTACCACCAATAAATTTTTTTGAGCCTTCATAACCCCATTTCATCATTAATTTTACAGCATCAGAGTCACCATTATTTGCAAGTTCTATTAAATCAGGATGAACTGGCATTTTATTTGAGCCGCCAACTAAAACTATTTTATTTAACCTGCTTTTATATTTAAAAGCATATTCAAGTATTTCTAAACATCCTTGAGAATGACCAACTAAAATCAAATTTTTTAATTGCAATTTTTTAAATACACTTTCTAGCCAATCAGCAATTTTTTCTATGGTATCTAAACATGGTCCATCTGAATTTCCATGACCAGGAAGATCGATAGACAATACATTGAAATTCTTATTCGAAAAAAATTGTTCAGTTAATGACCAAACTATGTGTGAAAGGCCACTTCCATGAAGAAATACTATTGTTTGTTTTTTTGGATCTATGCCTTGACCTGCATCAGATGCATGAATAGTTTTATTTTCTATTTCAAATATCAATCAATTACCTAAAATTTTTTTCTCAATTCAAATTTTTGAATTTTTCCTGTCGATGTTTTAGGTAGTTCACAAAAAACAACTTGTTTTGGCACTTTGAAACCTGCGAGGGTTTCTTTACAAAAACCAATTAATTCTTTCTCGGTTGTTGGTTTATCCTTTACCATCTCAATAAATGCACAAGGTACCTCTCCCCATTTTTCATCTGGTTTAGCTACAACGGCTGCAATAGATACTGAGGGATGTTTTGCAAGAGTATTTTCTATTTCTATAGAGGATATGTTTTCACCTCCAGAAATTATTATATCTTTAGACCTATCCTGGATTTTTACATATCCATCTGGATGCATGACAGCTAAGTCACCAGAATGAAACCAACCACCAGCCATTGCTTTATTTGTAGCATCCTTATCCTTAAAATAACCCTTCATGACTACATTTCCTTTAATCATTATTTCACCAATCGTCTTTCCATCTTTTGGAACTTCAGTCATTGTTTCTGGATCCATCACAGCAATCCCTTCTGTATTTGGATATCTAACTCCTTGTCTTGCTTTAATTTCGTTCTGCTTTTCCTCATCGAAGTCATTCCAAGCATCATTCCACGCACATTGAGTTACATGTCCATAAGTTTCAGTTAATCCATAAACATGCATAACTTCAAAACCAAGTTCTTTCATTTTTTTGAAAATTATACTTGGCGGTGGGGCTCCTGCAGTAAGGACGTATACTTTTTGCTTTAATTTTTTTCTATCAGACTCTGGTGCACCAGTTATCATATTTAGTACAATAGGCGCTCCACCAAAGTGAGTAACATTATGTTTGTCTATTAATTCAAATATTTTTTTTACATCTATATTTCTTAGACAAATTGTTCTTCCATTTAACATGGGTATTGTCCAAGGATAACCCCATCCATTACAATGGAACATTGGGACGATAGTTAAAAAATTAAGTCTGTTTGGCATGTTCCAGGCAACTGCACTACCTGTGGACATTAAATATGATCCCCGATGATGGTAAACAACGCCTTTAGGGTTTCCGGTAGTTCCAGATGTATAGCTCAATGATATTGCTTGCCACTCGTCATCTGGCATTTTCCAATCAAAATTTTCATCACCGGTATTTAAAAAACTTTCGTATTCTAGATCACCAATTTTTTCACACTTTGATTGGTCTGCAAATTTATCAACTATATCAATAATTGTGATTTTCTTTTTTAAAGTGCTTAACGCTTTTTTAACTTCTATGTGTAATTGTCTATCAACAACAAGAACTTTAGCATCACTATGTTCTAAAATATAAGCAATAGTTTTAGCATCTAATCTTATGTTAATTGTATTTAATACTGCACCAGACATAGGAACAGAGTAATGTCCCTCAAAAATTTCAGGGGTGTTGAAAGCTAAAAATGAGACAGTATCTCCTTTATTAATTCCAATTTTATTAAGGGCGCTTGCAAATTTAATAGTACGTTTGTAAACATCAGCCCAGGTGTATTTACGATCTTCATAGATAATTGCTTCATAATCAGGATAAATCTCTTTTGCTCTCTTCAAAAAAGTCAAAGGAGTTAAAGGAACATAATTTGCACTATTCTTATCTAAATTAGTATCGTAATGACTCATTTAATTGAATTTAAAATTCATAATATTGGAGCTTCCAGAAATTGCTGATTTGTAATGTTGTTCAGCTCTTGGTAGAACTTTATCAAAATAAAACCTAGCGGTATCGATTTTGTCATCATAAAAGTTTTTATTTTCATTATAATCTTTAAAACTTACCTCTAGTACTTTTATCCATGCATAAGCAATCGAAACAAATCCGAGAGTTTTAAGATAATCATTAGCAGCAGCACTTACATCATCTTTATCTGTTTTAGATTTCTCAATCATCCAATCACTAAATTTTTTTAATATATCTAAATAATTATTAAAATCTGAGATGAATGGTCTTATTTTTTCGTTGTTAGAATTACATTCATTTTTAACCTGATCTAAAAATTTATTAATTACATCCCCGTTCTTATTTGATAATTTTCTAAAAACTAAATCAGCAGCTTGTACAGAATTCGTACCCTCGTAAATTGGTGTAATTCTATTATCTCGATATAACTGTTCTATTCCTTGATCTTTAGTATAACCATACCCACCATAAATTTGCATTGCATCGCTAGTGATTTCCATTGCTAAATCTGTAAACAAGGATTTAACTACTGGAGTCATTAATGAGACATAATCAGATGCCTCCCGCCTAGCTTTTTCATCTGGATGATATAGGCTTACCTCAGTTTGTTGAGATAACCAAAAACATAAGGCTCTCTCGCCCTCAATAATAGATTTCATATTTAACAACGATCTTCTAATATCTGCATGCTCAATTATAAAATCAGCACCATTTTTAGATTTTGAATTATTCGACTTACCTTGCTTTCTCTCTTTTGCGTATGAAAGTGAATTTTGATAAGCAATCTCTGATATACCCAAACCCTGTATCCCAACAACGATCCTCTCAAGATTCATCATCGTAAACATTGCACTCAAACCTTTTTCCTTATCACCAATCATGTAACCAGTTGCTTCATCAAAATTAAGAACACAAGTTGCTGATCCTTTAATTCCCATTTTTGTTTCGATAGAACCAGTTGATATTCCATTTCTTGGACCAACATTCCCATCTTCTTTTACAATAAACTTTGGAACTAAAAACAGACTGATACCTTTAGTGCCAGCCGGAGAGTCATCCACTCTTGCTAAAACCAAATGAATAATATTTTCAGTTAAATCGTGATCACCAGAGGTAATAAAAATTTTCTGTCCAGTTAATTTGAATGTACCATCAGATTGTTTTTTAGCCTTTGTTTTTAGTAGCCCTAAATCAGTACCACATACTGGCTCAGTTAAGCACATTGTTCCACTCCACTTACCTTCTACAATTTTTGGTAAATATTTATTTTTTATTTCATCGCTAGCATGATGATTAATACAATTATAAGCACCAATACTAAGTTCACTATAGAGTTTAAAAGAAAGGCTAGCAGAGGATAGCATTTCATCAAAAAATGCGCTCACTGTTTTTGGCATACCTTGACCCCCATATTTTGGATCACATGATAAAGATGTCCAACCATCCTCAATATATTTTTTATAAGCCTCTTTGTAACCCGGAGGCGTTCTTACAACTCCATTTTCTAAAATTGCTGGATTTTCATCCCCAACTTTAGCTAATGGTAAAATTAAATTTTGATTTATTTTTGCTGCTTCCTGTAGAATATCTTTTACTAAATCTGGGGTAACTTCTTTATATTTTTCCAATTCATTATACTCTTTGTTGTTTCTTAGTTTTTCAAAAAGAAACATCATATCTTCAACGGGTGCAGTATAAGTTGGCATAATTTGATTTTAAAATAATTAATTAATTATTGCAATTTTGAAATGATCGCATCACCCATTTGTGATGTAGTCACCTCTTTTGTACCTTTTGATAAAATGTCTTTAGTTCTTAAACCATCATTTAATACATCCTGTACAGCTTTTTCCAGAGCTTCTGCCTCTTTATCTAAATCTAATGAATATCTCAAAGCCATAGCAAAACTTAAAATTGTAGCTATTGGATTAGCAATACTTTTACCAGCTATATCTGGAGCCGAACCATGAATAGGTTCATACATAGCCCTCATCTCTCCATCTTTATTTTTTGCACCTAAAGATGCAGAAGGTAAAAGACCTAATGATCCAGTCAACATTGAGGCTTGGTCAGATAACATATCTCCAAACAAATTATCTGTTACAATTACATCAAATTGCTTTGGATTTCTCAACAACTGCATAGCACAATTGTCTGCAAGCATATGACTTAGTTCAACGTCTTTAAATTCTTTATCGTGTAATGTCTGAACCTCTTCTTTCCAAAGTTGGCCTGCCTCCATAACATTTGATTTTTCACAAGAAGTTACTTTGTTTGATCTTTTTTTTGCTAAATCAAAGGCAACTCTAGCAACTCTTATAATCTCATTGCTTGTGTAAGTGTGAGTATTAATCCCTTTTCTTTCCCCATTTTCTATTGGTTTAATTCCTCTAGGCTCACCAAAATATATTCCTCCAGTTAACTCTCTTACAATCATAATATCTAAACCTGAAACAATTTCAGGTTTTAATGTTGAGGCATCAACTAATTGTTTAAAACATATCGCTGGTCTCAAATTAGCAAATAGTTTTAATTCTTTTCTTAGTTTTAAAAGTGCTCTCTCAGGTTTTTTGGAAAACTCAACATTATCCCACTTTGGTCCTCCTACAGCGCCTAACATAACAACTGCACTTTCTAATGCTTTATAAAAAACCTCATCTGTAATCGGTGTACCATGCTTATCGTAAGAGCATCCTCCCGCTAAATCTTCATCCATCTCAAAATCTAGAGACTTTTTATCATTGAACCAACTGATAATTTTTTTTACTTCACCAATAACTTCGGGACCAATACCATCTCCGGGAAGTAATAGTATCTTTCTCTTTTTTACCTTAATCACTTATAATCCATGGCTTAGAGCTTTTTAATTTTTGCTCAAAACTTTTTATCTTATCAGACTTATTTAAAGATAGCGCAATATCATCTAAACCTTCGAGAAGACATTTCTTTTTAAAGGAGTCTATTTT
>Ga0207985_1000300_pt1 | contig 13630 bp, 8 predicted proteins | sample ETNtaG_3_FD_185761 | JGI IMG/M metagenome (GOLD analysis project Ga0207985, IMG submission 185761) | Marine microbial and viral communities from oxygen minimum zone, Eastern Pacific Ocean - ETNP201302SV84 (SPAdes) (version 2) | ecosystem: Environmental > Aquatic > Marine > Unclassified ...
GCATTACTACAGGTGATATTGATAATGGATCATCAGATAATTGTACTGATCCAGGAGATTTAGTATTTGCACTTGATCAAACAGCATTTGATTGTACTCACTTAGGTACTAATACAGTTACGTTAACAGTAACTGACGAAGAAGGAAATGTACAAACAGGAACAGCAACAGTTACTGTTGTTGATACTGAGAACCCAACTGTTACAGCGCAAGATATTGAGGTATCTTTAGATGCTGATGGTAATGCTACTATCACTACTGCTGATGTTGATAACGGGTCTTCTGATAATTGTACCCTTTCTCTATCTCTTGATGTTTCAAGCTTCGATTGTAATAATTTAGGTGCTAACGCAGTTGTATTGACTGGTACTGATGAATCAGGAAATTCTGCTACTGCAAATGTAACCGTAACAGTTGTTGATGATTTAGCTCCTGTAGCGGTTGCTCAAGACATAACTATTACTCTTGATGCAAATTACTCTTACACACTAACACCTGAAGAGGTTGACAATGGTTCTACTGATAATTGTGATTCTCCACTATTATTTATTAATGAAACCACTTTCGACTGTTCTCATGTTGGTGAGGTTAATGAGATTGAATTATTAGCAAGAGACCTTTCTAATAATGAAAGTACTGCGATAGCTATAGTTACAGTTGTTGAAACTGTACCACCTATTGCGGATACTCAAGATATTACTGTCGCACTTGGTGCTGATGGTACTTATACGTTAACTGCCGCTGAAATTAACAAGAATTCTTCAGACGCTTGTTCTGATATTACTCTGTCAATTCCAGAAACAATTTTCACGTGTGAAAATTTAGGTGATAACACTGTTACTCTTACTGTAACTGATGAGTCTGGTAATACAGCCACAGATGATGCTACAGTACAAGTTGTTGACACTACTGCTCCAACAGTTACAGGGCAAGATATTACAGTTGCTCTTGATGGAGATGGTAATGCAACAATTACTGCTGCTGATGTTGACGCTGGTTCATCTGATAATTGTACTTTAACATTATCATTAAGTAATGATACATTTGATTGTACAAATATCGGAGCAAATACAGTAACTATTACAGGATCTGACGAGTCAGGTAACCAAACTACTGCTGATGTTACAGTAACTGTAGTTGATACTACTGCTCCAACAGTGATTGCACAAGACATTACTGTAATATTAGACCCAACGACGTATGAGGCTAGTATTTCACCTGCTGATGTAAACAATGGAACTACTGACGCTTGTGATAATAATGTAACTCTATACATCGATAATTCTGAATTTACTTGTAATGATGTAGGTCAGAACACAGTTACACTAACTGGTGAAGATGTATATGGTAATGAAGCAACAGCTACTGCAATAGTAACTGTTATAGAGGAAGTTCCTCCTACAGCTGTTGCTCAAGATGTTACTGTTCAATTAGATGCCAATGGTGCTGCATCAGTTACTGCTGCAGATATCGATAATGGTTCTTCTGATGAATGTACATCTGTAACATTGTCAATTGATAATGGATCATTTAATTGTACAAACCTTGGTGATAATACAGTTACCTTAACAGTTACAGATCTTTCTGGAAATACTGCAACGGCTACTGCAACAGTTACTGTAGAGGATGCGATTGCACCTACAATGGCCGCTCAAGATATCCAAGTATCTCTTGATGCTAATGGTGCTGCAAGTATTACTACTGCTGATGTAGATGATGGATCTGCTGACAACTGTGATATAACATTATCACTAGATGTAACATCATTTGATTGTACAAATCTTGGTGACAATACGGTTACTCTAACAGGTACTGACAGTTCTGGAAACAGTTCTTCAGTAACTGCTACAGTAACAGTTGTTGATGATATTGCACCTACCATGGTTGCTCAAGACGTTCAAGTATCTCTTGATGCCAATGGAGCTGGTTCAATAACTACTGCCGACATTGATGATGGTTCATCTGATAACTGTGATATAACGTTATCACTAGATGTAACATCATTTGATTGTACAAATCTTGGTGACAATACGGTTACTCTAACAGGTACTGACAGTTCTGGAAACAGTTCTACTGTAACTGCTACAGTAACAGTTGTTGACGAAATTGCACCTGTAATAAGTGTACCTGCTGACGTAACTGTTGAATGTGACGCAAGCTCAGTACCGTTTACTGGTGTATCAATTTCATCTATGACGCCAAGCTTATTTGCTGCTGGTCCTAATGCTACTTGGACAAATGTATTTACAGCTGCTGTCAATGGAGACGGAAATGGTGGAGCACAACAAGCATTTGTTATCAACGTAACAAGCTTACCAACAGGTGGAGCAAATTACAGAGTTGTTAAAACAACAGCAAATGGTAACTGGTTCCAGGCGAATGCACAGCCATTATCACTTGGTTCAAATGCAATTACTGTTAACGCAGTTGCATTTGAAAGATCTGTTAAGATTCAATTTAATAGCGGTGCCGTTGAATTTGATGCGGTATCTCTAAACGGAACAAGTGTATTTACTGGTGAAGGAACCGGTTCTGCTACAGCTTCTGATAATTGTGATTCAGATGTTGACGTAACTTACACTGATACTGTGGTTGACGGAGTTGGAAATAATTCTACTATTACTAGATTATGGACTGCGACAGACGACTCTGGTAATTCATCCACTGGTACACAAACAATAAATGTTGTTGATACTACGGCTCCAACTGTAGTTTCACAAGATATAACAGTTCAACTTGACGATAACGGTGCTGCAACTATTACTGCTGCAGACATTGATAATGGTTCAAGTGATAACTGTGCTGATGTCGCTGATTTAACTTACGAATTAGATGTTACTTCATTTGATTGTTCAAATATTGGAGCAAATACAGTTACCTTAACAGTAACTGATGAAAACAGTAATTCTGCAACTGCAACTGCTACAGTAACTGTGGTAGATGTTACAGCACCTGTATTCACTTCTGTTCCTGATGATGTAACAGTAGAATGTGATGGAAACACTGATCCTTCTGAGGCATGTACTGACAACTTAGTGACTGGAACATATCAAGTTGATATGCAAGATTCATGGGGTGATGGATGGCAAGGAAGCGGTATCCAAATTACATTAGACAATACAGTACTTTACGCTGATTTATGTGGTGGAGGATGGGCTGGTCCTGATGGTGATGGATGTATAGACGGTGGATCAAGCGGTTCATTTACTTTTGATGTTCCTGAAAGCGCATCTGTTTTAATATTTGATTTACAAACTGATTCATATGAGAATGAACGTTCATTCCAAATATATGGACCTGCTGGAGACTTGATATATGATTACGCATATAGTTGGGGATCTCAAAATTCAGGAGTTCTTGATGTGCCTGTAACAGTGCCATCATGTGTTCCTGGAACTGGTATTCCAACAGTATCAGATAATTGTGACGCAGAAGTTTCGCTTACTTACACAGATACTGTGGTTAACGGAATTGGAAGTAATTCTACAATTACTAGAGTATGGACTGCAACTGATGACTATGAGAATTCAACTTCTTATACTCAGACAATAAATGTTGTTGATACTACAGCTCCTGTATTTACATCGTTCTCACCAGATGTTACTGTTGAATGTGATGACAATGAGTTCATCGCAAATACAACTGCAACTGATAACTGTGATCTTGATGTTGATATATCTTACACTGATACAGTCGTTGAAGGTGTTGGAAATAACTCGGTAGTTTCAAGATTATGGACTGCAACTGATGACAATGGAAATTCTACGAGTTATACTCAAACTATTACGGTTGTTGACACAACTGCACCAGAATTCTTTGTTCTTCCTGAAGACTACACTGTTGAGTGTGATGTTGATACATCGCCTTCATCTGAAACGGTAGAAGAAGTTATTACAGGATCTTATTCTGTATACATGGAAGATTCTTGGGGTGATGGATGGCAAGGTGAAGGTATCATCGTAGATATTGACGGTGTTACTTCAAATGCTACACTTTGTGATGCGAGCTGGGGTGGAACTCAAGTAGATGGATGTATTCCTGGTGGTAGTGGTACAGCTATAATTGATGTTCCAGCTGGAACACAATCTCTAAGTTGGACTCTTGCTGCGGATTCATGGCCGGGAGAACGTTACTTTGAAATTTATGCGCCAAATGGAGACTTACTATATGTAGGTGGTGGTGCTACTGATACAGGTGGCCCAATAGATGTTGAGGATACAATAACAGTTTCTTATTTTAGTGATATAGTTGCTCTTGATAACTGTGAGCCAGATGTTTCAATAACGTACGAAGATACAATCACTGGTCAAAATGGTAGTGCATATGTAATCACAAGATTATGGACTGCTACTGATGCAAATGATAATTCATCTACTTATACTCAAACAATAACAGTAGTTGATACTACAGCACCAGTCATTACTGGTCCAGCTGACGTAACTGTGGAATGTGATCAAGATACTGATCCATCCGCTACTGGAACAGCTACCGCTGTTGATAATTGTTCTGCTGAAGTTACTGTTACTTATGACGATACTTTAAGTAACGATAGTGGAATTGATTATGTTATAACTAGAGTATGGACTGCTACGGATATCAATGATAATTCATCTACTTATTCTCAGACAATTACAGTAGTAGATACTACAGCACCTGTTGTAGTAACAACTGACTTAACTGTCGCATTAGATGAAAATGGACAAGCAATGATATCAACTGATGATGTTAATAACGGTTCATCTGATAATTGTGATGACAACTTCACATTATCACTTGATACTACAATGTTTGATTGTTCAAATGTTGGTGAAAACACTGTAACTTTAACTGGAACAGATAGTTCAGGTAATAGTTCTTCATCTACAGCAGTTGTAACTGTTGTTGACGAAACAGCACCAACTGCAATTACTCAGGATATTTCAGTATCTCTTGATGAAAACGGTTCAGTTTCAATTGTTGCATCTGATGTTGATAACGGATCATTCGATAACTGTGATGTCACATTATCGATAGACGCCGATACATTTGATTGTTCAAGTGTCGGAGCTAACACTGTTACACTAACTGTTACTGATGCTTCTGGTAATGTTTCTTCTGCTACTGCTACGGTAACAGTAGAAGATACTACTGCGCCGGTTGTAAATGGTAATGATGTAACGGTTAACCTCGATGCAAATGGTCAAGCTTCAATCTCAATTGAGGATATTGATAACGGTTCATTTGATAACTGTGAAATGTCTCTATCACTTGATGTAACATCATTTGATTGTGATAATGTAGGAAATAACTCAGTAACACTGACTGCTGTTGACGCAAGTGGAAACACTACTAGTGAGTCATTTACAGTTACTGTTACAAATGAGTTTGAAGACACCGATCTTGATGGTATTCCAGACAATTGTGATCCATTAATTATGCTTGATCTTGATTTAGATGGTATTGATGATAACTTTGATAACTGTGTTGGAGTATACAACCCAGACCAAGGAGATATTGATGGTGATGGTATAGGAGATGCGTGTGATCTAGTAGAAATTAATATTTCTCAAGCAATTACTCCAAACGGTGATGGTGTAAATGACTTCTGGTTTATTAATAACATAGAAGCTCATCCAAATAATGTAATTAGAGTTTACAACCGTTGGGGTCAGGAAGTATTCTATGCTGAAGGATACCAAAACAACTGGAATGGTGAGTATGAAGGCAATAAGGGTAGTTTACCTGATGCAGCATCTTACTATTATCAAATTGATCTTGATGGCAATGGTTCTCTAGATTATGATGGATGGATTTATATAACTAAATAAAATTTATAATTAACTAAATAAAACTTTTATGAGAAAGCTTAAATATTCAGTTCTACTTGTTGCTCTATTTGCAGTTACAATTAGCGTAAATGCACAGCAAGAAACTACTATTTCTAATTATTGGTCACACATGAATGTCATCAATCCTGCATATGTTGGATCTGATGGTATGACAAACTGGAAATCAACGATTAGAAGTCAATGGACGGGAATTTCAGATGCTCCTGAAACCCAACTATTTAGTTTCTCTAGCCCTGTTGGTAAGAATGTAGGTTTAGGAATGTCAATAGTAAATGACGAAGTTTTTATTGAAAAAAATACGTATGTAGCGTTTGATTTTTCATACAAACTTAACATGTCTAATAATGCGCAACTTTACTTAGGTTTAAAAGCTGCCGCTCAGTTTTACTCAGTTGATACTGCAAATCTACAGACGTTTAATTTGCTTTCTGATCCAGCATTGGAGAGTAAAAACACGTCTTATCCAAATATGGGATTAGGTTTCTTATATGTTCAAGATAAATTTTATTTATCTCTCTCAGCACCAAGAATTTTAAATACTGAGAGAATTTCTGTTGATGAGTCAATTGCAACAATGGCTACTGATAAGCCACATATGTATTTATCATCTGGATATAGATTTGAATTGAATCCATTATGGGATTTGACACCTTCATTCTTAATGAGTAAGGTAGAAAATGTACCAGTATTATACGATGTTAATTTACTAGTTTCCTATAATGACATGTTAGATTTTGGTGTAACCTATAGAAATGCCGAAACGTTTGGAGCAACATTCTCAATTGATGTTTCAGATTCTTTAACAGTAGGATATTCTTATGAAACTAGTTCAAGAACTTTGCTTTCTACTGAGTGGAATACCAGTGAAATATACATTGGTTTTTCAATTCCATACAGAAATAAAAGAGGTCAAGTTATTGATGACTCAACTGAATAAATAGTTACTTAAAAAAATAAACGTTATTTAAAATAAGTGACCTTAACAAATGATTAGATTTGTTTAAGGTCACTTATTTTTTTTATCGGATTCTTATCTTTAAATATATGGCTGCCGGATACCAATATATCAGCGCCATTATTTATTAATTTTTTCGCATTTAAAGTGGTTACACCTCCATCAATTTCTATCAAACACTTTGAATCATTTTGTTCGATTAGTTTTTTTACTTCATTACATCTCTTAAAAGTACTTTCTATAAATTTCTGACCACTAAAACCAGGAAAAACACCCATCAGGCAAACTAAATCAATATTATTTATATAATTTTTTAATACATCTATAGTTGTGTCAGGATTAATGGCTATGCCAACTTTCATATTTAATTTTTTGATATCCTTTATAAGTTCTAGCATATTATCCCCACAAGCCTCATGATGTACTGTTAAGATATCAGACCCTAATTCTGCAAACTTCTTAACGTATTTTTTGGGATTAGTAATCATTAGGTGAACATCCAGAGGTTTATTTGCATATTCTTTTATTGATTTAAGAACGGGCATACCAAATGATATATTTGGAACAAATACACCATCCATTATGTCTATATGAAACCAATCTGCTTGACTTTGATTTACCATTTCAATATCAGATTTTAAATTTGAAAAATCAGCAGATAAAATTGATGGTGCAATTAATTGTTTACCCATATTGATTAATGGTGAATTAATTAAAGTTAAATAATTAATGTGTTTTTTTCTAACTTAGCCTAGGTAAGTTTTTAATATTCTGCTTCTTGAGGTATGTTTAAGTCTTCTTATCGCTTTTTCCTTGATCTGACGTACTCTTTCACGAGTTAAATCAAATGTTTCTCCAATTTCTTCCAATGTCATCGGGTGATGATTGCCCAGACCAAAATATAACTTTATTACGTCAGCTTCTCTCGGAGTCAAAGTCTCAAGTGCTCTTTCAATTTCAGTTCTAAGAGATTCGTGTATTAATTCTTTATCAGGATTTGGAGATTCACCGCTTCTTAATACGTCATATAGATTAGAGTCTTCTCCTTCGACAAGAGGAGCATCCATAGATACATGTCTTCCAGAATTTTTCATTGATTCCTTGACATCATTAATAGTCATGTCTAATTCATTTGCAATTTCTTCAGCACTTGGGGGTCTTTCATGCGATTGTTCTAAGAATGCATATGTTTTGTTTATTTTATTAATTGAGCCAATCTTATTCAATGGAAGTCTTACGATTCTTGACTGTTCTGCGAGTGCCTGTAGTATAGATTGACGAATCCACCAAACAGCATATGAGATAAATTTAAAACCTCTGGTTTCATCAAATCTTTGAGCCGCTTTAATCAAACCTAGATTTCCTTCATTTATAAGGTCAGGAAGTGTGAGACCCTGATTTTGATATTGTTTTGCAACCGAGACAACGAAACGAAGATTTGCTTTTGTAAGCTTTTCAAGAGCAAGTTGATCACCTTGTTTAACTTTTTGAGCTAACTCTACCTCTTCTTCCGCAGTGATTAAATCAACTTTACCGATTTCTTGTAGATATTTATCAAGAGAGGCTGTTTCTCTATTTGTTACTTGTTTCGTTATTTTTAATTGTCTCATAATGAATTACTTAACTGATATATATCAGAAAATTAAGTTTTACAAAAATATCACTTATTTTTTATTAAATCCTTTTCTGTTATTGTTTCTGTTAAAAGTTTTCCTTGGCTTATCAACATACCCTTCTGGTTTAGGAAGTAATGCTTTTCTTGAAACCTTATCTTTTCTTGTTCTTGAGTCTATCCCAAAATATTTTACATCAAGGGTGTCACCTAAATTAACTACATCAGTTACATTTTCTGTTTTTTCCCAGGCAAGTTCACTTATGTGTAATAAAACCTCGTTTCCTGGGGCTTCACAATATTCAACTACAGCACCAAAATCAAGTAGTTTTATAACCTTAACCTCGTATACACTACCTACTTCAGGTTTGAATAACATTGATTCAATATGAGATATTACTGAGTTAATCCCGTCTTGATCCGTTCCTAGAATTTCAACAATTCCTTCTTCGGTATCAGGATCTTCATTAATTACAATCGTACAACCACTAGTTTTTTGTAGCTCCTGAATATTTTTACCTCCAGGTCCTATAAGAGTACCAATATAATCTCCAGGAATTCTTCTTGTAATCATTTTAGGGGCATGTGCTTTTACATCTCCGTTTGGAACTTTAATTGTATCTGTAAGCTTTTCTAGTATATGTAATCTTCCTTCTTTCGCTTGATTTAAAGCTTCGATTAGAATTTCATATGATAATCCTTTTATTTTAATATCCATTTGGCAAGCGGTTATACCATCAGCAGTACCGGTTACTTTAAAATCCATATCGCCAAGATGGTCTTCATCTCCTAGTATATCACTTAATACCGCATGTTTTTTGCCATCAGATATTAGCCCCATTGCTATGCCAGAAACAGGTTTTTTCAATTGAACACCAGCATCCATTAGTGCCATTGTGCCAGAACATACAGTTGCCATTGAAGAAGAACCATTACTTTCCAGAACTTCACTAACAACTCTGACGGTATATGGACAATCACTTGGCACCATTCTTTTGAGAGCTCTTTGAGCTAAGTTACCATGTCCAATTTCTCTTCTTGATGTGCCTCTTAAGGGCCTTGCTTCACCAGTAGAGAAGGGCGGGAAATTATAATGTAAGTAAAATCTTTCTTCACCCTGAAAAGTAGGGGAGTAATTCGATTTGCTTCTCTAGAGGTTCCGAGTGTAACAGTAGCTAAAGCTTGAGTTTCACCTCTTGTAAACAAAGATGAACCATGAGTTGAGGGTAAATAATCAACTTCACACCATATAGGTCTAATATCGGTAGTTTTTCTTCCGTCAAGTCTTATACCTTTCTCCAATGTTAGATTTCTTATAGCCTCTTTTTCAGATTTATGGAAATATTTATTGATAAGTTGTTCATACTCTTCTTGCTCTTCTTCGCTGAATGATTCCATTAATTCTTGTTTAATTGAATCAAAGGCATCATTTCTTTCAGATTTAGAAAGTCCTTTTTTTGCTACTTCATAACATTTATCATAGGTGAATTCATTGATTTTTTTCATTAAATCATCATCATGAACTTCTGGGTCATATTCACGTGTTTCTTTTTTCCCAAAGGATTTAGCTAATTTTTCTTGAGCATCACATTGTTTTTTAATGAATTCATGGGCAAATTTTATGGCTTCAACCATTTCTTCTTCAGAGCACTCTTCCATTTCTCCCTCAACCATCATGACAGAGTCCTTAGAAGCACCAACCATAATATCAATATCAGCTTCTTCTAATTGAGCTCTGCTGGGATTGATTACAAATTCACCATTTATCCTTGCAGTTCTTGCTTCGGATATTGCACATTCAAAAGGAAAATCACTTAATTGAATAGCCGCAGATGCAGCTAAACCTGCTAAAGCATCAGGCATAACATTTTCATCATGTGACATTAACTGAATCATAACCTGTGTCTCATTGTGATAATCTTTTGGAAAAAGGGGTCTTAGGACTCTATCAACTAGTCTCATAGTTAGTATTTCATCACTGCTAGGTCTAGCCTCCCTTTTAAAGAAGCCACCAGGATATTTACCCGCAGCTGCAAATTTTTCTCTATAATCAACAGTCAGTGGTAAAAAATCAACATTAGCGCTTTTGTAATTTGAGACAACTGTACAAAGAAGCATGCATTTACCCATCTGAACTACAACAGAACCATGAGCTTGTTTTGCCAATTTACCAGTCTCGATTGAGATGGTTCTTCCATCTCCTAAATCTATTATTTCTTTATATGTTTTAGGTATCATAATTATTTTTTGGTTTAATAAAATCTGTGTTGAAGTAGTTTCTAACCAATGAATAATTGTAGGACAAAAATTTTATTGAGTTATTTTCTTAATCCTAACTCTTTAACAATTGCACGATATCTAAGAATATCTTTTTTTGTAAGATAATCTAATAATGCTCTTCTTTTTCCAACAAGTTTTACAAGAGCTCTTTCAGTATTGTAATCTTTTTTGTTACTTTTTAGATGCTCGGTTAAATGATTTATTCTATGAGTAAAAAGTGCAATTTGTCCTTCAGCACTTCCAGTATCTTTAGCATCTTTTCCGTGCTTTTTAAATAAATCCTGTTTTATTTTTTTTGTCAAATACATTCCAATATTATTTAAATGATTATTATGTATGCTGATAACAGCGGCGCAAATATACAAAAAAATGAATAACAGAGAAAAAAAACCAAATTTAAACTCTAATGGGTTGATTTAGAATTAAATCAATATATAAATTTACTTTACTTTTTAAATCCTTTCTGTGAGTAATAAAATCCAAAAATCCATGATCTAAAACAAATTCGGCGGTTTGAAAACCTTCTGGTAAATCTTTTCCGGTAGTATCTTTTACTACTCTAGGACCTGCAAAACCAATTAGTGCTCCAGGTTCACTGATATTTATGTCACCTAACATTGCAAATGATGCTGTTGTACCCCCTGTAGTTGGATCAGTACACAGAGAAATATAAGGGACTTTTGCTTCAGATAGCTGAGCTAACTTAGCAGATGTTTTTGCTAGCTGCATTAGTGAAATTGCTGCTTCCATCATTCTTGCACCTCCAGATTTAGATATTATCAGTAATGGTATTCTCTTTTTCAAAGAATAATCAATGGCTCTTGCAATTTTTTCACCAACAACACTACCCATAGAACCACCTATAAAGTTAAAATCCATACAGGCAACAACTATTTCTTTTCCCATAGATTTTCCAACTGCAGTTCTTATTGCATCATTTAATTTGGTTTTTTTCATTGCCTCTTTTAATCTATCGGTATACTTTTTATTATCAATAAATTTCAGAGGATCTTTTGAGGTCAAATCTCTATCTAGTTCTTTAAATTTTTTATCAAATATTATCGAAAAATATTCCCTACTTCCAATTCTGACGTGATAATCGTCTTCGGGGGAAACATAAAAGTTTTTTTGAAGTTCTTCTGTATCAATAACCTTACCTGTTGGTGATTTATACCAAAGCCCTTTAGGAATATCTTTTTTTTCTTTAGATGGAGTTTGAATACCTTTATTTTCTCTCTTGAACCAAGCCATAAATTAGTAGTTATTGAGTAACAAATCTAAAAAATTTATAATGTATTTACATTATTTAAATCTTCAAAAGCTTTAGCCAGCCTGTTTACAAAAGCAGTCTCACCTTCACGTATCCATTTTCTTGGGTCATAAAACTTTTTATTTGGTATATCATTCCCATCAGGATTTCCAATTTGTGTTTTTAAATAATTTTCTTTTTCCTTGATGTAATCTCTAACTCCAGTCATGTAAGCATATTGCATATCTGTATCAATGTTCATTTTTATCGCTCCATATTCAATTGCCTCTCTAATTTCATCCAGTGAAGAACCAGAACCTCCGTGAAATACGAAATTAATGGTATTGTGAGGTAAACTAAACTTCTTAGAAATATATTCTTGTGAATTTTTTAAAATCTTGGGAGTAAGTTTTACATTTCCAGGTCTATAGACACCATGAACATTTCCAAATGCAGCAGCAACAGTAAATTTATCACTTACCTGAATTAATTGTTCATATGCATATGCTACTTCCTCAGGTTGAGTATAAAGTCTTGATTCATCAATTCCGGTATTATCCACGCCATCCTCTTCACCACCGGTTACACCTAATTCAATTTCAAGTGTTATTCCAATTTTAGACATTCTTTTCAGGTACTCCTTACATATTTTAATATTTTCTTCAATTGGTTCTTCTGAGAGATCTATCATGTGAGAACTAAATAATGAATGACCTTTTTCTTTAAAATATCTTTCATTTTCAGACATTAAGCCATCAATCCATGGCAATAATTTTTTTGAACAATGATCGGTGTGTAAAATTACAGGCACCCCATAGGCTTTTGCCATTGTATGCACGTGTTTCGCTCCTGCAATTGAACCACTAATTGCAGCATTTTGATTATCATTATTAAGTCCTTTTCCAGCATTAAAAGATGCCCCACCATTAGAAAATTGAATAATCACAGGTGCGTTTAATTTCTTAGCCGTTTCTAAAACTCCATTTATGCTACTGGATCCAATTACATTTACCGCAGGTAGAGCAAATTTATTTCTCTTAGCAAGCTGGAAAATTTTTTGAACCTCATCACCAGTTGCAACTCCAGGTTTGATATTGTGATTCATAAAGAATAGTTATGTTTTCAGTTAAGTTTAAGTTAATTTTACAGAAGTAAAGTTATGAATAACAAATAACATGATTACCAAAAACCAAATAAAATTAATCAAGTCATTAAGATTAAAGAAAAACAGAATACAATCTGGTTTTTTTGTTGCAGAGGGTGAGAAAATAGTCGATGAATTAATAGAATCTGATCTAGATTCAATTAATTTATTTTCGACATCAGAAAAGTATAAAAGTTTAAAGAATCATATTTCAATTAATTATACTCAGCTCAAGCAGATAAGTAATCAAAAGTCGCCTAACGATGTTGTAGGGATATTTAAAATTCCTATGGACCAAGAAATTGACTTTGATGAGAATATTGTAGCTCTTGAGGATATTAATGACCCAGGAAATTTAGGGACAATCATTAGATTATGTGATTGGTTTGGAATAAAAGATATTATTTGTTCTAACAATAGTGTAGATTGTTATAACCCTAAAGTTATTCAAGCCTCAATGGGGTCAATTTGCAGAGTAAATGTCTCATACATGAATCTTGATAAATTATTTGACAGTAAAAATTATAATACAGTTGCAGCGGACTTAAAGGGACAAAATCTT
>Ga0207985_1000301_pt1 | contig 13618 bp, 12 predicted proteins | sample ETNtaG_3_FD_185761 | JGI IMG/M metagenome (GOLD analysis project Ga0207985, IMG submission 185761) | Marine microbial and viral communities from oxygen minimum zone, Eastern Pacific Ocean - ETNP201302SV84 (SPAdes) (version 2) | ecosystem: Environmental > Aquatic > Marine > Unclassified ...
ACAGAAAACATGGCTAAACCAAAAATTAAGGAGAAACGCTGGACAGTAGATTTAGAAAAGAAAATCCAGGAGGAACATTTTTCAAATAAAGATAGATATTCCTTCAATCCAAAATCCGAAAAAGAAATTTTTGTTATAGATACGCCGCCTCCTTACCCTTCAGGAACTTGGCACATTGGTGCTGTTGCTCAGTATTCAATGATTGACGTAATTGCCCGAAGTCAAAGGTTACTTGGTAAGGAAGTTTACTTTCCTTGGGGAGTCGACAGGAACGGAATTAATATTGAATTCACGGTTGAGAAAAAAACAGGCCGTAAAATGAAGACTTATGATAGAGCTGAATTTCTTGATTTATGTCGAGAGGAAATTGAAAAGTACACTCAAGAGATGCGAAATATTGCTAAGAGAGTTGGGCTATCTTGTGCTTACGATCAAGAATATTTAACAGACGCACCCGACTATCGCTCAGTCACTCAATCAATCTTTATTGACTTATTCAAAAAAGGTGCGATTGTCGAAGAATTAAGGCCTAATTTGTACGATCCTGTGGAGGGAACTACTATTGCTGAAGCCGAAGTAGAAAGGTTATCAAGAAAATCTAAACTTTTAGATGTTCGATGGTCAGTTACTGATGATTCAGAACATGATCCGGTTATAATTTCAACGACAAGGCCTGAACTTATTTGCGCATGTGGTATTGTTTTAGTTCATCCCGACGATTCTCGCTATCAACATTTGGTTGGTAAAAGTTTAGACTTGCCGATGCCAACGGAAGGTCGCTCAAAATCAGTAGAGATTATGGCCCATCCGAGTGTAAATATGGAATTTGGCTCAGGTGTTTTAATGGTCAGTTCTTTTGGAGATCAAAATGATGTGGCCGTATTCAGAGAATTAGGATTATCTCCTTTCCAAGCAATCGACCTGGATGGAAAAATTACAGAATTAGGTTCATCGCTATCGGGAATGTCTGTTCTAGATGCTAGAAAGAAAGCTATTGAAATTCTTGAATCTGAAGATAAAATAGAAAATATAATTGAAAGAGATCAAGAAATTCCAGTATCAGAACGCGGTAAAAATCCAATTGAGATTATTTTGCTTAAAGAATGGTATGTCAGACAAACTCATATTCAAGAAAGAATGAAAGAGTTATCAAACGAAATCAATTTTATTCCAAGTAGAAATAAACAATTTTTACTAGATTGGATGGAAAACATAACTATAGACTGGCCAGTTAGTCGCCGTCGTTGGTACCATACAGAGATCCCAATTTGGTATTCCGAAGACAGAACAAAAGTGGTTACCCCTCCTCACGGAAAATATGTGCAACCTTGGAAAGATTCTCCACCTTTAGATTCAATAGTTTTAGACAGAGAAAGTCAAAAAGAATTAGGAAATTATGAAGATTTAAAGTCAGAATTAGGCAAGTTGGAAGGAGAAGAGAAAGTATTCGATACTTGGATGGACTCTTCAAATTCGAATCTTTATGTTTCTGGATATTTATCGAATCCGGAATTGTTTGAACGGGCATTTCCTACAGGAGTTAGACCGCAAGGGAAAGAAATTGTTCGAACTTGGTTGTATTACACCTTACTAAAATCTACCCTGCTTCTAGACAAACCAGGGTTTGCTAACGTATGGATTGATGGTCTCGGTATGGACCCTTGGGGGCGTAAAATGTCTAAGTCATTAGGGAATGGAATTGATGCTAGTTCAGTTTTAGAATGTGGATTCGGTGGGCGAACAGGTTCTTGGAAAATCAAAGGTCCAGAAGGCAAGCAAGTAGCTCTACAAGCTAAGAAAATAGGTTCAGAATGTTTTAGATTTTGGAAAGCTGCAGATGCACAAGTGGGCGATGATTTCCAAATTAATCCTGAACAAATTGAATTACGATACTTTGGAGTATTAACTAAGATTTTTAACGTCGGAAGGTTTGCATCTCAATTTGAATTTGATGTAGACTTAGATACAATTCCAGAAGATTTGGAAAACGAAGATAAATGGATATTAGCTGAGTTTTCAGACTTATTGGAAAAAGCTAAGACAGGATATTCTGAATTAGATATTTACACTGCAGCACAAGGAATTAAGACTTTCAGTACAGGAGTTTTTGCTTCACATTGGTTAGAAATGGCCAAAACGCGACTTTACAATGATGATGCTTCAGCTACGTGGACATTACACAGAATATTCAGAGATTTATTGTCTATTTTGTCTCCAGTGTGCCCCTTCTTTACTCATCATTTGTCTACTACTTTGTATGAAAAATCTTCAGTAGAGATAGATGTGTTCCCCGAATCTCCAATATCTGATACTAAATCATGGACTGACATAACAGAATCATTAATTGATTTCAATTCTGTAGTTTGGAAAGCAAAGAAGGATGCTGGAGTTTCTTTGGCAGCTCCAATTTCTGGGCATAATGTCCCTGATTCATTAAAAGATATTGAGAACGCTTTGATTTCAATGCACAAATTAGAAGACTAATTAGTATTCTTTTTGTCTTTAACAAATTCACTAGATATTCTCAGAATTGCTAAACCTAGTATTCCACTTAAAGTGAATAATACGACTGCCGAAACTCCTGGAGCACTAATTGCTACTCTAAGTATAACAGTAGACAAAATGAATCCTGTATTTCTCGCTAAATTTGCAAAGTCAACAGTAAATCTGTAAGATAATAGTAAAATTAAGATATCAGCTAAAATAAGAATGGTGAAGAAATCAGAGAAGAAAATTTCTCTATCTACTCCGCCTTTACCGTCTATAACTGCCAAGGACCAAGCCCCAAAGGAATAAGCAGCCATTCCAAGAAATGCTACAAATAGCATCAAGGAAATTATTCGTTTTGAATGTACAAAGCTATCTAATTCATCATCATCTACCTTACTAATTTCCGAAACGTCACTTGATCTTCTGTAGCTTAAAGCCGTGAAAAATAGTATCAAAAAGGCCATACATTCTAGCAAAATTAAACCCAATTCTCCATCGATAGCCCATTCATCCTCGGTACTAAAATCAGCTAATCTTTTGAAAACATCTCGTACAACCAATAGAGTTACAACTTCATACTGCTTTCCCACAGAATTTGAGAACGAAGATGGCAGCGTTCTAATTAATTGATAAGTCTCGTAAGTAAGAAGTATTGAGAAAGGAGTGTAGAGGGATGAAAGTGGTGAATTAACTAATGTTTTTGCTTCCCCATTTATAATTATGAAATCAAGTTGATAAAGTATGTAAATCAAAAGGTGAGTCATGAAAGCAAGTACTGAAAAAATTAGAACGCCTGCTCTTACCTTGTCATCGGCATCGTCGCCCAAGAGTTTCCGATACCAATAGTTGATTTTCATACGTTAAACCCTAGAGTAGGATTTATATTAGTTGGTTTTACAGATTAAAGTCGAATCCAAAGTAAATTGCGGCTACTAATGCCAAGATGATTAGCAAAAGAACTTTCTTTGGGATTACAGCTAAAATAATATCTAGAGTAGCACTGATAGCACTTGCGATAAGAGAAATTATCATTAGTTATACTCTACAAACCACTCAGTATTTGGCTTATGCCAATCTCGAATTTGATCGGTTTCCAACAATATTTTATAGTTATTATCGTTCATAGGAACAAATGAGAAAGAAACAGTCTTTGTATTGGTTGAGAACGTCTCATCAAAAATCACCTCTTCTGAAACAACAGACCCTCCACTATACTCCTGTATTGTAACGCGAAGGTGGCATTGCTGTACTATAAGCCGTTGAGTACAGTCTTCTGTACTTCCATCATGAGTAACAGTAGTTTCGCCATTTACGAGAGTAGCCTCAGGTTCTATTTTCAAGTCTATTTGAGTAACTTTTGCAGTTGGTGCGCATGTACATTCCATATTATCAGAAATAACAAAACCATCGAAGTTAATGATTACTTCCGTTTGGATAGAATCACTATTTTCCTGTGAGGATGCTACGGTCAAGGTTACGATGTACTTGCCAGGCAGTTCGTAGCTGTGGCTTCCTTCAATACCGTAAAACGTATTTCCATCTCCAAAGTCCCAAGTATAATTTTCAATATTCCCTTTAGATTCAGAACCATCAAATTGGAAAGTAAAATTATCCCATATAATTTCTTCAACTTCGTTATTATCTCCATCATCAACTTCTTCCATTGAGTAAAAATTAGTTCCAAAGTTTGTATTTAGAGAAATCAAAGCAGCAAGTTCAGACTCAATAATCGCTGGTTCTTCTCGAATCGTTTCTTCGATGATTTCCTCATCTTGTTCTATCAAATCAATAACATCATCAAAGACTCCCTCAGTATATGCATAAGCGCTAGCTCCGCTAACTAGGGCGAGCGCAACCAAAATCACTAGAGAAGTTTTTTTCACAATTCCCACCGGAGGAGAGGTAATTAGAGTTAAGTATACTAATACATTGTACCAAGAATAAAAATTCTAAATCAAATATTCAGTAGATGGGTTATACTTAAGTACTGATTAATGCAGTGCACACTATGCTAGAGAACATTAAATCTATGCCAGCAAAGGTTCTTTTGATTATTTCATTAATAATCGGCCTTATGTACGCTGTAAATTTCATCTTTTTCTCTTCTTGTTCAGTTGTGAACGGAGATGAATGTACAGCACTAATCCCTAATGGAGCAGATCCAGACCATGAGTCGTACGGCAAAAGTGCTGGGACGCTCTACGTAGTTGGCGCTCTTGCCTTGGGCACATCATTAGGAACAACTCTTATTCTGAATGAGGGAGCGCGCGGAAAATGGACCATAATGATTCCAACAATCATGGGATTTACAGCATTAGTCATTGTTCTCGCACCTCCGTTCCAAGGAGATTACGTATCAGCAAGTAACAATCCCCTATATGCTTCATTTATTGCTCTGGCTTGTTACACGGGAGCCTATGTTCTTCTCAAGGAAGAGGGAGTTGATGAAGGTCTCGAAAACTTTAAACTAGGAATAGGATTGAAAAACGAGGCAAAGTATGCTATCGGAGCTTCTGTAACAATTGGTACTTTGTATACGCTCAACCACCTTTTCTTTGCTGATGGATATGCAGGAGCAGGAGGTACCACTATCATTCCTGGTTTTGAAGATGGTTCTTATTGGCCTGACAGTGAAAACTTCAATCCAGCCTCAACAACTCCGTTATCATTCAGAGTATTAGCAGCGTTTTTCGTTGTTCTTGTTTCCATGGGGCTAGTTCTGTTAACTCAAGGAGCAAAAGGAAATTGGCCAGTTGCTCATATTTCCTTATTTTCAGTCACTTTCTTTACACTTGCAGTAATAATTGGTGCTGCGGTCAACACCGATCAAGTAATACCTGCAGGGCCAAATGAGGGAACCTACACACCAGATGATTCCACAAACACTTCAAACATAGCAGTATGCGCTCTTGTCCTATTCCTAAATGTATACGGATATTACAAGATGCGTGAAGAAGGCGTCGAAGAAGGTATGACTTTTGGAGGAAAAGACTTTGGAAATAGCGATGATTTTCTCTTCAAAATGTACCCCGCAGTCACAGCAGTTTACGTGGTACTTCTTTTAATAGCAAACTACGTTACACAACCATTATAAGGTGAATTATGGACGCAAAAGAAATCTTAAACCCTCAAAGATTAATGATTACTGTAGGCGTATTAGTCATAGTACTTTCATTTTGGGGAATTATGAACGGAGACAAATGGGCAGAATATGGCTGGGGCAAAGAAAATGTACTTGCTCATGATGAAGACTACGAGAAAATGTGGGCTTTACACATGATGCCTCTAGGTGTAATGGCTATCGGAACGGGAATTTTTGTTAAAGGTAGAGCTTTAGCTCAAATGTCCATGTTAGCTCCTTCAGTTATTTTGATTATTGCAGTAGGTATGGGCATTTTAACCGGCGAAAGTGGTTATTCTTCAGAAACTCCACCACTTAATGTAATGGCACTTCCTTTGCTAACAATCGTTCTTACTTTGGCTCTGGGAGTGGCAGGATACCTGCACAGAAATGATGAGTAATGGATAAGGAAGCAAAATCAATAGATGTAAAAGCAATATTAAATCCCAAAATTTGGTTGGTTGTCACAGGATTGATACATGCAGGTGTAGGAGTACTGAGTGAACTTGACATGGGCAATGAAACTCAAGTTGTCGTTTCAGGATTTTTCTTACTCACTACTTTTACTATGCTATATGCAGCATTTTTCACAGAAGGTGAACAGCAAGCTAGATTGGCAACTGTAATAGCAGGTCCAATTTGGGTTTGGTTTGTTATATGTTTAGCTCAGGGATATACAATTGACTACGAAGGTGAGACTTGGACATTTGAACTAAACACCACTATTCCGCCTCTTATTGTTTGGGGAATGACTGCATTAAGTGGAATAGTTCACGGGAACTTTCAAGAATTAACCAAATAACACTAACTAATCGAACATAATCGCAAATTATAATATCTAGAGATTATGTCACGAATTATGTACGCAAGAATTACGCATGTAAAAATGACAGATGTTAAAGCAGCAGTTGAAAGAATTAATGAAAATAAGCACTTGATGTCCGAAATGACTGGTTGGATATCAAGCAGAATTGTTCAAGTTAGTGACGATGAAGCCATGGGAATTGGTTTTTTCCAAACCAAAGAAGATTACGAAGCATCAGAAGAACAATTTGGCAAGATCATGGGAGTCATGAAAGACTTCATGGCAGGCCCTCCTGATGTTAAAAGCGGAGATGTTCTCTTCCACCACGAAGCTTAGAATTAACTTCTATCTAGAACTTGAATTGATATCTCCTTGATATCACTATTTGGTCCTTGTGTAGCAACACAGTAGACAGCGTGTGCCACGTCTCCTGGAACCATCGCCCATTCCTGCTCTTCAGGCGTTCCGCCTTCTTTCCTTCCATTAAATTCGGTAAGGACAAAGCCCGGTCCAACATAGCACACCTTGATGTTATCAGGGTACAATTCCTCTCTCCAGCTCTCGTTAAGCCCTCTTAGTGCCCATTTGGTACTTGAATAAATTGAACCTTTTGAAATTCCAAGATAGCCAACAATTGAGCCGATATTCACAATTTGACCTCCGCCATTTTCCTTGAAATGGGGAACTGCCGATCTTACCATTGCCATACAAGCCCAGACATTTAGTTGGAATTGTTCTTGATAAGATTCATCCTTAATATCAGGAACCATTTCGAAGCGCCCCATTCCTGCATTATTGACTAAAGTATCTATTTTTCCCATTTTCTCGATGGCATATTTTACAGCATTATCTGGATTTCCTTCAACAGTCAAATCGGTGGCAAAAATATGGACTTTACCTCCAGCCTCTTCCACTTCATTAGCAACATTTTCAAGATTCTCTTTTCTACGAGCTACGAGAGTAACTTCCCAACCTTCTTCTCCAAATTTATGAGCTATACCTCTTCCTATTCCAGATGAAGCTCCAGTAATCAACGCAGTTTTTGTCATGACTTTGTATTAAAATTTGGCTTAATTAAATTACACCCAGAAGTATCGAAAAAATGTATTTAACTATAAAACAAAAAATTTTTTTTGGCATTCTTTTATATACTTCAACAGAAAATAGAGAATATGTTAGAAGGCAAAGCACTGGTTGTAGCAATAATGATGCTCACAGCAGCTCCGCTAGTAGTTACTGATGATGGAAGAGCCATTGTCGGAGATGTAACAAGTGATGTTACCGATATGTTTACAGTTGAAGAAGCTGCAGAAGATCCGAAACTTGATGAAGTATTAGATGATGCCGTTGATAAATCAGAACTCTCTGAACTAGAAAAAGAAAAAAAACAAGTTGAAGTAGTCACCAAAGAAGAAGAAAAAGAATGTTATTTCCTTGATGAAGCCAAAGAGATGATGGGAGACAAGGAAGGAAAAGACTGGGATAAAGAAGACAAAGATTGGGATAAAGAAGGTAAAGAAGAGTGGGAATCTGAAGAAGATTTCGAAGCATATCTAGAAAAATTATCTCAAGACTGTGAAGAAGGCGTAGAAGAGTCTTGTGAAGAATTAGAAGTAATCAGAGAAAAGATGGCTGACCGCGAAGATGAGCAGTCAGAAGAAGAATCTGAAGATGAGAGCAGCGAAGAGGAAGAAAGATCCCGAAGTGGAGATGCAGAGTCTGAAGAAGAATCAGAAGAAAAAACTGAAGAAGATTACGAAAAAGACGAATTAGATGAAGAATTCATGGCTCAAATGGAAGAGTTGAAAGTTGCATGTGATGAAGGAGATGATGAAGCATGCCGCGAAGCTCGTGAAATGATGGCCGAGTTAATGGAAGATAGAGCAGATAAGGAAGATGGAAAAGATAAGAAAGATTTCGAAGATGCTTGCTTAACTATGGAAGAGTGGAAATCCGTTCTCGATGAAGATAAAAAAGGAAAAGACCGTCATTATCACAAAGAAGATCGCAGAGAAATTAATCTTGAAGTAATGATGGAAATGTTCTATGAGGCTGATGAAGAAGAAGTCGCTGAATTAAAGCAAGCTATGGAAATGTCTGATGAAGAATGGAATCAAATGATTGTTAAACTAGAAACTGATAACATGACCGAAGAAGATTGGATGATGGTTATGGAAAAAGTGGAATTATTGTTTGAGTCAGAAAGAGCAGAGGAACTTCAAGAAATGGAAGCTTTCAGAGCTCAAATGAAAGAATTCGATGATGCATGTGAAGCAGGAAATGAAACTGCTTGTGAAGAGCTTGAAGCAATGATGGCAGAAGTTGAAGAAGATTTCAGAGAAGATAAAGAAGGCTGTGACAAAGAAGACGAATCTGAAGAAGAATATGAAGATGAGTCAGAAGAAGAATCAGAAGAAGATGAGTCCGAAGAGGACGAGTCAGACGATGATGAATCTGATGAAGAATTAGAATAAGGTAATTTTTCATAGAAAATAATGTCTGAAAAAGATTCTGGAGCTTCATTTGCAAGTATGTTTGTTGGAACCTTGGGTTTCACTATCAGTATTCTTTGTATCTTAGGTTTCTTTGTATCTAACTTTGCAATTGACTATATTGATCAAAGAATTGAAGAAGACTGTGAGACAGAGCAAGGTCAAGTCGCACAGGTAGTAGGCGCAGATGAAGGCCAATGTGACGAAGGAAGTTCAATCAGAGACCTTCTAGCTCTAATCAGGTATCCTTTGCTTATCGCGGGGATAATTTTTGCCTTGTTAGCCCTTCAAGTATTCTGAATTTAGAATAAACAAAACTGGTAATCTCTCAATTGGTTATCTACAGTTCGAGCGTTTGGAACAACAGTTTCTAACTCATTCCAAAAATCTTGGCTATGGTTTTTAACTCTCGTATGAACAAGTTCATGAAGTAAAATATAATCAATTAATTGATCCGGTAAATGTAATAATTTCATGTTAAGGCTAATGTTGTTCTTTGAGGAGCATGACCCCCATCGAGTTCTCTGATTTCGAATTGAAACACGATTATACTGAAAGTGATGTTCCGCAGCAAGCTCAGCCAATCTTTCGCTTAGTTTTTCTCTGGCCACTTCCTTATCTATTTTAGGCAATTCTTTACTTTTCTGAATTAATGCATTCATACGTTTTGAATGCTTCTTAATCCAATCCTTTTTTTGATCTACAAATTTTTGGGCATTCTTCAAAGTCTGCCTACGGGGAATGGTTACTCGAACGAACTCTGGTTTTACTGAAATAATGATTCTCTTGGCTCTATTATTTTTGACGTAGCGAATTATTCCAATGTCTTTGTACTCAACTTCGTAGTCCACTAAATTACGACTTAATCAGTAGTTTATAATCATACCACAAAGGGACAAGTCCAATGGCCAAAAATCATTGCTACTCTCAAAATATGTTAGCTTCGATATCAGTTATTTGTTTCTTCGTTTACGTGAGTTGTGGTTACATTGGGACTAGGTTCAGCATTATCTCCTGCCAGTTCCACGGTTTCGCCTTTGTATTCTAGCGTTACATCATTCCATTTGATTTGGACGATTTCTCCTCTATCCAACCAAAGTGAAGAACACGAAGCACATCCATCAATTGTTACTGTTTTTTTGAGTTTGCCCTTAGCTCTATCTTCTTTTATATCATATATCATTCTGCCAATTAAAAATATTGTACCAAAAATATCTGGAGAAACCTCTTCACGTGCTTTTTTTGGATCGTTCGCCGCGTCCTCTTGTCTAGACATTATTCTAGATCTCTTATAGCTCAAATGTAGTTCTTTCATTTTGTTTAAGCACAAAGGGCAAGGTAACTCTCCGTTGCTTCCTGAATTTAGTAAATTTATTAAGTCATTACTACGCAATTTGTTGATACCCCATTTTTTTTCCCATTTCCTAATCTCTTCTTTGGTGAGCAATACACCTTTACACTTTTTACAATGAGTAATTTTTCCTGGAATTTCTAAACCTCGACCGTACTTTAGAGGGCCACATCCCCTTGGACAAGTATACTGGTTCTCTGTCGTATCAATTACTTTTACCACATCATAGCATGCACTCCAAACATATAAACCTTTCTAAAAATTATTTTTATATAGAATTACCTTTAGTTTATCATATGAATTTGTCGTCAAAGAATTCACTTTTTGCAGTTTTAATTCTACTGATTAGTACTGGATGTACCGACAATCCATATAGGGATGAAGATGCAGAAAACCAGATCACATCTTATGGGGTCTTAGTTCATCCAATGACAAATAATCATAGTGCAGCTCCAGGATTTGATACAGATTTTATTTTAACGGTTTGGAATATTGGTTCTGAAACTGCAACCTTCAAAATGGAAGTAACTCATAAAGATGAAGGAATCGAAACAGTTTCTTTTGAACAGAATATAAATAACATAACTATTCTTGCAGATGGTGTTCTTCCTTTGATTGTAAATGTCAACTTATCTTCATCAGCAACAGGAGTCTTGAGAACTGATATTGAGTTTAGTTCAGAATCAAACGAGGCAAACTTTACAACATCCCAAAAAGTAACTCTCGAAGTAAATTCAGATGTGACGTTCGATAAACGCAGTCAAATTGGAAATCTAGTAAAAGTTCATTATGCAGGTATTCTCGCTAAGAATTCAAAGCTATTCGATTCAAGTATGGAATATGTTTGGAATACTTATCCGTATTACAATGACGGTGTTTCTGACGCCAATGTACACATAAATACATTAGCTGCCAATAATATCGGATGTTTTGAAGAGTCAACTAAAGACGGTGTAATTTTATCATTCGTTGATTCGAGATTTAGTGCGTACGAAGGCGGATTAAGAGTCGGTATGGAAGTCTATGAATTTGATAATCAAAAAATTAATACTTATGAAGAATTTTACGACGCAATTAATGCTACATTTGCCAATCAAACAGTAGCTGTTTCAGTTGTGAACGAAACTGCAGGAGTCGATAATTATACTGTGAATATGACCGATTTAGGAGATTTTTATGTCGAATTTTATCCTGGCTATTATCAGTCATGGATGGATGGTAAAGGATTCATGGGGATTAATGCTGAAGAAAAGACAGCCCTAAATTCAGATCTATGCATGGGAACTAGACAGATGATAGTTGGCTTTGACAATAAAATGGTCGGAATGTATGAGGGTCAAACTTTAGCAGTTAGAATTCCTGCAAAGGATGCTTACGGCGAAAGTGGATTCAGCCCTCTCGCAGGTGAAGATTTACTCTTCTTGATTGAAATGGTTGAAATTATTAGCACAGTAGTTACCCAAGAACCCGAGGAAGAACCCGCGGAAGAACCTGAAGAGAATGTAACTGAGGAGCCTGGAGAAAACGTAACACAAGATTACAACATGACTGTTGCATCAGTTGTTGATGGAGATACGTTTTACCTCGGAAATGGCGATAAAGTCAGGATGCTTGGAATTAATACTCCTGAATCAGGCAGACCCTATGCTCAGGAAGCTACCGATTTCTTAACAAATATGATTCTTGGAAAAGAAGTCACCCTCGTTAATGACAGCAAAAATCCTGATATTGATTCTTACGGAAGATTACTCTCACATGTATACGTCAATGACTCACTCATTAACTATGAGATGATTCAGGAAGGGTTTGCTTTTTGGTATCCATACTCCTCAGGCACAGATTTTGATTCGGTTTATGAGGAAGCTCAAGCAGTTGCTTCAAATAATGCAGTTGGTTTATGGACAGAATCTTCTTACAATTTTACGATAGATTACATTGAATATAATCCAGAAGGCAGTGAAGCAGATGGAGAATATTTGGTTCTTACAAACCATGAAAATTTCAATGTGAGTATGGTTGGTTGGTTCCTACAAGATGAAGCAGCTCAAACAGCATATGAATTCAATTTTACTATCGCTAATAATACAAGTATTCGAATTTATACTGGAGAGGGTGTTGATAGTTCAACAACCTTGTATTGGGGATGGTACCAAGGAATCTGGAACAATAGTGGAGATTTTGCTATAATCCAAGATGAAAATGGTTACATGGTTGCCAATTACAGGTATTAAAACGAACCTAACCTATTAATGTCAGGTATACCAAATCAAGATTATGAGTAATGTACTTGTTTGGTTTCACAATGACTTGAGGCTAGGAGACAATCCAGCCCTTGTCAAGGCAATAGAATCAGGCAACAAAGTTATTCCAATTTATATCTGGGATGAAAATGATAGTGATTTACACACCGGTTCAGCAGGAAAGTGGTGGTTACATCAGTCCCTTGATAGATTATCTAACAGAATTGAAGAACTTGGCAACAAATTAGTCCTTCGCAAAGGAAATCCTAAGTCGATAATTGAAGAATTCATAAGCCAAAATAATATTTCTAAAATTTTCATGAACAGAAGATTTGAACCTCAAATCATTGAGAGAGATGAAGATATTTTGGGTCAAATAGACCACGAAATTACAAACGGTAATTTACTTTTTGATCCCGAAGATATTCGAACTAAGCAAGACAAGCAGTACACGGTTTTCACTCCATTTTGGAGAAATTGCAAAATGCAAACGGAACCTCATGAGCCTTTGGCAATTCCATCAGAGATTCCAGCACCAGATAAATTCCCTGAATCATTGAGTTTAGATGAGATGGGGCTTCTTCCAAAAATTAATTGGTATGAAACATTTGAAAAGAAATGGAGACCTGGTGAGGAAGAAGCAAATAGAATTCTGGTTCATTTCTTGAAGAGTGAAGCTAGAAAATACGGCAAACAACGTAATATTCCAGGAGTAAGAGGTACTTCAAGGCTATCTCCATATCTCAGATTCGGCGAAATTAGTCCTAAAACAATTTGGCATATTTCTAAGGATTACAGTAATCCTGGTACTGAACATTTTGTTAGAGAAGTTGGATGGCGTGAGTTTTCTTATCACTTGATGGCTAACTTTCCGTTCCTAGCTAACAAACCTCTTAGAGAAAACTTTGAGCAATTCCCTTGGAGAGATAGTGATGAAGATTACGAAGCTTGGACTAAAGGAATGACTGGATATCCAATTGTCGATGCTGGAATGCGAGAATTGTATGCAACAGGTTGGATGCATAACAGGGTCAGAATGATTGTATCTTCATTTCTTGTAAAACATTTACTTGTTGATTGGAGAAAAGGAGAGAGATGGTTCTTCGATACTTTACTAGA